>Ga0207092_1086_pt1 | contig 17126 bp, 15 predicted proteins | sample Alteio_BWMinHeat_48_FD_153533 | JGI IMG/M metagenome (GOLD analysis project Ga0207092, IMG submission 153533) | Enriched cells from forest soil in Barre Woods Harvard Forest LTER site, Petersham, Massachusetts, United States -... | ecosystem: Environmental > Terrestrial > Soil > Temperate forest >... | reverse complement strand
GATTCTGTAGTGCGATTGTGCACAAATGTGATTTTGCGCTGTTGGTAGCGAGGGTCAAGGTCGGATGTCACATCGAACGAGCTTTTCTGTGGAAAACTGACGGATTATGGTTCGCGGCTTTTTGGGCAGAGGACACCGAGTAAAGCATACCCAGCATCACTTTCGCACTTCTTCTGCAAATGAGGCGCGACGGGGAAAATAGGGGGCCTTCAGTTCCATATTTTCGGCATTTGATCTATGCACGCAGCGCCTAAGCAGAGTGGGGGAAAACGCCATTTTGGTGATTTATGAAATCATGGGCCAGCCCCCAGATAGGGAGCAGCGAATTCAGTTCAGCGGTGACGGTGCATTGGGTGGCTGCACGTAGAGGGATCCCGAGTTCACCCTTCTAAGGGGTTCCCAGAACCAGTTGCGATTGAAGTCCGACTCCACCTCTCTCCTGGTCGGATTCGAATTGGGAAAGACTACCACACTAACGAAGGAGGGCGTCTCGTTGGCGAGACGGATCAATATGTCCCGGCCACTTATGTTCTTCAGTGTGCCCGGTTGAAGAGAATAGTTCTGAAGTTCTTTATCTCCAAACCCTGAAAAAGCATAACCGCCTGTTCCTTGGCCCTTTAGGAGCCCCAACTCCAACGTAGGAAATGTGAGTTGAGTTCCGAAATGTTCGGCGGGATCACAAAGGTGGGAAACTCAATAGCGAGAAAGTTGAATTTGGCATCCTTCAGTTGTCTGTTGTAGACATAAAGAACCTTTCCCTTGGATTCCCAGTCGTAGCCCGGGACCTGTCGTACTATTGCGTGCATAAGATCGCGAACTACATACGTCCCTTCCGACAGCTCAACATTTGGCAGGGGTTGAGCCAACTCTGCAATGATGGGCATCTGTGACACCCGGCTTACCTGCACCAACATGTTGGCTAAGTCCAACGACGTCTCTTGACAAGAAACCACGTCAGTGAGCGAGCCAGTCTGAGCTTCAGCTATCGAACAAGCGCCGGAAACGCCAAGAAGTATCGAAAGGGCTACTAGGAGTTTGGAGAACTGTTTCATTACGGAGCTCCTGTCGGCGGGCCGGGACATGTAAACGTGAGCGTGTCACTCTTCACCAAGTATCCGTTAACAGACCATGCTTGTGCAGCAACAAGTTTACAAGTGCCGGTGGGGTTCCCACTCTTGTCCGCTGGCAGACAAACTGACGAGCAACCGCGCAACGTATCTGGAGTCGGGAAGTAACCATTAATACCCGTTTTGGCATTAGTCGTTGGCGTAAGAGTTTCGTTACAGGTGTTTGATTGGATGTTCAGTGTCTCGCTTGCGGGTGGCCCAAGCTTTGATCTCTGCTGGCACCATCGATACAATGGGTGCCCCGCTCTTCGCGCTCTTTGTGTCCAGTCTCATGACATGCTTTACAAAACGTCCCGGGACATCCTTTACACTCCCGCGCTGGTTCGACCGGCACGGAGAGAGCAAGGATGCCGTGGAAGACGATGGAAGCGGAAGAACAGAAAGTGCGGTTCGTGGTGGCTGCGACGCGGCGCGAGAAGTCACTGACGGCGTTATGTGAGGAGTTTGGGATCTCGCGGCCGACCGGCTATCTGTGGTGGCGACGATATCAGGAGGGAGGACTGGCCGGGATTGCGGAGCGCAGCCGGCGACCGAAGCAAAGTCCGCAGCGCACCGCCGTGGAGTTGGAGCAGCGGGTCGTAGAGTTGCGGCGGCGCTATCCGGACTGGGGCGCGCGCAAACTGCAGGTGCTGCTGGCACGCGATCACATCGAGCTGACGCGGAGCACGATCCATCGCATTCTGTTACGTCAGGAACTGGTGCACGATCGCGAGCGCAATCGCCAAGCTCCTGGGCGATTTGAGCGCGAAACTCCGAACGAGTTGTGGCAAATGGATTTCAAAAGTCCGAAGGGCTGGAATGCTGCTGTCGGTCCACTGTCGGTACTGGATGACTGTAGTCGCTATCTGCTGGTATTGCAGGCGGTGTGGACGAATCATGGCGAGTTGGTTCGGGAACAACTGGAATCGGCCTTCACCACTTGTGGCGTGCCGCAAGCGATGTTGATGGACCATGGCATTCCGTGGTGGAGCGAACAATCGCCGAGTGGAGCCACGCGCTTGACGGTGTGGCTGATGAAGCAAGGCATTCGACTCCATTGGAGTGGTTATCGCCATCCCCAGACGCAGGGCAAGGTGGAACGTTTTCACGGCGCCCTGGAACGAGCTCTGCAGCTGCGACCGGTACCTCGCCACCAGCCACAAGCCTGGCTTGACGAGTTTCGTTGGGAACACAACCATGTCCGTCCGCACGAAGCGCTCGGCATGCAGACTCCAGCCACTGTCTGGTATCGAAGTGAGCGCCGCTATGATCCGCATCCGCCACGTTGGGAGTATCCGGCGGGTGCCAAGGTCCTCAAGGTGGGCAGTCAGGGAACTCTTGATGCCTTCGGAATACGCTGGAAGATTGCCAAGGCACTGATCGGCGAGTGGGTACAACTGGAGCGGGTCGGCCAACGCGTTTTGGTGTACTACTGCCGAACTCTGATTCGCGAACTCGATCTGCAGAGTCAGTCTTCGGTAACCGTACAACGCTGGCGTCCTCTGTCCGGATCGGACACAGACGCCGCGTTATAACCTCTCCGTGCCGGTCGAACCAGCGCGAGGAGTGTAAAGGATGTCCCGGGACGTTTTGTAAAGCATGTCATGAGACTGGACACGCTCTTTGTGAAGGGCGGGTACCACGGAGACCGACAGCGAACCGCCGATGGTATCGGCAGCATCGTACCCGCCCTTGCAAACCATGCAAGGACGGGGCACCCTCACTCCATATGGCTTCAACCAACACCGAAAGGATGGGCCACCCGCCGGTCGATTGTGGAGGACGAGTGGGGCAAATTCAATCCCGATCGCCGTTTTAGTTTGAATTCCCTGCCAAATGCTTACACGTATGTAGGCGACGAGATAACCGATGCCGCCGATTGCGACAAGGCCCAAGAGGCACAATTCAAGTTGTCGGGATCGGCTGAGCGCTTTGAAGTTCCGCCAAAGAGTGTGCTTCTTGTTCTTATTGGTTTGCTGGGAGGATTCGTTGGCTTTACTGCGCTGTTTGCGTGTTTGTTTCTTGGTGGCAACTGGCGGGAGGTTTCCGGAAGTATCGCCGTGATCGTTTCCAGTGTTGTCGTCTTCCATTTTGGCTTATGCTGCCTGTTGAGATGAAGGAGTCTGAATACATAGAAGGGCCGAAAGTTCTGGAGAGCTTCCAAACCCTGAGGGGGAAGGAATGCGACGGAAGAGTCTAGCAAAATGGCTCCCGAACGCAAGTCTAATTGTGGGCACGGAGCCGATCAGGACTAGCCACGGAGACGCGAGGCGTAGGAGAAAAGGATTTAGCGCTTGCCCCACTCCACGTACATTTCGTTTACTTTCTTCCAATCATCCTCAAAGCCGAAGTGCTTCATCAAAAGATTGGTCACCATCCACAGGGCACTTGTGACGGAGCGAATTGTATCGATGATCTCCGCGTCCGAATAATTAAGACGGACCTCTCCGTCTCGGAACCGCCTTCCAAGTTGGTAAAGTCCAGCGTGAGTGTAACTGTGAAGCGCATCCCTTGTTCGCTGGTTCAACGCGGTTTCCATTACATGACCCAGACCGAAATGAGTATCAATCTTGGGTCCGATCTCTTTGAAGTTGGTCTTGTATGTGTCGTCTCGAAGCCTCTTCACGTCAACGTCAGTACCCATAAGTGCTACATGGGCACGGACAAGACTCTCCATCGCTGGACGGATGAGCGCAAATGCGGAGCCGAAGAACTCGTTTTGAAGTAATGCGTGGATTCCACGATGGAAGTCCGACACTAATTCCCAGTAGGCAAGAAGCAAAGTGTCTCGCTCCCCATCCGTATATTTTTTGCTAATGACGATCTTTTCCACTCGCTGGCCGAACTCGCTAGCGTTGTCCAACTCCTTCTGAACTTGCGTGCTGACCATGAAGCGATTCTATCCTGAGGCGGGTTCTATAAAAGGGGATGTCAAGTAAAAACACTTTACCCCTCGCAGGGGAGGTTTTGTTTTTCTTGGCATCCAGCCCCAGCCGGCAGCTCCGATGCAGCTTCGATTGTGTTGATCGCCTCACTACGCATTTCCGGATCAGACCTGGCGTTCGTTCGGTCTCGCTCTGGGCGCCGACAAGCAACTGGATGGCAACTTGGCCAACCATGGTTCTATCTGAGGCTCGCGACTTAGCGCGACACTATGGCTTTGTTGGGTTGTCCGAGGGAGCATATGGTGGCCCATGAGACTGATCCGCCTATCCCGCCCTGGATACTTACCCTCGAACCCCGTTCAACCCGCGGATGTAGACCGGCTTGCGCCCGCTCAACGTGTTGCCCGCATTGTCGTGGGAGAACCCGACGAGATGATTGTTGCCATCGTCCACGAAATAGACATTCTCTTGCTGATCGTTCAAAATAGAGGCGCTTCCACTCCCCAGGGGTTTTTCGATTGACAAAACCGATCCGCGCCAAAATCAGTGCTTTGGGCACTTATGTGCCTCCTCGCCTTCTCACCAATGCCGACCTCGAACGGATGGTCGATACCAACAATGAATGGATCATGTCCCGGGTCGGGATCCGGGAGCGTCATATCGTCGACAAGGGCGTATGCACGAGCGATCTAGCCGTGGAGGCCGCAAAAAAGGCACTGGCGCAGCGCGGATTTGAGCCGAGCCAGATTGAAGCCATCATTGTGGGGACGGTAACGCCGGACATGCTTTTCCCGTCGACCGCATGTATCGTCCAGGACAAGCTGGGTGCAAAAGGAGCCTGGGGTTTCGACCTGTCCGCCGCCTGTTCGGCCTTTCTTTATTCGATTCAGGTTGGAGCGCAGTTTATCGCCAGTGGAGCCCATAAGCGGGTTCTGGCCATCGGGTCCGATGTGATGTCGTCAATCATCGATTACACCGACCGCGCCACTTGCGTCATTTTCGGTGACGGTGCTGGCGCTGCCATTTTGGAGCCTGCGACGGACGATTCCGAGGGGCTGATCGACTTTATCCACGAGGTTGACGGCTCCGGTGGGCAGTTCCTCTATATGCCGGGTGGAGGAAGCCTTCATCCTTCAAGCAAAGAGACCATCGAGAAGAAGATGCACTATGTCCACCAGGATGGCCAACAGGTGTTCAAGTTTGCTGTGCGCAAGCAGGCAGAGCTGTGCCTGAAGCTACTGGAGCGCAACGGCCTGAAGGGTTCCGATATCGATGTATTCATCCCGCATCAGGCGAATCTGCGGATCATCAACGCTACCGCGGAGAGGCTTGGACTAAAGAAAGAGAGCGTTGTCGTCAATATCGACCGCTATGGCAATACGACCGCCGGAACGATTCCGCTGGCGATGGGTACAGCGATTGAGGAAGGCAGGTTGAAGAAGGGAAGTCTTGTCCTGCTGGCTTCGGTGGGTGCTGGATTCACGATCGGGTCGGCGTTATTGCGGTGGGCTTTCTAAGAGATTAGCCAAGACTAGTGATCACAGCATCCGCTTGGGTATGCTGGGCGCACTCCCGTTCCAAGATTTCGTCACGCCATTCCTGAAAACCCTCAATAAGTCTGGACCTGATGGGCGTAGGGGGAAGGCTTTCGATCGATGCGAAAGCCTTTTGCCAAAGTGAAAGTGCGGATCCAAACTCCTTGCGCGCGCAGCACGAGGCGATTTCTGCCCGTGCTTGCATCAGTTTGGGAAGCGAGTGGAATTTTTTGACTTCTCCAAGCCACTGCTGCGAGGTTGTCGGATCTTCCCGAAACCAGGCGGTGAATATAGCGGCTTCAAGCGCAACATGGTCCTGTAAAGAAGGTCCAAGCCCGTTGATCAGTTCGAGGCACCTTTCAAGATGAGCTGCAGCCGTGGTTGAGTCTTTCCGGTCGTTGGCCGCGACATACCCAACCCAGTTTCCTGCAAAATCGTCGAACGACCCGTCGCGAATCCGTCCAACAGCATCGAGCCATGTCCGCTTCCACGTCCGAGGCCGAATGCCTGACTGAGCTTGGTTTGCGATGGCACACTGACAGATCCAGCGTCGAGTCTTGGCTAGGGAAATACGCAACGTCAGAATCCGAGAACCATCGTTGTAAAGTGCGCCTACTCGATAAGGGATCAGATTGAGGATTCCAAGGACTGCCGAAATCATCCACAGCATCTCGATGGCAACTCTCATCCCGACGGATTCTGGGGGGGTGTAGACGAGGATTGACGCGCACAGGACTGCTGTCAACAGATTGGCGATTGGCCCTCCTGCAATAAACACACGAAGTCGCTGTCTTAGAAGGCGAAGTCGCCCGACGTGCATGCCGGCATAGCCACCAACCAGCATGGACCGTCGAAGTTGGAGCTTCAGTCGGCCATACTCTACACGGAGAGAGATGGGACCAACCGTGATGGAACTAAATCGAAATCCGACCAGCCAGCCAGCCGCCAAGTGGCCCATTTCGTGGATCACGATGGCCAGCAAAATCGAAAGGACGTAAAACGGGAAAATGTAATCGACGGGCGCATTCCGGATCCGCCGGGCGTTGTTGGATACTACGATGAGCACCGCCGCAAACGGGATAGCCATCAGAAAGCCGCTCGCCATGCTGGCAAAGCTCTTTTTCGGTTTCTGTGGCAGAGCCGCGCTATCAAGGATCGGTGTGACGCTCGTAGGCTGAGGGACATTGTGCATCGTAATGGATGGTACCAAACGCCGATTTCAGCTGCGCATGTCCTTGTAACTCGTCTTCATGACGTTCGTAACTATCGTTCGTGCATTTTCAATAGCATAGCGGCAATGTGGCTGCTATCGTCATCCAACGCTCGCCTTGGGGTTCAGAAAGCCTGGCGACGTGTAAGCGAATGACCTTCCGCAACATTTCCTACTGTGTATTGTTGGCCGTCTGTTCTGTCGTGATGGCGGCCCAACAGGCCGATCCTCGCGAGAGCAAATTGCTTATTCTTGAACGCTTGTGGAATGAAGCTCAAGTCAACCGCGATTCGGCTGCTCTTGACGCTCTGGTGTCGAGCCGATTCACTAATACCGAGTGGGACGGGGAGATCAGCGATAAACAGAAGTTTCTTGCCGATATCAAAGACCCACGCTTTAAACCAAGCGTCGCGACGATCCAGGAAGTGAAGATGAACTTCTTCGGAGATACGGCCGTTGTCACAGGCGTATATCATACGCAGGGCACGTATCAGGGCAAGCCTTACGACCACGTTGGCCGCTTCACGGACACATGGGTGCTGGATCTCGGTAAATGGCAGTGCGTTGCCAGCCACACCAGCCTGCTGAAGAAGTAACCGGCCAAACTCTCTCAAGTCTGAGTCTCGCTGCTGAGTTATAGCCTTATAAATTCTTTTTATCCGTGAAGGGCGAGTCGTCTTTGCGCGCGGGTGATCTAATCGGATTTTGGCTCGTTCTTCAGCATGGAAGCCTCATCCCATCCCGCTAAATGGAAGTTCCTGTTAGCCTTCGGGATCATTTATTTTGTCTGGGGTTCCACCTTTCTTGCGATTCGGGTTGGCGTACGCGAGGTTCCGCCGTTTTTGCTTGCGGGAATGAGATTCGTGGTCGCCGGCTTTGCCCTCTACGCATGGCTGCGCGTGAAGGGAACGCCGTCTCCGACGAAGCGAGAATGGGGCTCCGCGACACTTCTTGCCGTCCTCATTTTCGTTCTCGACTACGGTTTGCTGTTCTGGGCCGAACAGGAAGTACCTTCCGGAATTGCGGCCGTCATGATGGCCACGATTCCGGCGTTTATGGCGCTTGCTGACATCCTAATCCTCAAGAACCAGCGGCTGACGGGGAAGCTAGCGCTCGGTTTGGTGGGAGGAATCGCAGGAGTCGCAGTGCTGGTCAGCCATTCGGCGAATTTCGGAGATGCGCCAATCGCTCCAATTGGCGCGACAGCCTTGATCATTTCAGCGGTGAGTTGGTCGATTGCATCGGCACTGACTCGCAAGCTGCCGTTGCCGGCAACCAAGGCGATGAGTTCCGGAGCGCAGATGCTGGCTGGCGGAGTCTTGCTGATGATTACCGCGGGTGCGCTTGGCGAGTTTCGGGGATTTCATCTGCAGGCAGTGTCGGTGAAGGCGTGGCTGGCGCTGGCGTACCTGATCGTTGCAGGATCGATCGTCGGCTTTACGGCATACGTTTGGCTACTGCACCACGAATCGCCGACGAAGGTTGGCACGTATGCGTATGTGAATCCGATTGTGGCGGTCATTGTGGGATATCTGCTTGGCGGCGAATCCATCGGGCCGCGCACCATTGTCGGTACGCTGCTGGTGTTAGTCAGTATCCTGGTCATTACGATCACGCCGAGGAAAAGAAGCAGCCCAGCAATTTCAGAGATGCAGGCTCAGACGTCTCTCGAAACCGAAAACTGAGATCGTGACAACTGGCCACAGACTGCTGCTACGGATGCGTCATCTTTTCCGGCTTTACCAGAGCGTCAAATTCCTCTCCCGTCAGATGACCTAGCTTCACAGCTGCTTCCCGCAAGCTGGAATGCTCGACGTGCGCCGTGTGGGCGATCTGGGCTGCTTTGTCGTATCCCACCTTCGGCGCCAAGGCCGTTACCAACATGAGCGAGTTCTTGACGTACCAGTCGACTTTTTGGCGGTCAACCTCAATGCCCTTGATCATGTATTCGACATAGCCGTGGCATGCGTCGGTGATCAGCGTGACGGAATGCAGGAAGTTGTAGATGATCACCGGCTTGAAGACATTGAGCTCGAAATTCCCCTGCGATCCCGCAAGGCCGACGGCAGCTGTCGCACCATGAACTTGGGCACAGACCATGGTCATGGCTTCACACTGCGTCGGATTCACTTTCCCCGGCATGATCGATGATCCGGGCTCGTTCTCGGGAATCGAAAGCTCCCCTAATCCGCACCGCGGGCCCGATGCCAGCCAGCGAATATCGTTCGAAATCTTCATGAAGGAAGCAGCGAGCGTCTCCATTGCGCCTTGGGCGAAGACGATTTCGTCATGCGCCGACAGCGCTGCGAACTTGTTGCCGTGGGAGCGAAAGGGAAGTCCGGTCAGTTCCGCGATCTTTTTCGCTGCCCGCTCGGCAAATTCTGGGTGCGTGTTGAGCCCGGTACCTACCGCAGTTCCTCCGATGGCCAGGTCGTACAAGCCTTCGAGAGTCTGCTCCAGGCGTCTGATGTCGCGCTCCAGCAGACTCGCCCAGCCTCCAAACTCCTGACCCACTGTCAACGGAACTGCGTCCTGCAAATGCGTGCGACCGATCTTTACGATTCCTTCGAATTCCTTCGCCTTGGCGGCAATCGCATCACGGACTGACTTTACGGCTGGAATCAGCGCGTTCTTCACGCGGTCTGCGGCCGCGATGTGCATAGCCGCGGGAAACGTGTCATTCGAAGATTGCGACATGTTCACGTGATCATTCGGATGAATCGGCTTCTTCGACCCCATCTCTCCGCCGGCAATCTCGATGGCGCGGTTCGAGATCACCTCGTTGACGTTCATGTTCGTCTGCGTACCGCTGCCGGTCTGCCACACGCGGAGGGGGAACTGGTCATTCAACTTGCCGGCAATCACCTCGTCGGCGGCCTGCACAATCAGCTTTGCCTTGTCGGCGGGCAGTTTCCCGAGATCCTGATTCACCAATGCGCAAGCTTTTTTGAGGATGCCGAAGGCGCGGATCAATTCTGGAGGCATGGTGTCTCGCCCAATGTTGAAATGCAGCAGGGACCGCTGGGTCTGCGCGCCCCAGTAGACGTTCGAGGGGACTTCGATTTTTCCCATGCTGTCGGATTCAATGCGGGTCCGCGTCGTGGGTTCGGTAAGGGTAGACATCAGTTGCTCCTAAGAGAACTTTGGTATGAAGGCAACCGAAGATTATAGCGCCGCGATTGGGAGTCAGCCCCATCCGGTATGGCTAGATTGCCGTTGAGATTCCAGCGTTAACCGATAAGAGGAGTCCGCATGTGCTTACCGTATCTGCATGCTAGAATCAACCGTTTCCAGGTTGTTCCGAACCCTCGTTGCCTCGGGATGATCCGCACCCCACTGCATGGTTCAATTCCTCGCCGCCGAAGAGATCGACACTCTCCCGAAAGCCAAGATGAAGGCTCTGCCGGAGATGCGCACCGATGTCTTGGTCATCGGAGCGGGACCTACCGGTCTGGCCTGTGCCATCGAAGCGCAGAAGGTTGGCCTGAAGGTCATCATCGTCGACAAGGGATGTTTGGTGAATTCGCTGTTTCACTATCCGGCGAACATGGTGTTTTTCACCACGCCGGAATTGCTGGAGATTGGGAACATCCCATTCACCACGGCTCTGCAGAAGCCTACACGCGAGGAAGCGCTGGAGTACTACCGCAAGGTCGCAGAGCACTACGAACTCGATGTGCGCCAGTACGAATGGGTGAAGACGGTCATGGGCGAGGATGGCAATTTTGTCATCACCGCCACCGACAGGGCCGGAAGGCCGCACGACTATACGGCCAAGAAGGTTATTGTCTCCACCGGTTACTACGATCTGGCCAATCAGTTAAACATTCCTGGCGAAGATCTGCCCAAGGTTTCACACTATTACGGCGAGCCGCATCCTTATTACGACACTGACGTGTTGGTGATTGGGGGAAAGAACTCTGCCGCCATCGCGGCGCTGGATCTGTGGCGACATGGTGCGCGGGTCACTCTCGTCCATCGCGGCGCCCAGTTGCACCATCATGTGAAGTATTGGATCAAACCGGATCTGGAAAACCGGATCAAAGCTGGAGAGATCGAAGCTTTCTTCAATAGTTGGGTACAGGAAATCGGAATCGATCACGTTGTCGTCGTGACATCACACGGTCCGATGCGGCTAAAAAATGACTTTGTGCTGGCTTTGGTTGGCTACCACCCCGATTACGATTTCCTGACCAGTATGGGAATTGAACTATCGGAACAGCAATGCCGTCCCGTGTGTGACCCCGTGTCCCTTGAAAGCAATGTGCACGGTGTTTACGTGGCGGGCGTGATTGTCGCCGGTTCGCGCACGAATGAAATCTTCATCGAGAACGGCCGCTTCCACGGAAAACAGATCGCGGAAGATCTGAAGCGCAAATTGCACGTTTAGGTCCTCAGCGATTTCTGCGGCTTTTCTCAGCGGCAAAAGATTTTAATCGCAGAGAACGCAGAGGGCTCGCGGAGTCGCCGAGAATCACCGCAATTTACCGGGAACGAGCGCTTCGACGGAAAGCGCAAGGCAGGAGCCCTAGTCGAGCACACTTCGCGACGGTGTGGTCCGAAAAGCAGAAAGCCCTGAAGCTGGCTCCAGGGCCGGTTTCAAACTTCACGCTCGGGCTTAAGCTTTCTTTCGTCGGATCAGACCCACCAAGCCAAGCAATCCAGATCCGAAGAGGGTTAAGGACGCAGGTTCCGGTGCCACTGTGGTTTGGCCTTGCAGAATTCCCGCCTCGGAGTTCGGGGTGATGAAGACGACCTGACCCGTTTTGGGGTTCAGCACCTCAGCATAGAAGATAGTTCCTGCACCAACTCCACTGGCAGTAATCGAGAACGGAGTGCTCCCAATCGTTCCAAGGTCGGCATAACCGAAGGAGGACGAATTGAAGACGATTCCCATGCCTGTCCAAGTATCCTGAATAGCACCCATGGCGCCGCCTTCAGGGAAACTCGATAGTGAGGAAAACGAGACTCCGTTAACTTTCCCGGTCAGGGTATTGGGAGCGGCAGCGAGAAGGAGCAGGTCATCGCCAACGAAGGACTTGTTCCCGCGGAAACTTACGCTGAAAGTGTTGCTGCCTAACAACTCGCCCACGGATTGCCCGGTTTCTCCGGTTCCTTCCAGGTGAACAATATTGGGCGTAGCCTTGGAGCATGTGTAAGAGGCAAATGGGTTGCAAGTGTCAGCCCACACCGGCAGAGTTGCCATTGCAGTGATTAGGAATAACTGGGTTAGCAGGTTTTTCATGGGTACCTCACAACAGCACTGGCGCTAGCTGTTTTGAGCATTTGACGTGCCATTCGCGAGTCGGAGGTTTGTCGGCCAAGTGGTACGTCGATAAGGAGTTCCCGGGTTCCTCCTAAGTGGATCAAAAACCGATGTGCAAAGGATTGTTCACCCTTTTTCGCCCCCAAAAGGGGTAATTCTGCAAGAAGTCACCAGAGTCTTATTTAAGGAGATGCTCCTTTACGAACTCCACCGTGGCGTAGAACTGGAAGTCGCGGTTCTTCTTCTTTGCGAATCCGTGGCCTTCATCCTTGGCGAGGAGCCACCACACTGGAGTGCCGTTCTTACGCACGACTTCCACCATCTGCGCCGATTCACTGGCGGGCACTCTTGGATCGTTCTGTCCAGCGATCACGAACAGCGGCTTCGTAATATTCTTCGCCTTGTTCGCCGGCGCAATTGACTCCAGAAATTCCCGCATCTTCGGATCGCGTTCGTCCCCATACTCAACCCGCCGCAGATCCTTTCGATACCCGGAAGTGTGCTCAAGGAAGGTCACCAGATTCGAGGGGCCGACCACATCGACGGAGCAGCAGATGCGGTCGTTGTAGTTCGTGGCCACGGCCAGCGTCATGAATCCGCCGTAACTGCCGCCGGTGATCATGATCTTGCCAGCGTCGAGGTCGGGCTGCGTTTGAATCCAGTCGATCAATGTGGAAATGTCTTTGTAGGAGCCGTCGCGCAGGAATCCGTTATCAAGTTTCTGAAACGTCTTGCCGTAACCGGTTGAACCGCGAACATTGGGATAGATCATCGCGATCCCAAGTTCGTTGATGAAATAGTTGTCGCGGCCAAGAAAATCAGGACGAGTTTGTCCCTCGGGTCCACCGTGAATGTCAATGATGACCGGATGTTTGCCAGGGTACTTGGCGGGAGGCTTGTAGAGAAATGCGGAGATCGAGCGGTCATCCCACGACTTCCAATGGATTAATTGGGGCTCGGAGAAACCGGAGGTATTCAATCCGCCCGTTTCGCTAAACGTCCAGCGGTCGACCTTCCCGGTAGCCGCGTCGATCGAGTAGGCGTCGTATGGCTGACTGGCCGTCGTAAGAGTGAATCCGAGGTCGCGGCTGTTCTTGCGCCATTGCAAGCCCGAGATTACTCCTACGGGTAGCTTTGGGACGGGCACCTCTTTATTGGTTCTTGTATCGAGTACGTGCAGCTTGCTGATTCCGTCATCATTTGCTTCAAATGCGATCCATCGGCCGTCGTCGGAGAGTTCCATCTCGTCGACGTCCCACTGAAGCGAAGGCGTGAGAATGGTTGTCTTACGACTGGCGAGATCAAGGTAGACCAGATGCTGGAACTCCGACCCCTCGTCGCTTGCAAGGTAAACGCCTTTGCCATCTTTGGAGAAACGAGCATTGGTTCGCAGCGCGGTTTCTGCGCCCGGCTTGGGCGTCAGCAGTTCTTTCTTGCCCGAATCGACGTCAAGCAGCCAGACGTAGCTTTCTGCGGCTGAAATGAAGTTGCCGACCAACAATTGTTTGCCGTCGGGAGATCAGTCAGAGATCTCCCAGCCACCGCCTTCCATCGGCGCAACCATACGAACACTCGCCGGATCATTCGCATTGACGACCCAGATGTCGACATCATTGCCGGTGCGCTTCGTCGAGCCGAAGGCGATTCGATCTCCCTGATAGGACCAGCGCGCGCTGGTATTGCGGGATTTGCCGTCGGTCAACAGTTTGACCTCGCCGCTCTTCAGGTCGTAGACGTAAATCTGAAAAAACTCGCCGCCGCCGACATCTTTGAGGAAGAGGAAAGAATCGCCGTGTACCGGCTCATAGGCGGCTCCCGCGATACGATCAGGAAAGAACGTGAGCTGTGTGCGGGCTGCGCCGGGAAACTTCACCTCATGCACCTGGTTTGTGTCGGCGAATCGCGTTTCGATTAGCATTTTCCGCTGCGTGGGGTGCCAACTCGCAAAGAACGCATTGCGAAACTCGCTGTAACGCCCGACCGACTCGGCCAAAGATACTGGGATCTTGGGGATTCCCTCAGCTACCAGATTCTCGTTCGGAAGAACATCGTCGTTCTGCGCAAGTGCGAGCGTTGTCAGAATCAAAACTGCGATCAGGGTGAAGACTCGTTTCATTTGGTCCTCCGGGCTGAGATTTTGACGATGGTTGAGGCTCACCGTGAGCCGAATTCCAAGACAATGCGCGTGAATCCTAGGCTACACGGCTGATTACAGTCAACGCCCGTATCGCTCACGTTTTGCCAGAAACGCGGATCAAACGGTACCCTAGGCACTCGCATGGATCCGCAACCGGAACGCGGTGCGTCTTCGATTTCGCTGCGCTCGTACGCGGTGCTCATCCATACCAACCGGAATTTCCGGCGGTTGTGGGTTGCGCAAATCGTCAGCGAAATCGGCGACTGGTTCTACACTCTGTCGATCTATACGCTGCTTCTGCAGTTGACGGGGCACGCGGGTTCTGTGGCTCTGGCACTGGTTCTTCAGGTGATTCCGCAAACACTGGTTGGGCCCACATCCGGGGTAGTGAATGATCGGCTCAGGCGGAAGCACGTGATGATTGCCGCCGACCTGATCCGGTTTGTCATCGTGCTTGCGATGCTGCTGGTGCGTTCCCCTGCAATGGTCTGGCTGGTCTATCCGCTGCTCCTGGCGGAAACCACGATGGCGGCCTTCTTCGAACCGGCCCGGAGTGCGGTTATCCCGAACATCACCGCGCCAGAAGAGGTTCTGGTTGCGAACACACTTTCCTCAGCGACATGGTCGGTGAATCTGTTGATCGGGGCCTCGGTAGGAGGCGTGGTCGCGGCATTTCTCGGGCGCGATGCAGCGTTCGTCTTAAACGCGATTTCCTTCCTGGCATCGGCCTTGCTCATCGGGGGAATGCATTTCCGCGAGCCGCATGCGGAAAATGCCGGGGGTCTCCGGCTTCGTGACCTGGTTGACTTCACGCCGGTGATGGAGGGGATTTCCTATATCCGTCGCCATCCCGTGCTGGTTCCCGCCGTCTTCGCCAAGGCCGGAGAGCTTATGGTCGGGCCAAGCTGGGTCATCTTCACGGTCATGGGAGCGCGTGAGTTTGCCGTCCATGGGCGAGGGATCGACTCCGCTGGCGGCGCCATGTTGGGCATGAGCATTCTTCTCGGTGGCCGAGGACTGGGTGCACTGGTCGGCCCTTTGATCGCGGCGCGATGGGCGGGGCAAAACGATCATCGGCTGCGCCTCGGAATTTTGTTCGGATATATCACGATAGCGTTTGGTTACGGCCTCATCGGGGTTAGCCGCACGGTCTGGATGGCCGCAGCGTGCGCCATGCTCGCCCATGCGGGAGGCTCCACTGTCTGGGTCTTCTCTACGACGCTGTTACAACTCCGAACGGATGACCAGTTCCGGGGACGGGTGTTTTCGGCTGATTTGGGGCTGGCCAGTTTCACCTTTGCGACAACTGCCTATCTATGTGGCCACTTTCTTGATCTCGGAATCTCAGCGCGTGCCATGGCCACCGGCACAGGTTTCTTCATGCTGTTGCCGGCAAGCCTGCTGGGCTGGGTCCTGTACAAATCCAACATGAACCGGGTCACAGCGAGCGAATGATTTGCCCATCCCGTCGTTTTCTCCTACACTTCTTCGGGTTCATAGCGCTCCCCTGCCCTGAGCTGCACACGGAGTCTGATTCATGGGGCGTTTCGAGTCTCGGATCACAATTCATCGTCCGTTGAAGGCCGTGTTCGATGTCTACACACAGCCGGATACCTTTCGTTGGGCAGACGTCCGCGGTGTCACCTGGGTGCGTGGCGAGCCGTGGGAACTTGAAAGCCGGATGCACATCAAAACGAATGACGCTTTCGGAGTGACCATGGACCAGGTGGTCACGCATTTCGAACCGTACCGCCGTATCGATTTCATCAGCCACTTCGCAGGGATCACCCTTCTCACACAGGTGCACTTTAGAGCGCTGTCAGACGATCAAACGGAGGTTCACGGGAAGTTGGAGTTTATTGGGACGTTCTCGCGGATGGCTGGTTTCGCCATCGGCCCGGCGCTTGAACAGGGAACCGAGAAGTTTTACCAAGATCTGAAGCGAGCGTGTGAGGGGCAGGACCCTTCCGCATCGACAAGCTCGTAATTCTGTACTACGCTTTGGCCAATCGGTCGATTTTTGCTGCCAGAATGAAATCACTCTCCGTCAGGCCGTCGATCTTGTGGGTCCACGTGGTGATCTCGGCTTTTCCCCAACCCAGCAGAATGTCGGGATGATGGCCTTCCTGCTCAGCGATGTCGCCGACTCGATTCACAAACGCCAGGGCTTGCTTGAAGTCTGGGAACTTGAACTCGCGATGGAGATGATGTTCATTGACGACGTCCCACTGGGGAGTTTGTTGGTGGAGCGCTTTCAGTTCGCTGCCTTTCAAGGGCGGAACTCCTCCACGGCACGGGACGCACTTCTTGTCGGCTAATTGTTCTGCCATTGGATCACCCACCTTCTTCGACGAACTCTGCCCCGATTTTGCTTATCTTAACAGGCTGTTTGATCGCGCGAGGTATTGAACGCACTTCTGCACGAACTTTCGCCGCTTGCACTGTGTACAATGTGAGTCTTCTCTCATTTACAGTTGTGCCTAATTGGAAAGGAAACTACCTTGGTCGTTCTGGTTATTGGCGGTGCGGGATATATCGGGAGTCATACCGCGAGGGCTTTGAGGAATGCCGGCCACGACGTAATCATCTTCGACAATTTAAGTACCGGCTACGAACTGCTGGCCTCCGGATTTGAACTGGTCAAGGGCGACGTTCTGGATCCGGTGGCCCTCTCTGCTGTGCTGCGCCGGTCGGACGCCATCATGCACTTTGCGGCTCGTGCTTACGTGGGCGAATCGGTGACCAATCCGCAGAAATATTTTCATAACAATGTAGAAGGCGGGCTTTCTTTGCTGAATACGGCGCTGCAAGCCGGGGTGAAGAAGATCATCTTTTCGTCGACTTGTGCGGTGTATGGAGAGCCGGCGAAAGTGCCGATTGAAGAAAATATTCCTCGCCAGCCGGTAAATCCGTACGGCGTCTCAAAGCTATTTTTCGAGCAGGCGCTTGAGGCCTACGATCGCGCTTACGACTTCCGCTATGCCAGC
>Ga0207092_1085_pt1 | contig 17180 bp, 15 predicted proteins | sample Alteio_BWMinHeat_48_FD_153533 | JGI IMG/M metagenome (GOLD analysis project Ga0207092, IMG submission 153533) | Enriched cells from forest soil in Barre Woods Harvard Forest LTER site, Petersham, Massachusetts, United States -... | ecosystem: Environmental > Terrestrial > Soil > Temperate forest >... | reverse complement strand
TATGAAAATAATATGGAACATTATTGCAAAGAACGTAATCCACGATTACGTGATTTTTTATATGGATTGTCTATTTTATTGATCGTCCCAATTCCCTTTGCCTGTACCTATAGCTATCTGCAAACGGGCACACCGTGGTTTTTCTCAGAAAAAGCGCGAACTAGCTCAAATAAAATTGGTGAAACATTCAAAGATGCAGGGTTTAGGCTTAAAAATTGATGCTATAATTAGTGTAAGATTTATACGACGAGAAAGATATGGCATCCGATAAAGAAAAAGATGGCGATAGTGGTGAATCAGGATCGGGAACCGGCGGTCAAGGCGGCAGAGTTCAGTTTGTCGATTTCACTGATACACTTTCAAATAAACGTGAAGATCAGTTAACGGAACAAGATAAAAAACGTTTGCTAGGCACACATCAAGATATACATGAATCCAAGGTCAAACAACAAAAAGAAAAAATGGATCATAATAAAGATTTAAAAAATGGCAAGATAACACTCGCGGCTCACCGTGCGGGTTTAATGGGCGGCGGTTCTAACGCGCAATTTAAAGCCAATCCAGCATTGGCTGACAAAGCACAATTCAGTGGCATTGATAAACAAGTGATAGCATTGCCAACCGAAAATTTAGATGAAACGAATCCAGAACTGCGCGATGCTTATGAATTGAAGTACCGTTATCAACCTTATCCTAAATTTAATCCTAAACCTAGCGGGCCATTTTAATGTTATCGCTGGCTGATGCTATCTTACAGGAAGATTATCAAGCAGTACGACAGATCATTGACTACGGTGTTGATGTGAATGGGATAGATGAATATGGATTCACACCCTTAATTGAAACAGCCATTATCGATAATATTCAATTAACGCAATTATTATTAAAATATCATGCTGACCCCAATAAACAAGATGTAACCGGTGGTACTACCTTACAATGGGCGGTGGAAAATAATAATTTAGCTATGTGTAAGTTATTACTCGAGCACGGTGCGCATCCCAACGCGTATAATTTTTCAGGCCAACCGGTTTTAGTCATGCCTACATTGAGACGTCAAACTGAGTTAAGACAATTGTTAGTTGCAGCAGGAGCTGATCAACAGTTTGCGCAAGATTATATTAATACAAAATTATTAGGGCACATGTTTGAATTAGTGGGCATGGCCGATATTCTGGATACCAATCATCAATTTGTGGATGTGGATTTTGAAGGGTTTTACTTAGAAGTGACCATGGGTTTGATTTCAGAAGCATTGGCACAATTTCAAAATCATTTTGCGGCCAGAGAATTAAGACGTTACGCGGGATTATCAGAATATATTGTTGAAGCCATGCAGCGCAGTTCGCAATTAATTAAATATCAACAATATCGTGTGGATATTAGTAAATATCAAACTGAAATTAACGCGATTCTTCATCAAGAACCCATCATCATTCCAGTTGGTTATGAAGGTCATGCGATTACGTTTATCAAGCGTGGCGATGTGTTGGTGAAGTGTGATAGACGAGAAGACAGTCGTTTGTATGACAATATTATGTATTATCGTATTCGTAATATGCAAAATGCCACACCGGATTTTATTAAGAATTTAATTTATAAAAAACAAAACGATCAATTTATTAATGAAGAAATTAATAATATTTTAGGCTTGGAACCGATTACCGAATTAAAAATTGAAGCGCAAATCAGTGGTAATTGTTCGTGGGCGAATGTAGAAGCTTGTATTCCCGCTTTATTTTTTTTAGTCATGATGCAAATGAGTAATGATACGCAAGCTATCGCGCATTACAAATCATTGGCGTTAAATTATTTTCATCGATGGCGAGAATGGAATAAAGATAGGGCGTTACATTATTGCATACAAAGTTATAACGAAGGCGATGCGGTTAGAAAAGCATGTAAAGCAGAAATACTCGCTGCTATTTTATTTCAACGTTGCAGAAGAGATAACCGAATTGGTAGTGACAGGATAGATTTAATTTTGTCGGTGTTATTGAAATCGCCGTATGAATATATTTTACAAAATTATTTGCGGGTTTATTACTTTGAAAGTAATACGGAAGAAGGCAAGCAATTTTTTGAATTGCTGAAGGAATATGGATACGAGGTGAGGCGGTAGGTTGTTGCTCGGTGTGTCGTCGTCCCGCGGCTTGTCCGCGGGATCCAGACATATCATTCTTCGTACTAACGAGAGAACGATTCTAGATCCCGCGGACAAGCCGCGGGACGACGACACACCGAGTAACCTACTAATTCCATTAACAAATTTCCTCTCCCTAATAAAACATCCCCCATCATCTATACTAAACATATCTACACCATAAGGAGTGGGATATGTTTTTTGATCAACCAAAAAAAGATATACGCCCTAATGAAAGAATCATCACATTAGTATTGAATACATTTCGATATACTCCCAGTTTTAAAGCAGGCAAAGAAATGACAACTGAAAGGTCTGCTTACTTATCGGATCCAAATAAAGATGAAAAAGTAACGGATGATGAATTAGGTTATTTAAAATCACGTATTGCAAATCATTTTAGAGAAAAAATAAATGCGCTTAAAGATAATGAGAATTTTTTACCGTCTGATTTGATTAAAGGAATTGAAACTTTAATAGATGGTTTTAAAAAGGAATCGAGAAAAATTAGAACGTATAAAGGCAGTAAGGAATTATCCCATTCAGATGGTAGGTTGGAAAAATATTTTGATGATGTGGTTAACGCGTTGGAAAAAATAAAATCGGATTACGATATTTATTCTCTTTTACAAGATATTAACTTTCAGAAAAAAGATATCCAAAAGAATGGTGAATATTATCAGAACAAATGGAAAGATCCTCAATCTCGCTACCCACAAAAATATGCAGTATTGACAGCTGTGGAAAACTATCTTCATCAGAAAATCGATATAGATGCGTTAAGTAAAATTGTGGATGAGAATTCTAAATACGATAGTGGGAAGAAAATAGGTCGATCGAAGACGGGTCAGTTGCTGGATAGGGCGCTGTTGTTTAGAGGAGAGTCGTTGAGGCCATCTCAGCAGCATAAGCTTTAACTGGTGTCCCCTCTCCCCCAACGCTTTTCATTGGGGGAGAGGGTTAGGGAGAGGGGGCAACCTCACAAGCTTTAATGTTGTGTTAATGTAAATTAAATATAATAAAAATATAACGAGATAGGGGAGTACAAGTTATGGTCAAGTTTTTTAAAGAAAAAATATTAACGACTAATGATGCGATTATTGATGCGGCGTTGAAGGAGATATATGATTATAGCCCGCATTGGTGGAGTTATAATAAAAAGTTGAAAATTAAACAAGCAGATAAGTTTTACAATGAAAATAAAAATGAGCAAGTGACGGATGAAGAGTTAGCAACATTAAAAGTTAAGATGGCTACAGAACTTACGGAGAAAATAGAGTCTCTCCGTCGCGGTTATTATGATGAAAATGATGTAAATAAACACTATGATTATACTCCAAAAGAAATATACGAACACATTGAAGCGTTTGTAAAAGAATATAAAAAACGTTCTGAAAACATAAGATCGTATAAGGTTGAAGGGGGATATTATAGAACTATTGGTGATGATGGTTATCCATTAAAAGAACCGGAATATGTACCTAATCTTGCGCAAACCTCTCATGAAAATAGTCGATTTGAAAAACGTTTAAAGAAGATATCTGATGTGGTTGCGAGAGCGAGAGAAGATGTTACAGAGGAAATGAATTTCGCTAATTTAGAATTGCGTAAGGGTAATAATTATTTTTATCCACGCAAATCTGAAAATTATGAAAATCTTGACGATCCAGAATATCATAAGGCAGTGGATTGTTTTTTAAAATTTATTCCATTAGCGTTTAGACATCATTTACCTGAAGAGAATATTGCATCCTGTAGATATAAGTTAAAAAATGTTCTTGTTGATCCGAATAAGTTTTATCAGTTATCTAAAGAGCAAGTGTGTGATGCGATTTATAAATTACCACTCAAAGATCAGTTAATGATTATAGAACGATGTTTAGATAGAGACACTGAGTTAGGCAAAAAAATGTGGAAGAAACGTGGGTTAAGAGATTGTAGTTTGGAAAGTGGTACGTTGGAGAGGCTTTGCAAGCATGCGAAGCGGCTTGGTAAGCAAGGGAAGGATATTGTTGAAGCAGCTGAAAAAAAAGAAGCAAAACGTGAGCTGCATGCAAGTGAGGATAGTGATGTGAAGAAACCTACTCTTGGAAATCGTAGAAAATAATTAACTTAAATATTTAGATGTGTTGTCATCGTTACTCGGTGGGACGTCGTTGCGAGGAGCGCTTTTTGCGACGAAGCAATCCAGTTTTAGACTTTAAATCACTTTAACAAAAAGCAAAGTCAAAACCGGGATTGCTTCGTCGCAAAAAGCGCTCCTCGCAACGACGTCCCTCCGCAATCAAACAACAAAATCCACTATCGTCTTGTCCTTCACCCACTTTGGCAAGTGTTTGTCCAGCTTAAACTCAGGATAACGTTGATTCGTTTCATCTAACGCACTACCTAGAGTTTCATGATTATGTATCGCGGATAGAAACATAAACTCAGCATCGCTCAATGTAACCAACACGACATCGAATTCACGTCGTATTAATAGCAAATTCACTCCACCTTCATCCAGATGTATGTCTTCATCAATCTCGTCTTCACATAAATCAATAATCCGTAAAATAGGATAATCAAACTGCATCAAACAACTCGCTGGATGCAGCATAAAACGTAGAGAATGAAATTGTTGTTCGTCTACCGCTTCTAGCCGTTTTATATCCAGCGCTTCTGCATCACTGGCAAACTGTAACAAGTGGCTAGCCCATTCAAATTGAGCGACTTCGTCGAGATACGGTAAGTCAGAAACCGGTGAATATTCAGCGAGAAAATCACTAAAATATTCACCGTAATCATGTAAATTTCCGCTAGTCGATGGGTATTGTGCGATATAGTCATCTGCTGTGATTTTAAAAAAATCTTCTCCGACTAATTTTACTATCATGGGATAGGTATTTTGTAAGGCTTGAATGAGATTAGAGTGTATCGTATTGCGATAAATCATCAGATTGGACTGTTCATCCGATTGCTGAATTAACTCAGCAAATTCATCCTGTACGTTTTGCAGTAACATAGGTTTCTCTCATGATGGTTTCTGCGCGATACGCTTCTAAATAAAGCGTCTCTAGCGATGGAAGATCGGAATCCCATTCAATCATCGTGGGTTTTATTCCTAAATGCTGAATAGCTTTACGATATAAATCAAGAACAGCTGGTGTAACGGGTTGATTGTGGGTATCAATTAAAACTTCTTTTCCAGCTATAGTTGATGTTGAATATCCCGCTAAATGTATTTCTTGTACTAAATTCTTTGGCATGGCATAGATAAATGTTTCAGGATCAAGTGCAAGATTCGTGGATGTTACATAAATATTATTGATATCCAATAAAATACCGCAGCCAGATTGCTCTGCAACAGCAATCAAAAAATCGTGTTCCGGCATAGTGGAATGCGAGAAGTTAACATAACTCGTGACATTCTCAATCAACATTTGCCGGCCTAAATAATCTTGTACTTGTTGAATGCGTGAGACTACATGTTCTATGCATTCATCCGTATACGGCAAGGGCAGTAAATCATGCAGATATTGTCCGTTGATGGACGACCAACTTAAATGATCGGAGATGAGACAAGGATCCACTCTTTCCATCAAATCGCGTAATTTTTTTAAGTGGGCCCAGTTTAATTCGTCCGCTGAACCTAGCGATAAGCTCACGCCATGCAGGCTTACGGGATAATCACGACGGATTTGATCGAGAATAGATAAAGACTTGCCGCCTTCACCAAAATAATTTTCACTGTGTACTTCGATAAACGCAACCGGCGGTTGCGTTTTGATGAATTCGGCATAATGCGGTGTTCTTAAACCTATGCCTGTTAATTGTAAGGATGATTTCATAACCGTATTCTAACTGCTTTAGTCAGATTTTTTAATATATTTATAAAAGACAGGAAGGAGGCTCAGTATGGCAAGCCCCAAGAGTGGAAATAAAACAGACGGTGTAAATACCAGAACTAAAATAGGCGTTTGATCGTCAGTTAATATTTTATCTAGACCACGGCCAGCTAAGACATAAATGACAGTAGACGGGAAAATACCAATGGCGGTTGCACTTAAAAAAGTTTTGAGTGGTATGTTTAACATGCCAGCTGCAATGTTGCTGAGCCAGCAGGGAAAGATGGGAATGAGTCTTAAACTTAAAAGATAATTAAACGCGTTTTGCTTGAATCCTGCTTCAATTCTTTTGAGTAAGCCTCTGGATTTCGTAATGAAACGTGAGCCTATGGCCGTGCGTACAGCAAGAAACAATATCATGCCGCCAAACGTGATACAGCATTCGGCGTATAAAATAGCGATGATATCAAATAAAAATCCGCCGATTAAAGTTAAGACCGTTGCGCAAGGAACAGCACAGGCAATCAATAATGTGAATAGGCCAATATACAGACTGACGGCCAGTAGATAATGTGAGTTGGTCCAAGTTTGTGCTTCTAGTTGGTAGTGTTTCAGTGTGGTCAGGGAAAGATAATCGTATAAGTGAAAATAGAAAAAGGTAAAACTGGCTAATATTAATAGGATGAGAGATACGTAACGAAAGAACGATTTAAAATACATGGGCATGGCTGGTTTTTATCTCAGATTGATCTTTAATAGTGAATGGGGAGTTTAAACTAAAATAGGATTGAATTGTAGGTTGGGTTAGGCGCTTTTTGCCGTAACCCAACAATAACGGATGTTGGGTTACGGCAAAAGGCGCCTAACCCAACCTACACCTTAAATGTATCGTGAAACGCGGCTCTAGCGATAATGAGTCGCATGATTTCATTCGTGCCTTCTAATATCTGATGTACTCTGAGATCACGAAAATAACGTTCTATGCCATATTCGCGTATATATCCGTATCCACCGTGCAATTGTAAGGCTTGATTGCAAATATTAAAGCCCGTATCGGTAGCAAGACGTTTGGCCATGGCACAATACATGATCATGTTGGGGTCTTTTTGATCGATAGCGTTTGCTGCACGGTAGACCATTAATCGGGAGGCTTCGAGTTCTGTGAGCATATCGGCAAAGCGGAATTGCAAGGCTTCAAATTCAGCCAATTTTTGCTTAAATTGAGACCGCTCTAACATGTATTGACGGGTGAGGGTAATGCATTGTTTAGCGCCGCCTAAAGAGCAAGCTGCAATGTTGATGCGTCCACCGTTTAGGGCAGATAGAGCGATTTTAAAGCCTTGGCCTTCCTGACCAATTCGATTGCTGATGGGAACACGGCAGTTATCAAAAAAAACCATGGTCGTTGGTAGATTGCGCCAACCCATTTTTTCTTCTCGTTTGCCGAAATGTATGCCAGGTCTGTCTTTTTCAACCAGTATGCAAGAGATGCCTTGTGGACCTTCTTGGCCTGTTCTTACCATGCAGGCATAAACATCGCTCACAGAACCACCGCAAATAAACGCTTTGGAGCCGTTTAAAATGTAATCATCGCCTTCTTTAACAGCAGTGGTTTTCAGAGAGGCAGCGTCTGAGCCTGAACCCGGTTCAGTGAGACAATAACTACTAAAGGCTTGCATGCTAGCAAGTTTAGGCAGCCACTCGGTGCGTAAGGTTTGATGGGCGTAAGTATCAATCAACCAACCTACCATATTGTGAATGGAAAGATAGGCAGCGGTAGTTGGACACGCGGTTGCTAATTCTTCAAAAATGAGTGCGCTATCGAGACGGCTTAATTCAGAACCGCCCACATCACTTTTTACTGAGATTGCAGCAAGGCCTAAGGCTGCTGCTTGGCGAAGTGTATCTTTTGGGAAAACATGTTTTTCGTCCCATTCACTTGCGTGTGGTGCAATTTCTTTTTCTGCAAAGTTTCTTACCATGTCACGTATGGTAATTTGATCATGAGTTAAGTTGAAGTCAATCATCTATAAACCTCCTCCGCTTTAAACAATTCCTCCACTCTCTCTCGCCGTCGAATAAGACTAACCTTATCTCCATCGACTAATACCTCCGGCGGACGAACGCGTGAATTATAATTCGAACTCATACTAAATCCATACGCTCCTGCAGAATCAATCGCTAGCAAGTCGCCTTGTTCTAATACCAGTTCTCGATTTTTTCCGATAAAATCAGCCGATTCACAAACGGGGCCGGCTATATCATATGTTTTTCTTTCGCCACTACGGGATATAACAGGCAGAATAGTTTGCCAAGCATCGTAAAGCGCTGGCCGCAATAAATCATTCATGCCGGCATCTAGAATGGCAAAATTTTTATTCGGTGTTTCTTTTATATATTCAATGCGTGATAGTAAAACACCGGCGTTACCCACAATGGCTCGGCCTGGTTCGATAATGATTTCCACATCGTAAGCGCGTAATTTTTCGCATAATACTTTTGCGTATTCACGAATACCGGGTGGATGTTCATCGTGATAAACAATGCCAAGACCGCCGCCAATATTGATATGTTGAATGGATACGTGAGCATCCTGCAATTGTTTGTATATTTCTATCATCTTGTCTACGACTTCAAGGAAGGGTTGTAACTCAACAATTTGCGATCCAATGTGACAGGCAATGCCAATCAATCGTAGTGACGGTAAGGTCAATATTTTTTCTTGAAGCGCAAGCATTTCACTGATATCAATACCAAATTTACTTTCATTTAAACCCGTTGTAATGTGGGCGTGAGTATTAGGATTAATATTAGGATTAATGCGCAGTGCAATATCAACCGTCTTTTTCATTTGCGTTGCAATATCGTTTATTCGATAGAGCTCAGGTAGAGACTCAACATTAAAACAATAAATATTATGTTGAATGCCTTGCTCGATTTCTGTATGTGTTTTGCCTACACCGGAAAAAACAATTTTACGGGTATCACCACCTGCTGCAATAACGCGTTTTATTTCACCATAAGACACAACATCAAATCCAGACTGTAAATTGGCGAGTAAACGTAAAATAGCAATATTACTATTGGCTTTGACGGCATAACAAATGCGATGCGGTATGCTGTTAAACGCACCATTAAACGTATTCCAATTATTTAGAATAGCTGCTTTGGAATACACATAACACGGTGTACCAAATTGAACTGCGATTTCCTGTAAACTGACTTCTTCAATGTATAATTCATTATTTTTATAATATAGGCACGACATCGCATTCTCCTTTAACCTCAAAATACGTTATTTTTTTTATGGTTTGATGGGTGGCGACAGCCGATTGATACTCAGGATGTATGTTGATGGGCAATACCGACCAGCCGTCATCATGATTTATTACTGTGTCGTTAAAACTATCGTGTGCAAAAATACCTTTACCGGATGTTTTGACGAGGGCTTCTTTTCTAGCCCACATTTTATAAAATAAGGTTGAGCGTTCTTTTAACGGGGTATGCAATAAAGCATCGTATTCTGTTTTATTAAAATAACGTTCAGCAACACCTTCAGGATAATCGTCCTGAACTTTTTCAATATCAACGCCTATAGCATGATTCAACGTAAACGCATACACCACTCTTTCATGGGAATGCGATAAATTAAATTGCAGCGATGTATTTTCGGGTTTTTGTAAAGACGGTTTTTTATTATAGTCATAGGAAAAAAGAATTTCCTGTGGTTTAGTTTCAGTATAAAGACTGATGATGGTTCTCAATAAACCTCTGGTTGCAATAAAACGTTGACGGTGAATGGGAAATTGAAAACGATGTGCGCGTTCACGCTCATCTTCACTTAACAGCGAGTAAAAATGATTTTCTTCAGACATCAAGTGATCAAGGTCTGCGGTGATAAGCTGTATTTCATGGGATTCAATTTGCATGTTGAGTATGATAACAAAGGTTAGAGAGGGTAGACAGCTTCAAATAATATGCTATCCTGATTGAGGATTTTTGCTTATTCATAAGGAGTGTGAACATGTTGAAAGAAATGGATTTATATACTCAGATTGCCTTTGTATTAGTGGTAGTAGGCGGTATTTTATGGGGATTATTTGGTTTGTTTAATTTGAATTTGTTATTGGTCATTCTTGGTGGTTTATCGAGATTAATAGAAATTATCGTCGGCATTGGAGCTGGCTGGTTGTGTTATAAAGTGTATTTGGAAAAGTTTAAGAAGATGTAAAAAGTGTAGGTTGGGTTAGGCGCTTTTTGCCGTAACCCAACAGGAAATGATGTTGGGTTACGGCAAAAAGCGCCTAACCCAACCTACAACGACGTCCCACCGATTTCACCCCACCCCAATCATCTTCCCAATAAAAAATGTCAGCACACCTGCAATACAACCCGTCCCCAACATACGTAAGCCCAGCAAAATCGGATTACGATTGGTAAATAAACTCAACACCGTTCCAATCATAAATAATGCAGCGGCAGTAAGTGCCATGCTCACTCCCAAATTCCAATCATGCTTACCGAATAAAAAAGGTAATATAGGTATGGATGCGCCTACAGCAAATGAGATAAACGATGCAAGCATTGCACCAACCGGCGAAACCAATTCTTCTGGATTTAAACCCAATTCTTCGCGGGCTAAGGTATTTAAACCGGTTTCTGGATTTTCTATCATGAGTTTGGCAAGCATATCCGCTTGTTCTTTTGGAATTCTGCGCGCTTGATAAATTAAGCTGAGTTCTTCCATTTCTTCTTCGGGATATTCTTCTAATTCTTGTCTTTCAATGGCAATTTGATATTCAAATACTTCACGTTGGGAGCGTACAGAAATATATTCACCCGCCCCCATGGAGCATGCTCCTGCTAGTAAACCGGCTATACCTGCTAAGACAATAAAATGTTGATTCGCATTCGCACCCGCTATACCTAATATCAGACTCATGTTTGAAATAAGTCCATCGTTTACACCGAAAACGGCTGCGCGTAAATTACTGGTTGCGCTAATGCTAGTGTGTTTGTGTTCATTATGATATTGCGTGAATACAGACATGCCGCGAATTTTCATGGCGGATAAAATCGTATGCATGTATTCCGTGCCTAAGAGGCTTATGAGGGATGCTACAATTTTAGAACGTAAATCGGGAGTAAAAATGAGTGGTTTATCCACTGTCATTTTTCCTTCCCATAATAATGCTTGTTTTTCAGCGGCTTCTTTCAAATCCGTGAATAATTTTTTATGTAATATGTTTTTTTCATGCGCGGCCATGATGGAGTAAAGCCATGCTGAACGTTTTTCTTCCCACCAGTTGTTATAAAATTCCATGTTGTTTTCCTTTGTGCTCGTTAAAGGTGTAGGTTGGGTTAGGCGCCTTTTGCCGTAACCCAACAGGAAATGATGTTGGGTTACGGCAAAAGGCGCCTAACCCAACCTACACCAACCCTTGTTGCTCACTGATAAAATGATCTATCAACTTCCGTGCTATCGATATACTAACCGATGGGCCGCCGGGTAACTGATCGTAACGATACCAATCAGCGGATTCAATTTCCGTTGTATCCAGAATAATTTCACCTGAATCATAGTCAGCTGTAAATCCTATCATGAGTGAGTCAGGAAAAGGCCAGGATTGCGAACCAAAATAACGTAAATTTTTAATGGTAAGCCCCACTTCTTCTTTGACTTCACGATGCACGGTATCTTCTATACTTTCACCCACTTCAACAAAACCCGCAATGAGTCCGTAAGCACCGGTGGGAAAATGCGGGCTTCTAGACATTAAAATTTTATCGCCATTTTTAATCAAGACTATCATAGACGGTGAGATGCGAGGATAAAAAGATAAACCGCATTGGCTGCATACTCGTTCAAAGACACCGGATTTTGCGATGGTTTTATTGCTACAGCGGCCACAATATTGATGGTTATTATCCCAGGTGATGACAGAAATGGCTTTGGACATTGCGGCAAACCAGTTCATGCCCAATATTTCAAAACAAGATCGTAAGGGAGTTGGTATGAGATCTTGTGGGATAGTAATATCTGCAGGGATTTCAGCGCAAAAACAGTGGTTGTTATTAAAGACGCCTAATGGATATTCTCGGATAAAATGAGGTTGTAGCGATGAGAGTAAAGTCGATGTTGGTAATCGTATGTCGCTTTCTTTTTTGAGTATAAGTAGTTTATCCTTTTGAAAAATGAAACCGTATTCAGCATTAACCATGGTTATTAACCTTTAGGATATCAGTGATGATAAAAACTGCGAGCTTACCCGATAATATATTAGCTGTTGTGAAATACAAAGGTACTGAGCCACCGTTTTCGGGAGAATACAATGACTTTGGTACATCTGGAACCTATCTTTGTCGTCAATGTGGTTTAGCCTTATTTCGATCGCAGACTCAATTTCATTCTGGTTGTGGCTGGCCCAGTTTTGATGAAGAAATCAAAGGTGTAGTTAAACGTAAGTTAGATGCAGATGGAAGGCGCACGGAAATTGTTTGTTTCAGATGTGATGCGCATTTAGGTCATGTGTTTACAGGGGAAGGGTTTAATGCAAAAGATACACGGCATTGTGTGAATGCCTTAAGTCTGGATTTTGTGTCAGATGTTACTGTAGAAGATACAGAAGAAGCGATTCTTGCTGCGGGTTGTTTTTGGGGAGTGGAATATTATTTAAAAAAATTGCCTGGCGTATTGAAAACAGAAGTCGGTTATACCGGCGGTCATAAAGATCACCCAACGTATCAAGATGTCTGTACGGGAACAACAGGACAATATGAAGCGATACGTGTGATATACGATAGTAAAAAAATATCGTATGAAGCATTGCTACGTTATTTCTTTGAAATACATGATCCCACGCAAGCGAACGGTCAAGGGCCGGATATTGGTTCGCAATATGGTAGTGCGGTATTTTATTATGACGATAAACAAAAACAAATGGCATTGGCTGTTATGAAAGAATTAGAAACATTAGGATTTCGTCTTGCAACCGTATTATTACCCGTGACGGTTTTTTTGGCGCGCTGAAGCCTATCATCAGGATTATTATCAGAAGACGGGGCATGAGCCGTATTGCCATCGCTATGAGAAGAAGTTTAGGTAGCTTCCCCCGTATACTTCCTAACCACAAACACATACATAGGCACGCACAACAAAATTAATCCTATGCTTATTTCTATCATGCCTTTATTAAAACTGGATATCATCCACACAGAATAGAGTGCAGCAAGTAGCGGAATAATGATGGCTTTTGAAAAAAGTCCATGCCACCAGGATTTTTCATTCATCACAACAAATTTTAATTCTGCTAATGTGGTTGCAAAATAAGTAATGAGTGTGAGTAATACAGCGAGTAAGGCAATATTATTAAATTGCTTAAGCAGCGTGGGTTCTATGCTCAGAATGAGAAAGAGAGAGACGAGTGCGGTTGATAATAATTGCCCAGCAACGGGCACATCGTGTTTGGATAATTTTGCAAATCGTTTAGGAAATAAATGATCACGCGCCGCTGCAAATACAATTTGCCCTTGCACGAGAATAGACACGTTTAAGGCACCAAGACCCGAGATAAACGCACATAATGCAATGATAAAAGCAGAATGCGAACCAAATAAAATCGTGCCTGCTTGTGCAAAGGGGAAGGGTGAACTTTTTAATTCGGCTGCTGGAATCATACCCATTAATACAAACGTACAGAGAATATAAATGAGGGCCGTTGCAATGGTGCCAAAGACGGTTGCTTTATAAATATCACGTGAGCCTTGCGTATTTTCTGCAGGAATGGTTGCAGATTCCAAACCAATGAATGCCCAGAAGGTTAAAGCAGCGGCACTGGAAAAAGCAGTAAAATAGGATTGATGATCGGGGGTAAAGGTTGCGAAGTTTGAAAAGTGAATACTGCTTAAGCCTACAAATGAAATAATAATGAGGGGCGAAATTTTTATAACCGTTAAAAATAATTGCACGACACCTGCGGTATGAATACCAATGAGGTTAACGAAAGTGAAAAGCCAGACTATACCTAACTCAAAGAGTAATAACGTGTATTGGCTATAACCGGGTGCATTCGCATTCAAAAGAGGTGTGATAAAACCTAAATAGCTGATGGATGCAATGGCTATCCCTGCAATGGAGACGAGATTACTTATCCAATACGTATAAGCTACAATGAATCCCGCTAATTTCCCAAACGCTTCATTGCAATAAACATAAGGGCCACCTGTTTTTGGGAAACGTTTATTTAATTTGGTAAAGGTTAATGCGATAAAAATCGCGCCTATGGACGTGTAAATCCAGGCGACTAAGGATAAAGGCCCGTATTCTGCTAATGAAGCTGGTAATACGTAAATGCCGGTGCCTATCATGTTTCCCACAACGAGTGAGATGAGAATAGGTAGGGTTAGTGCTTTTTTATCCATGAGTTTATGCCTATTTATATGGATGTAGGTTGGGTTAGGCGCTTTTTGCCGTAACCCAACAATAAGTGATGTTGGGTTACGGCAAAAAGCGCCTAACCCAACCTACATTATTTATGTGTTCCGTATTCTCTGGCAGTTAATTCCTTTTAGCAAGCGCTATGGGCTGCATAACCGTGATCTTCCCTGCTAACCCTACGGATTTCATCTCCGGATGATACATGGCTTCTGCAAATAACGGAGGTATAGTAAATCGCCCTGCAGTGGTTGCTTTGATTTTATACACTATTTCCCTTGACTCTGGATTTAAGCTTCCAAAGAAAACTACTCTGTCTTCACGTGCATCTACATAATCCATGTTAATCGCAGAGAGTGAATCCCGTACCACTTCAAATCCGCCAGGCAGCAAATCGATAATGGCAATGTTGGGATGATAGTGATTATCGATAGATCGTGCACGAATATGAACTATCATCTCATCGCCTAATGTCACGTTTCCAAGTGTTTTGTCTTCTGCATTGCGATATTCGCGCACCACTTCTATATCTTGGTTGCTGACTTCACGAGGCAAGGTTTTATCAAATCCTGCTTGTGTTAATTGATAAAAATAGGTTTGTTTTAAAGGATTATTCATTACTGGATATTGGGATAAGGCGAGTGTGGTATAACCTAATAATACAGTAGAAATAGTATTGTTATTGAGTGCAGAGACGAGTGACATCACTAAGGTTTTATCTAAACGTTCTCTAAAATGTTTTTCAATCAAATAAAGATATTGTGCATTTGCGATATTATAATTATAAAAATCCGTTTGTGATTCATTCGATAGTATTGATGGTTTAAAATACGAGATAAGTTTTTCTGCTTCACTGGTATTTTTTAATAATTGATATGTTGCTGCCATGTAACTACTGGTGATATCGGTTTTCCAGGGAATATTTTTTTGTTCATCTAAACTTAATTGTAAATGCGTTAAATAATGAGTGGTGATGATTTCATTGCGCGTTAAAATATAAATCGCATACGCTTGTAAACGTGCTTCATCCAATGTTGTGATGGATTTTGTTGCAATATCTTTTAGAAATTGAATGCCTGCTGAAAAAACATCGGGTGAGACGATAAATCCTTTTGATCTTGCCTCTGTTAAAAAATGCATGGCATAAACCGATGCCACATCATTGCTAGCAGTCGTTCCGACTTCCGGCCAATAATTAAATCCACCATGGGTCATTTGACGTTGACTTAAAAGTTGTATGGTTTTTTGTATCGTTTCTTTCGCGGATTCATCATTTATCATGAATGAGGGAAATGCTTTACTCACTAATTGTTCTACACAACCATACGGATAATCATGTAGGTATTGTTCTATACCAGTTAATAAAATGAGTGGACTCGTTGAATGTGAAGCAATCACTTTTTTATATTCGGGATAAAGTTGTCTATTGGGTGAAAGTGTTTTGTTTGCATCACTTGTATAACCACTTTCTATGGTGGTTGAAAAGGGGATAGCAGGTCTTACGCTGACGGTAGACGATAACACACTTTTTTTATTAGCGAGGGTTGTTGTGAATATTAATGGTGCTGAACCTAAAATGGATTTAGCACGAATATTGAAATGAACACTCTGTTCCTGTCCTTCTGGAATGATAATGTGTTGTGTCGATTCGCTTAAAATAGAAAGTGCAGGATTGGTTGCTAAGCTGACAAGAACCTTAGCATTTTTCCCTGAGCCTTGAACATTATTCGCAATGCTAGCGGTTACTTCAAATGTATCATCCGGTGAAACAAAAGTGGGAACATTGGGTTGTATTACAAAATAACCGCGTACGTTTGTGGATTCTGAAGTTGACCCCACAGCCTCTTTTGCAGCAGCAACGGCCATTACACGTAAACGGCCATTAAAATAATCAGGGATAGTATACGTTAATGTGCGTGGTGTGCTATCGCCAATTTGTATGCCTGACCAATAGACGACAGGTGCTTCCGTTTTACGTTTAAACGGATTGAGATGATTGCTTAATGCTTTTTCACCTTCATCACCACCGACTGCCGATAATTCACGTTCTCTAATAAACGCTGGAAGGATTTGATCGACAATTTGCAAGGTATTGACAGTTAATGCATGTTTTTGAAAAAAGAAGTTGAGTGGATTCGGTGTTTCAAATTTCGATACTTGTAATATGCCTTCATCCACTGCAAATAAAATAATTTTACCGGGTTTGTCTGATTGATACGTCATGGATAAAACATCACCGGGTCTTACCTCTTTAGGCACGGTAAGTTGAATGTGCATATTTTGTTTTTGATGTGTTACTGAAAAAGGTAGGACACTATAACTAAGCGGGTTCATGAATATTTCAGGTGAATGTAAATCACGAACAAACGTAATATTCACATAACCATTTCCCTGAAAATCCGCTGGAATACGAATGGTTTGTAAGGAAGATGTGGTATCGGTTTTAAACCATTTGGCAGCATATACTTTATCACGTTCTATGGTGATGAGGCCTGCACCGGTATAAGGTGCTGTGATTTGCATTTCGATATTATCACCGGCATGCAATTCTGTTTTATTTAATTTGATAGATAATTCAGCTTGTTTAGGTAAAGGTTGTTGGCTTTTACCAACGACGCTATATTTGAATTGACTGAATTCCATTCCATCTTGATTGGAAATCGTTACTAAAAAATCGCCTATGGTATTCGTTGGTAACACATAATCCATTCCTTGTTCAGGAATGGTTAACACTTGTTCGCTTAATACATTCGTTTGAATAATAGATTGATATTGA
>Ga0207092_1083_pt1 | contig 18291 bp, 13 predicted proteins | sample Alteio_BWMinHeat_48_FD_153533 | JGI IMG/M metagenome (GOLD analysis project Ga0207092, IMG submission 153533) | Enriched cells from forest soil in Barre Woods Harvard Forest LTER site, Petersham, Massachusetts, United States -... | ecosystem: Environmental > Terrestrial > Soil > Temperate forest >... | reverse complement strand
GGCATCGCGGTGCTGTGCGCCCAAAATTGGACCGATTCGTGTCGCCTCCACGCTGGCGGTTTCTTGGTCCTGTGCGCTTTTACAACCGTCGCCGCGATCTACCATCCATTGCTCAATCCGCACCGTCTCGCGCTCTGGCCTCGCACCTGGCGGGAAGGGAGCAGCGCCGAGCTCCGCGACCGGCTGGCACTGATCGACGCCCGCAATACGACCGATTGGCGGGATCTCGCCCGGGTGCGTGAGTTCCTGGCGAGACTGAAACTGCGGGACGGAGAGTTGACCTGCTACAACAACTCGACTTTGTCGCTGTATTTTGATTTGAATCTGCGGCCATCGACGCGTTTTCTGTTGTTCGACATGTTGTTGAACTTCTTTCCGAGCCGGCGCGAAGAGATTCGCCACGACCTCGACATCAGCCGGCAGCGATACGTCGTGAGCGACCTGCGTTCGGTCGATCTCTCGCGTGGTCAGGCCGCTGCTCAAGTGCCCGGCCAGCCGCAGACGTTGCCGCCGGAGTTTCCAGGCATTTGGTCGTCCATCTTTCCCTGGAATGAGCCGATTGTCTTTCGTTCCGGGCGTTATGTCGTGCAGCGGTTGGAAAAACGGACGGCTCCGCTTTTTCCGGAAGAATAGAGTTTTTGGTACCTCGTTCTCCGGACTCTGTACTTGGTACTTGGTTGCTATCGCTGTTAGTGATGGCCCTGCTGTGATGGTATTGCGCGCAATGCATTCGCTCCCGCGGCGACTCGTTATGACTCAAATTAAGGATTCCCGTATGCCGAATCCATATTGTGATGGCGGAGTGCGATCGCTACATGTAGCGCACTTTTCGTGGGGCACGATGCGGTTTTTGAGGGGGCGGCTCATTTGAAGGTGATGCATGCTGCGAAGAGATTTCCTGTGGCGCGTGGCCGCGAGTTGCGGAGTGTCTTCGCTCGCAGGTTGCGGCACGATTATGCATCCCGAGCGACGTCACCAGCCGCGGAGCCATCAGATCGACTGGAAAGTTGCCGCGCTCGATGGTCTGGGATTGTTGCTGTTCTTCGTGCCGGGCGTGATTGCCTTCGTGGTCGACTTCTACACTGGCGCGATCTACTTGCCCGCCGGGACTTATCCTGTGGTTTACCCTCCTCCGCCACCAGGCGTGCCGGTCTATCCACCGAACATGCAGCCGGCTCCTGGTTACTCGCAGCCCGTTCCCGCCATGCCACCGGCCGTTTCTTTTCCTGGAAATCCGTCCGCGTCCGTTCCTGCCTCGCAGCAACCGACCAACCCGCAACCCGCGAACACATTAAACTTCACGCAGCAGAACATTCCCAAGGAAGAGCTCGATCTGCCGCGGATCGAGCGCGTCGTCGCCGATCACGTCGGGCAACCCGTGTCGCTCCAAGAGTCGGACGCCCGCGTTAGCCGCTTGCCCCGGATCGATCTGTACGCCGAGCAATGCCGCCAGCATCGCGCCAGTTCCAAGTTCGGCGAGAGGGTGAAAAATTTCTTTGACGGTCTGCGGCAGGCGTAGGTGTTTCGATCAGCGCTACGGTCGTAGCAGTTTTTTCATCTCCAAGAGCTTGTCGGCATAGCGCGGATCACCGGCCAGATTGTGGTATTCCGTGGGATCTGAGTTGTGGTCATACAACTCCACGGCGTGCTTGCCGCCGTCCCACTCGGTGTAGCGCCAACGCTCGTTGCAAACCGATTTGCCCAACACGTTGTCGTGATGGACCATGCTCTGGGCGGGTTTGTGCCAAGGGGCATCGGGCTGCTTTAGTAGCGGTTGCAGACTTTTCCCTTCCGGAAAACTTGGCGCGGGCAAACCGGCAAGTTCCGCCAGCGTGGGATAGATGTCGATCAACTCGACGGTGCGCGGGCTGGCTTTTCCCTTGCCAAATCCGGGGGCGGCGATCACCAGCGGCACGCGGCAGGCGAGATCGAAGACGGTGAACTTGGCCCAGAGCCCTTCGTGGTCGCCCAGGTGATAGCCATGATCGCTGAAAAGCACGACGATTGTGTTATCCCAGAGTTGCCGGCGATCGAGCGTATCGAGCAGGATGCCGACCTGGGTGTCCATGAAAGAAATGCAGGCGTAGTACGCGGCCATCGCTTCGGTTCGCGACGGAGGAGGCGGGTTGCCGACCAACTCGGTCATCAATGCGATGGCGGGCACTCCTTTCAAGGGCGGATCGTGCGGCTCGGGCACGCGCACGTCGCGGTAGAGGTCGAAGTATTTGACCGGAGCGGTCCAGGGAAGGTGCGGCTTGTGAAAGCCGGCGGCCACGAAGAACGGCTTACCTTCCTGCGATTTCTTGTCGATGAAACGAGCGATTCGCCGCGAGGTGGCGCCGTCGCGGGTCTTTTCCTCAGGGCCCGTCAGCTTGGTGTAAGGTGTGAAAGGCCGTTCGCCTTCCTTAAAGCTGTACCGATGCTTGACGGCGGATGCCTCTTGTTCGTCCTCGCCCATCTGATCGTCGTAAAAGTCCCAGGACATTTCCTTGTCACTCTGCCGCATGTCGTGAAAGACTTTGCCCATGCCGGCGGTGAAGTAGCCGTTCTGCCGGAACAACTGCGGCAGAAACACGACGCTCGGCATCTTGTCGCGGAGCAGCGTTTGAAACTCGAAAATGCCCGTCGTCTCGGGACGCAAGCCGCTGAGGAACGACTGCCGACTCGGGGCACAAACCGCATATTGGCAGTAAGCCCGCTCGAACCGCACCCCGCGCTGAGCCAGCCGATCGATGTTCGGCGACTTGACCAGCGGATGACCATAACAGCTCAGATCGGTGTTCAGATCGTCTACGAGGATTAAGAGGACGTTTGGCTTTTTGGTCAGTTCCTCGCCATGAGTGATGGAGGGAAGGAAAAGGAGGGCGATGAGGGAGAGGAGTGGGGAGCGCATGTTAGTGTTCAGTGTTCAGTGTTTGGTGTTTGGTGTTTGGGACTTGTTCCTAATTCGTCGCCGATGGAAGTCATCCAGGCGTCGAGCCGTTTCTGCAGTTCGTCGCGAACTTCTTTTGTGCTGGGATCTGCAAAGCGGTTTTTCATTTCTCCCGGATCGTCTTGCAGGTTGTAGAGCTCATCCAGCAGGTTCGTCTTGTAACTTCGAATGAGTTTCCACCGGTCGGTACGTATCATCCGCAGATAGGCCAGGCCGTGATTGTGCAGATCGTATTGTCCGAAGAGATCTCTGCGCCAGGGGACTTTCTCGCCGCGGAGGAGCGGTGAGAAGTCGGCGCCGTGCTGCTTCACGGTCGCGGGAATTGGGACGTTGAGCATGCCGAGGACGGAGGCGAAGGTGTCGATGTTGGAAACGGTCTCGCGAATGACGGTACCAGGTTTAACCACTCCCGGCCAGCGGATGAGTAGCGGGACGCGGATCGACTCTTCGAACATGTTGGGCCGCGTCGGTCCGCGAACGCCGCCAGCGATCGTGATGCCATTGCCTTTGTGTTGCATCAAATGATGGCCGATCATGTAGCCGTGATCGCTGGTGAAGAGCACGATGGTCTTGCGCGAAAGGTCGAGCCCATCCAGTTCTTTGAGCAGTCGACCCAAGTTGCGATCCACCGAGTGGACGCTGGCATAGTATTCACGCGTGATCGACTTGACTTGTTCGATGTCGAGACCGGGCAACATCGGCACGGTCGGGTCGAGATCTTTGAACGGCGCCGAGTCCTCTTCCAGGACGGGGCCATACGGATGGTGCGGCGCCAGGAAGTGAATCGAGAGGGCAAAGGGTTGCTCGCGCTTCTCGCGAATGAATCGCAAGGCTTCGTCCACCATTAAGTCGGGGAGCGAACCTTTGAGTTGTGTCAGTTTGCCGTTGACTTCAAGCACTGGATCGATCGACTGCGGCGTGTGCAGCCAGCCGTAGAAGTGGTCGTAACCGTGGCGGGTCGGATGAAATTGCGGCTGCGTGCCGAGATGCCATTTGCCCAGCAGCGCGGTGGCGTAACCATGACTTTTCAACACGGCGGGCCAGGTAATGGCCGAGCTGGGGAGACCGAGTCCGGCCTGTTCTTCGGTGCGATACAGATAGTCGGTGATGCCGACCTGAGTGCCATATAGGCCTGTGAGGAACGAAACTCGGCTGGGGGAGCAGACCGGTGTCGGCACGAAGGCGTTCAAGAAGGTCGCCCCTTCGCGGGCCAGTCGGTCCATGTGCGGAGTCCGCACCTCACGGTTGCCGTAGGCGCCGACAGCCCAGCGGGCCTGATCGTCGGTGACGATCGCGATGATGTTGTAGCGCTCTGCCTCGGCAGCGTGCAGCGGAGAAGGAGAGCAGGCAAGCAGGAGGAGGGCGAGGAGATAGGGACGCATGATGCGGGGCGGCAGGCTGGGGTGGGTCAAGTAGTGCTAGTGTTTGATTGTAACCGCAATACGGCCTAGACGCGATTTAGCTGGCCTAAAACCGCGTTGTTCAGAAGCGAAATCGGCTCATGAACGAAACGTAGACCCTAGAATCAATTGAACCACTCATCTGGCTGAAATTCGTGGGTGTTTTGGATTCAGCATGTGCCACCCGTGCGCCTCCTGTGGCCTAACGACCAACGCTAAGCTGCCGGAGCCGCCTGCAAAAACCTTCACGCCGAGCGAAACCAGAATGGCGGCTCCGGTCAGCTTGAGCGGATGGTTAGGCGCGGAACCCATTCCCTTTGAGAAACAGAAACTATTGACACATGCCTGTCACCGCACGACTGCGACTGCACCCTCTAGCCCAACCAGAACGCCACGCCGTCACCCATCGGCCCCGGCCTGCTGCAGCGCCAGAGATTTGGCAGTTAGTCATTATCACGATGTTCCCACAGGGTTCCGCGCGGCCACGCCGGGCCCATTGCTCTGCTGGATATACCGGCATTTCACCCGAATGTCATTGGCCGCAAACGGACCTTGCGCTTTCTCATGGAATTCAATGGTCGGCTGGTGTCGTGCGGGCACCATTCGGATGGACTCGCGAAAGTCCTGGTTGACCTCGGCCAGCCGGACGAAGATCCTCTCCCGCAGAGCTGCCGCCTCGGCCGCTTCCGGGGCGCTTGCTCCGGCGGCAATTTCCAGGCAGACGGCGAGGCGCTTGCTGGCGTCGAGGCCCTCGGATGTCACCAGCGCGAAGCCACTGATGATGCGCGCCAGTTCGGGAGTGCCGTAGAGGATGCTCTCCACTTCTCCAGGAGTGATCTTACACCCGTAGTAGGCGACCGAGAAGTCGCTGCGGCCGTACATCAGAATCAACGGCAGCTCCGCAAGTGGCGTTGGCAAGTGAGAAATATCGACTCCCTCCAATTCCAGAAGCGTCCTGGCTTCGCGAAAGGACAGCGTCCGCCCCAGGTCATGGATGTTATACCGGATGCGCGGGGAGACGTTTGCGAGCCGACTGATTGTGATCAGCAGCTCGCCCTTCTCGTTGGTCTCGATGAGGTGATCTAGCGGGTTGTACTGGAACACCGACGGAATCGCGTCGCCGAACGGGCCGTTCAGCCGTCGGCGTACGCCTGGCTTCTCGACTATTAGCTTGCGAACGGCGATAGTGAAGTCATTCTCGGAGGCGATATTGATCTCCAGGTCGGAAGCGCCGTAGTCGCCATAAACGCCCCCGCGAAATGTCTTCATGAGATACGCGCGCATGTTCTCGCTGATTCCCTCTCCGCCAAAAAAAGCCGTGATGTGGTAATTACTCCAGTCGATGTCCGGCGCATCCCCCAACATCTTCAAGAACGGCGGGTAGCCCGCGATGACGTACTGGTAGCCCGGCCCGAATACCTTGAGGGTGTTGACGATCTTGCTGATGTCCGGTCCGGTAGATTTCAGTAGGCAGACTTCGACCACCGCGCTGCTCACACACATGCCGGTCGCCCAAGGCCCGAGGGCAAAGGCATTAATGAACAGCCTTGGCTTGTCTTTGAATATCATGCCCATCGCGATTTGCAACATGCGAGCGACATACTGACGTTCATCCGGACCGCGAACCCAGTTGTTTGGCAAGCCCGTCGAGCCGGACGACTCGTCGATGACCGCGCCTTTCATCGGTAGCATACCGCCGATACACCGCTGCTCGATGGGATACGCGAGGACGTAGTTCTCCTTGTCCATTGGCGGAACAGCCGAGAAGTCCGGGGTCCAGCCGCGCAATGCGACGCGAGCCTGCGGATGTCTTTCCAAAAAGTCGCGGTAGGCTGGGCATTTCCGCCTTGCGTTTTCGAACACGCGCCAGGCCTTCCATAGTCCGACCCGCTCCCCAATGCCCTTCTTCCCGAGTAGGAACAACAGCCCGAAGGCTCGTTCCCACCTCATCATGAGTCGACGAATTCGGTCGGCCACTGCGAGGAACGCGAAAATCAACAGACGCTTCATCGATTCTCCTGGATCATTGGACGATAAGCTCGGCAACTGGCAAGCGCAGGGCTCGCGGCGGCGTGTCGCTGTGTCCCAGGCGCACCAGCAGCCACAATGGATGAGGCCGCTGCGCGTTGGCGAAGTGTTTCGTCATTGCTTGGTGCGAGTGGGGGTTAGTGATCACGGAGCCAAACGGGTGCAGATAGACGTCATGTTTCGTCATGGTCAGCCAGAGTCGTCCAAGCATTCGGCCGGCGGCGAGACAGTCCGGCTGCTCTTGGAACTTACCGCTGATCCAGGCGACGGTCGGCGTGCCGCTCATGGAGCGCTTATAAGCCAACTTGCAGAGTTGACGTACGCCGGGAACCTGGAAAACCCAATTCCGCTTGAAGAACAGCCGCATTAGCCAGCCCGGGAAGCGCATGGCTGACGCTGCCAGGCCGTCATTGCGTCTTTGTGCCTCCACTTGAGAGTACCGCACCCACCGCTCAATCTCGCAACGCGTGGCATCATCGCGCAGGTCGAGGAACATCGTGTCGGCGTTGAGTCCGACCACCCAGGCAATCTCTTCAGGGTTGTTGGAGTGTTCGAACTGATGGCCGAACTGCTCGGCAACTCGGGACAACTCTTCCAGCACCACCGGTGAGACGGGGTGGTCGTCATAGGCCAGGCGCGAGGTGCGCCGTTTCCGGATTAGTTCGCGGTCGAGCGGCTCCGTTTCAGATCGCGCCACAAGTTCCAGGTTGGCGAACGGCGACGGCTGCCGCGCGGATGCGTCGAGCGGGACGTTCAAAGGCGTGGCTTTGACATCAAACCCTCGCGGGGCGGCGGCAACGGACATCATCTCGAGGAGGATGCCCATCCCCGCCGTCATGAACCGGGCTGCTCCATCCTCGATGGGAAGCAGGCGGGCGGGATCGTAGAGCAGGATCGCTCGCTGCCGGTCGAGGAGCCGGAATTTCCAGTGTTGTGTGTTGTGGGGCGAAGGTGCCCACCGCGCGTATTCGAGCACCTCTTGCCACGTTTCACACTCCATGAACGCCTCGTTTAGCCGATCCTCACGTTCGTGCCGCGGACTCGGCCGGGGTCGGAGAACGATTCTATCGCGACTACGTCCCGCATTCAGTGCGGCACCCGCGAACCAGCTAGTGCCAGTTCAGGAAGTGTATTTCGAGCGGCCCTCGCGGGATCGGTCGACATTTCCGCCTAAACCATTGATTGGATATATCGCGCTAACTATCTCACGCCCCCTATTTGTACGGCCAACGATAATGGCTGGCAAGACTTGGAAATAAGACTGACGAACCCAGATCGTCCGCAGATAGGTAGCGCGCTATCCATCCAGTGCATGCCAACACGGCGTTGCCTATCCCGCATCCACCGCAAGGGGGAAGTGCGATACGACGGCTCGATCAGTGCCGAATGGTGCTGCGGTTCGCTTGTTACGTTTCGTTGAGCTTTTGACAAACAAGTTCGGTAATGTGAACGTCACTGCGGGGCTTGCCCCGTGGAACGGTGATTGATCGGCTAGGAAACGTTCTTCCCACCGACGTTTTCCGCCGCACGATCGGCCCTTCGGGGCCGATCGCGCAGCGGGAAATGGTGGGAGGAGTCTCTGCGTACTAGCCAACCAAATCATGGCGTCTACGGGGGCAAGCCCCGTAGTGGCCTTAGATTTTTTCACCACGCGTTTCAATCTCTTTACCGGGTTCGTTTGTCAAAACTCATTAGGAATTAGGCTTGCGCCAAAACAGATAAGAAATTCGTCAGGTGCGTATGAGGTTGCATCGGGCGCGGGTAGGCACCCTGATGGCCTTCGGAGAAGCCCACCTACACTGTCGGACCTGATGGGCTGCGGAGAGGGGTAACGACACTACCGGGACCTGTTGCGGGTCGGAATGTCCATTTTTGTTTCGGCCTACGACGGCTCGAGTCTGCGAACCCAGGCCGACGCGACGCCAGCGCTACGCGATCCGACGCTTGGCCTTGTGACGGCCTTTCAGGCCAACAGACGGTGACGCCAGGTACTGCTCGGCCACCAGCCAATCGCGGTGACCAATCCGATCAGAGCAAGGTAAGATACTTATCCGATGTCTTGTATCGCAACCCCCGTATTACGTCGATGGGCGTTGGCTCACCGTCTGGTGGCCTGCGGAGGAGCGTTACGAGGCGGTTGCGGGGCGAGGTCGCGTAAAGCTATGGTGGGACTTCGCAAGGGGCGGCGGTTTGGGGATGGGGGGCGGATTGGTTACGGCATACGGCGTATGCCTACTACTTTGGACGCCATCGGCGTGTTGGGGCCTCTAGTTGGGGGGCGTTAAAAATACAATAACTATATTGACTTATTATAGAATTATGTTAAGATGCGGGAAAAGAGCAGGAGCAGGAATTGTGTTTGGCTCATGGTTGCGAGGATTGAAGATGTTGACGGTGTTGAAGGCCTTGGATTCGGCGAGTTCGGCAAGCTCACTGCGGACAAGCTCAGACGGGGGGAACGCGGATGGAGGAGAGTTGAGCCCAAGGCGAAGCAAATACGCTCCCTTGCTGACTTCCAGGGGCAGAAGCGGGCAAACGAGGGGGTGGGAACCCCGAACCGCGCGGAACTGCCTCATCTTCAGTGCCTTGGAAGATTTCTCGGGGTTTTTCAAGATTTGTTCGAGAAAGGGAACTGCCGGATCTTCAGTGCCTTGGGAGAGTGACGGGCGAAAAGGACACCCCCAGACACGATTAAGCGGGCATAAAAGCAGGTTGTCCGGAATCGAATTTGGTGAACGAAAGACTGGCGGATATATTGTGGAAAGTCTACAGTGGAGGGGTTGCACGCAATCGCAACCGCTGACTGGCCAACGAAGTTAGCGGTTACCCGCCTCATGGCTGCTTGTTCCGACCGGAGCAACAGCCACCTGCCAGAGAAATTATTATGAAGTCATTGCAATCGTCGCCCGATGCGCAGCCCAAACCGTGGCGCTCCTGGCGAGCGTGGATCGTGACCTGGGTAGTTGTCGCGATAGCGGCATTCGTAATCCGTGGCAGCCAAAACAATGTCATCGCGGCGCCAGGCGAGCAGAGTGCTGATGCCAAGCAAGCTGACACAAAACAATACGACGAGCAAGTTCGGCCTTTCCTCGCACGTCACTGCCAGGAATGTCACCGCGGCGAGAAGCCCAAGGGAAAATTGCACGTTGATCAGTTGACGGCGAGCTTCAGCGACGCGGCCGTCCGGGAAAAATGGCACGCCGTTCTGCAGCGAATCAAGGCGGGTGAAATGCCGCCGAAAGACAAGCCGCGACCGAGCGAGCAAGAAGTCCAGGCCCTTGCCAATTGGATCACGGGCAAGCTGCAAGGAGCCGAGTCAAGCACCCAAGACGCTCGGGGGCGCGTGGTGCTGCGGCGGCTGAACCGGTTCGAATACGAAAATACCTTGCGCGATCTGCTGGGAGTGTCGCTTAATCTCAAGGAGCAGTTGCCCCAGGACGGCTCGGCCAATGGGTTTGATAACGCCGGCGCGGCTTTGCACACTTCGTCGTTCCTGATGGAAAAGTATCTGGAAGCTGCCGAGACGGCGTTGAATCTGGCGATCTCCAACCGGCCCCAGCCGCCCGCGTTGGTCCAGAAGCGAGTGAGCATCAAGGATGGGCATCCGATCCGGGGGGCTACCGAAAAAGTTTATCGCTTCCTGGACGATGGCGAAGTCGTCTGCTTCTCCTCGTCCGCCTGGAACAACGTCAGCGTTCCGACGTTCTACCCGACGGATGGCGGCAATTACCGCTTCCGTATCTCCGCATCTGGCTATCAAAGCTCCGGCAAGCCGGTCACGTTCTGTGTGTCGGCGGGGCGTGGACGGAAAGCGGGCAAGAGCGGCACGGTCGGCTACTTCGACGCTCCGGCGGACCAGTCCACAGTGTTTGAGTTCATCCAGTACATGGAGCCGCAGACTGGTATTTCAATTCTCCCCTACGGGCTGGCATCGGCACAGACGGTGAACAAGGTTGGCGCCGACGCCTATGACGGACCAGGGCTGGCGGTTCAATGGGTTGAGTTCGAGGGGCCCCTGCATGAGAGCTGGCCCCCGGCAAGTCATCGCGGCATTTTCGGCGATTTGAAACAGAAGCCGGCCCTGATTTACAACCAAAGCACGCGGGTCGAAGTCGCTTCAAGCGATCCTTTGGTCGACGCCGATGGCATCCTCCGCAGCTTTACACGCCGGGCGTTTCGCCGCACGGTGACCAATGACGATCTGGCGCCGTACATTGAGATTGTGAAGGCCAAGTTGGCCGTGGAGTATTCCTTTGAGCAAGCCATCCGCGCCGCGCTTAAAGGGGTGCTGATGTCGCCGGAATTCTTGTTCTTGCGCGAGACGCCCGGCAAGCTCGACGACTTTGCCCTGGCGGCCCGGTTGTCGTATTTCTTCTGGAGTTCGATGCCGGATGAAGATTTGCTCACGCTGGCCGAGCAAAAGAAGTTGAACGACCCGGCGGTGTTGCGGGCTCAGGTCGAACGGATGCTGAAAGATCCCAAGGCCGCGGCCTTTTCCGAGAATTTCGTCGGCCAATGGCTCGGCTTGCGCGAGATCGACGCGACCGAGCCCAGTCACATTTTGTACCCGGAATACGACCACATGCTGAAGGTGTCGATGATCCGGGAGGCGGAGCTGTTCTTCGAGGAAGTGCTCAAGAACGACCTGAGTCTGGCCAACTTCGTGGACTCGGACTTTGCCATGCTCAATGGCCGATTGGCGAAGCACTATGGAATTCCGGGAGTCGACGGGTGGGAGCTTAAAAAGACGCCCTTGCCGCCGGAGAGTCATCGCGGGGGCGTATTGACGATGGCCAGCGTGCTGAAGGTAACGGCCAACGGCACCACGACCTCGCCCGTGTTGCGCGGCGTATGGGTCCTCGATCGTATTCTGGGGACGCCGCCATTGCCGCCGCCGGATGACGTGCCAGTGCTTGAACCTGATATCCGCGGCGCAACGACAATCCGCGACCAACTGGCCAAACACCGTTCGGTCGCTATGTGCGCGAGTTGCCACACGAAGATCGACCCGCCGGGCTTCGCACTAGAGAGTTTCGACTGCATCGGCGGCTGGCGTGATAATTACCGCGCCACCGGAAATGGAAAGCCGGTGGTTATCGACGGTCGGCGAATGCTGTATCTCGAAGGGAAGCCGGTCGATCCCTCCGACGTGTTGCCTGATGGTCGAAGGTTCGATAATGTTGACCAGTTCAAGAAGTTGCTGCTCAGCGATAAGGATCAGCTCGCCAGGGCATTGACGTTTAAGCTGCTTACGTATGCCACGGGGGCCGCGCCGACTTTGGATGGGAAATCCCAGATCGAAGCAATCGTGAGCAAAGTTCGCGAAAACGATTATGGTTTGCGATCGCTAATTCATCAAATTGTTCAGAGTGAGATGTTTCAAACCAAGTAGTGTTTCGTGTTTGGTGTTTAGAACCAAACACGAAACACAAAATACTAAACACCTTCCCTTTTGAGGCCCGGTGACATGAATCTTCCTCGTCGTAAATTCCTGCGTGCGGCTGGCGTGACCTTGTCCCTGCCGCTTTTGGATTGCTTGTTGCCGCGGGCTCGGGCTGGCGAAGGCGCAGCGCGCGACAGACGTATTGCATGGAGGTAAGATCGAAAATTTCAGCGACGCGGACCTCGGTGAAATCTTTGCTGATGTGCCAGGCCAGGAGTTGTCCCGCGATAAGCTTACCGGACAGGGGTTGGGTTTGATCGACGCTTTGGTTACCGCTGGACTGGCAAAGAGCAACGGCGAAGCAAGGCGGTTGATTGGCCAAGGCGGCGCGTATGTCAACAACCATCCTATCAGCGATGTTGCAACTCAACTCACCACAAGCCACTTGGCCAGCGAAACGGTCATGGTGCTGCGTTCTGGGAAGAAAAAGTACGCTTTGCTTAAATTTCCGAGATGAATCGCGGCATCGGTGCCAGCTTGCTGGCATAAGTCCGCATTGACTCAATCGGGACGCATTCCTACTATTCCAATGCGGCTGCGACTGCTGCCCATACATTGCGTTTTCTAATCGCCCCTTTCAAATCCGGCGTCACTCCATGCGCCCCTCTCTGCGCTTATTCGCTGCGGTATGTGGGGCGATCTTCCTGCTGATTTCGGGCTTCCTTGGTGTTGGCTACTGGGCGGTACAGCGAGAACCGGAGTTCTATCGCCAGGCTTTGGCACACGAGCCCGCCCGACTCGAAGTGGCCAGCGACGAACTCCTGCAACATACGACCGCTTTGGCGAGCGACGTGCGCGAAGTGGGCCAGTGGCAGGCCCTGTTCACGGCCGAGCAGGTCAACGGTTGGCTGGCGGTCGACGTGCCGCAGAATCACCCCGGCTTGTTGCCCGCCGAGATCATCGAACCGCGCATCCTATTTCAACCCAATCGAGTCACGATCGGCTGCCGTCTGGAGCAGGCCGGCATCACCACCGTCGCATCGCTCGAAGTCGAAATCTACATGGCCCGTCCCAACGTGTTGGCCATCCGGTTTTGCAAAGCCCGCGCGGGCGCGGTCCCGGTCCCTTTGGCCCCGATTCTCGAACGTTGTTCGGCGGCCGCGGCCGCGTCGAACTTGCGAATGGAGTGGCAACAGGCCTCGGGCGATCCTGTCGCTTTGATCACCCTTGCCGCGCGGCACGATCACGGGACCGAGTTCTTCCTCGAACGGCTGGAGCTTCGCGACGGCGCAATGTACCTGGCCGGACGAACCGAGCACGCCGGCAAAGATCGCGATCCAACAGCCACTCCCACACCTCCGCCGGAGATGGCCACTCAATCGGCAAAGAAACTGCAAAGCCAGCGCTGAGCGTCGGCATCGCTTCGCTCCAGCGTGAGTTTTCCTCGCCAGTGGATTCCGTGCAGTTGAACGCAAACTCGCGTGGGGCTTTCCTCCAGAGTTTCGTATTCGCCCTCGTCCCAACGCGAAACCGTCCCTCGATCTCCAGAGACTGGCCCTTCGTATTCCAGATACGCCAACCGATGATCGGCGAGCGCGTCAGCCCCTTGCGATTGCTCCCCCTTGGGCAAATGCTCCAAGGCCCAAGTCCGCAGCATACCGTCGTGCTCCAGCATCACGTCCCAGTGCGAAGGGCGTGCTTCGTGCAGCGGAAGCTCATGGCGCAGTACGACGAATCGCGGCATTTTTAAGTCTTAAGCCAACTGAAGGCAATCACGGATTTCACGGATAACGCGGATGTTATGAGCGATGGCGGATTCTGGTCGTCACGTCATTTTTATCCGTGGAATCTGTGTCATCCGTGGTCAATATCCACGAGACAGCAAACGCTACGCTGCGAAAACCACCCTGGATGAGTGGTTTTTCGCGTTGCCACGAACCACCAAATTCCAACGTCGCAAGACGCAAAACGCGCCTAAATGCTTGTCACACACTGACTATCGACTGCGGATTCTCATTGCTAAATCGTTGCAGTCTACTCGCCAGCATAACCGATACAGACCTAACAAGCGGTAAAATCGTTAGGCTTTAACTTCGGGCACATAGGCGTGAAACACTTGCTTGCCGGCAGAAATTCGCCGACGTGGTGCATCCTGGCACTGCTGATTGCATTCAGCGGTTGCCGGTCGACGCCCCGTCCCGACGCCGCTTCGCAACTCACTGCCCCGCCGCTCGGCGCTCCGCCTCCGCCCCCTCCCGCTCAACTAGGGGCGACCGCCCTACCCGCGCCGCAAAAGAATCCCCAGGCGACGTTCGGTGCACCATCCGCCGCAATAGCACCAAGCGGATACCCTGCATCCAACAACGCCACCGCGGGGTATACAAATTCAAATCCCGCGCAGTATCCCAATACGGCCGCAAACAATGCCGCTGCTGCAGTTCCTTACGGTGATCCTTTCGCTGGCCGAAATCCGGCGGCACAGCCCGTCGCAAGTTATCCCGCGACTGCGCCCGGCGCAGCGACGCCAGGTCCCTATGCGCAACCGGCGGTCTACAACCAGCCGCTGAAACCAGGGCCTGGCCAGCAGGGGTATGCACAACAATTTCAGACGCAGGTCATGCCCGCTGCCTACCAACCGACAAAGGGCGTTCCCGCACAAACATTGCTCGAACGTCTGAAGATTCCCGAGGCTATTCCCGGGGCCAAAGCCCGGCCGATCATCATTCCGCCGCGCGATCCGAACATGCCGTCCGTCCGTTACAGCGTGATCGACAAGATCTTTCCGAACGTGCCGGGGCCGCAAGTGATGGTGCCCTTGCCGCTCGCCCCCGATCAACGTCGCATGACGCTCGCCGAGTTGCACGAGATCGCCCTGGCCAATAATCCGACGTTGGTCCAGGTTCAGGCCGCGATCACCTCGTTCTATGGGCTTGCGGTCCAGGCCGGCACTCATCCGAACCCCGTCGTCGGGTATGAAGCCGACACCGTGAATTCGAGCGGGACTCCCAACTATCAAGGTATCTACGGGACGCAGCAGATCAAGACGGCCGGCAAGCTCAACCTGGCACGAGCAGTTGGCAACGTCGATGTGATGAATGCCCAGCTCAATGTTCGCAAGACCCGCGTGCAGGTCATGTCACAAGTCAATATGGGCTACTACGCCGTCCTGGTCGCGCAAGAGAACGTTCGCATCAGCGATGCCTTGGTCCGGTTCACCAACGAGGTGTATCGCATCCAGGTCGAGAAGCTCCGCGAAGGGGAGGCCACGAACTACGAACCGGCCCAATTGCGCAGCCTGGCAGTGCAGGCTCGTTCTGCCTTGGTGCAGTCGCAGAACCGGTACATTTCGGCCTGGAAACAACTGGCAGCCCTCATGGGGACGCCAAATCTGCCGCCGGTTGAACTCGATGGGCACGCCGACATGCCGGTGCCCGAGTTGAACTTCGACCAGGCCCTATCGCGGCTCTTGACCATCCACCCTGACGTGGCCGCCGCGCGGAACAGCGAGTCGCAGGCCCGCATCCAGTTGCAGTTGGAAAAAATCACTCCCGTTCCCGACGTGTTCGTCTACGGGGCGTTTCAAAAAGACTTCACGACCCCGGGACAAGCTCGAACCAGCTATAACATGCAGGTCGGCGTGCCGCTGCCCCTGTTTGACCGCAACCGAGGCCGGATCGTCAATCAACAGGGAGATTTGATCCAGGCGACTCAACAGGTCCGCATTGTGCAGAATAACCTGACGGCGCAAATGGCCGACGCCTTCGAACGGTACCAGACCAACCGCGTGCAGCTGGACTTCTATCGCGATCAAATCCTGCCCGACCTGGCCCGCGCCTACAAAGGCATTTACGAACGCCATCAGCAGGAGTCGGCCGAGGTCGGTTTCGGCGACGTGATCGTCGCACAGCAAAACCTGGCCACGGCCATCGGCGTCTACATCAGCACGCTGACCGCACAGTGGCAGGGCTTGACCGACCTGGCCAACCTGCTGCAGGTCGAAGATCTGAACGAACTGTACAACCTGCCGCAACAGCCGGCCCCCATGCCTCCCGCCGAAGAAGTTCCTCCTCCTGCCCCTGTGCAAGGAGGCCGGCAATGACCACTTCACTCATATTGCTGATCGTAGGCCTCACGCTCCGCGTGATGAAATCGGTCTCAAGACGAAAAACACTCGGGCTGATTGTGATCGCTGCGCTTGCATGCCTGCTTGGAACGAATTCGATTACCTTCGCTCAGCAGCCGAACACCGCGCTCATGGGCTACGACGTGGGCGACCAGGGCGATCCATTCCAGCATGCGCTCGCCCGTCGAGTTGCTCTGCCGGCAGCCAATGGCTTGGTTGTGCCGGCCGCATACCAATCGTCGCCGGAACAGCCGCTGGCCGTCCCGCCCCCCGAGCCCGAACCGCCTCGTTGGGGTACGATCGAGAATCCCAACGTCACGGTGCAAGTGCCGGTGCGACAGTACATGTTGGCAGGCCCTGCCCGCGGTATTTTCCAGCACTTAACAGGGCAAGAATACGAGCGCCCTGTCATCGACCCCTACGGCGTGATGATGGCCGACACTCAATACAATGTCGCCATCGACCTCTACCGGCCCGACGGCATCGGTCCTGCGGGTGTTTTCGGCGATCACACGCTCAAGGGTGGCGGAACGGTCCTGGTGACCTATCGCATGCAGACCCAGGAGTACCAAGGGATATTGAACGGCACGCAGCATGTAAGCAATGCCCAGGTCTTGTCCCAGTTCGCATTTTCGCCGACGCGTGCGTCGTTGCAAAAACATATCATTCAAATGGAATATGCTCCCACAGACGACTTGACCCTGATGGCGTACGTGCCGTTTGAACAGAACGCCATTGACTTCGTGAATGCCGCCGGAACCACGGTCCGCACCAGTTTCACGAACCCCGCGGACATCCCCGTCTATTTGCTGTACGTGCTGAAACGTTGGAATCGGCAGCAGATTCACTTGAACTTCGGTATGAGCATTCCCGTTGGCGCTTTGGATCGCTTGAACGATGTTCCCACGCCCACATCGCCGAACTTGACTTACCTCTTGCGAGAAAGTTCCGGCAGTTTCGAGTTGCTCCCCGGTTTGACCTATCGCGGACAAAGCGACCACTGGACCTGGGGCCTGCAATCGATCGAAGACATCCGCTTGGGACGCAATCGCTGGAAGTATCAACTGGGTAACGTCTACGACGTCACCGGTTGGGCCTCACGGCGCTTGACCGAGCGATTTGCGGTTTCCGCCCGCCTGGATGGCCGCGTGTGGGGAAACATTCACGGGGCCGATCCTAGATTGAACCAAGCGATCTCGCCGATGAACCGTCCCGACCTGCAACGGGGCGAACGCCTGGACTTGCTCTTCGGCTTGAACTATTACGGCATCGACCGCGTAATCCCCGGCCAGCGGCTCTCGATCGAGGCTGGCGCCCCAATCTATCAATCGCTCCGCGGTCCGCAGCTCGGAACCAACTGGCTGTTGAACTTCAATTGGTCGATCATGTTCTAGGCCATTTCCAATCCCGTCAGCGTGCCGGTGCTCGATCCAAACTTATCCGCCTCAATCCCCATCCGCTGCAACATGCTCACGTAGAGATTGCTCAGCGGCGGGTTCTTGTTCTCGTCGAACGCCAGGTGCTGGCCGTGCTTGAAACCGCCGCCGGTCAGTAGAACGGGCATGTTCTTGACGCTGTGCTTGCCGGCATCGGCCAGGTTGCTGCTGAAGAAAACCATCGTGCGGTCGAGCAGGCTTTCCCCCTCTTCTTGCGTCTGTTTCAACTGCGCGAAGAAGTCGCGCAAGGTTTTCATCTTTTCGGTTTCGAGCACTTTGAGCTGCGCGATCTTGGCCGGGTCCTTGCCGTGATGCGACAGGTCGTGATGTCCCTGGCTCACGCCCTGGATCGGCGGCACGCCGCTGGTGCCCAACAGTTGCAACGTGATCAACCGGGTCGAATCGGTCTGCAGCGCCAGGTGGATCAGGTCGAACCACAGCCGGTTTTTGCCAATGAGGTCGGTGCTATTCATATTGTTTTGCGGCGGCTTGGCGTCGACCTTGGGCTTGGGCTTTTTGGACCAGGCGTCGGCCTGTGCCAGACGCTGCTCCAATTCGCGGACGCTGGTGAAATACTCGTCCAGCTTCTCGCGATCTCCCGCCCCCAGGATCGGCTCCAGCTTCTTGGCCTGACTGCGGACCGCATCCAGCACGCTCTGGCCATCTTGCAAACGGCGCGCCTGGGCCTGGACCTCGTCGGGCCGCCCTTCCAAAAACAACTTGGCGAATACGCTGGAGGGCCAGGTTTCCGTCGGCACGGCCGCTCCGCTGCGAGTCCACGCCAGTCCACTACCTTCGCAGGAGAGCGCCAGGCTGGCGAAACGAGTCACGCCGTGCAGATGTTCTGCCGCGAACTGATCGAGCGAAATACTGTTCTTAAAGCCGGCCCTTCGCTCGGGATGCGGGGCGGCCGTCAAAAAACTGAAATTCGAATCGTGACTGGGTCCCACGTCGGGATGCGACAACCCCGAAATGACCGTGAAGTCATC
>Ga0207092_1082_pt1 | contig 18315 bp, 10 predicted proteins | sample Alteio_BWMinHeat_48_FD_153533 | JGI IMG/M metagenome (GOLD analysis project Ga0207092, IMG submission 153533) | Enriched cells from forest soil in Barre Woods Harvard Forest LTER site, Petersham, Massachusetts, United States -... | ecosystem: Environmental > Terrestrial > Soil > Temperate forest >... | reverse complement strand
TATAGGAGAGGCCGAAGCCGAATGGGAATAACACGGGTTTCTTCTCCGCGTCGTACCACTTGTAGCCGACCTTCAGCTTTTCGTCGTAATAGGTCTCGAAGGGCGGAAGCCCCTTGGCCATCGTCGCCATGAAGCTTGAAATGTCTGCGCCCGGCGCCGGACGGCTGGGTTGAGAAGCAGGCGGCGGCAACACCAGCGTGGGATGGGGCAGGTCGGCGTCGCTCTTCGGGAAAGTAATTGCCAGTTTGCCTGCAGGATTCACCTCTCCGGTCAGCAGATTGGCGAGGGCCTCTGCGCCACGGATTCCGGGATACCAGACCTCTACGACTGCGGCGACATGATCGATCCAGGGCATGGTGGCCGGACTGCCCGTCTCGAGCACAACAATCGTCGCTGCATTGGCCGCAGCCACCGTCTCGATAAGCTTATCCTGGTCTTCGCCGAGATCGAGCGACTTCAGGTCCATGCCTTCCGACTCTGACTGATACGCGAATACGATTGCGACGTCGGCTCCTTTGGCGGCGGACGTGGCAGCGGAAAGGTCATCGCCGGAACAGTAGGCGACTTTGCTGGAAGGCAGTTTGGCCGTGAGCGCGCGCAGTGGTGAGCTCGGCAACCAGACTTGGCGCCTGAAAAAGTTCGCCATGGGATTCGCGCCTGGCTGAGGCGGTGGCGGAGGAACCGCGGAGCCTCCTGGTGCATCGACCTGTGCCGAGCCGCCCCCGGTGATTACGCCCACGTCGGCATGCCCGCCAATCAGCACGACGGAATGCAGTTTCGCAGCGTCGAGAGGAAGCACGTTCCGGTTGTTCTTGAGTAGAACGATGCTCTCTTCGGCGAGGCTCTGCGCCAACGCGTAGCCGCGCTCCACATCGGGTACTTGTTTCACCACCGGGTGATCGAACAGACCGGTGGCAAAGATGGTGCGCAGGATGCGGTGCACATGATCGTTGATTTCGTCCTGCGAGACTTCTCCAGTTTCGACCGCCTTCTGCAGCGCATCGCCAAAGAACGTCTTGCCCGGTTGCTCCTGGTCCAGACCTGCATGCGAGGCCTTTGCCGTGGAGTGCGTGCCGCCCCAATCGGAAACAACGAAGCCCGGGAAATGGAAGTCCTTCCTAAGGACATCGGTGAGCAGGTAGCTGTTTTCGCAGGCGAAATCGCCATTCACACGGTTGTAAGAGCACATAAAAGCGCCGGCATCGGAAATCCCGAGGGCGATTTCAAAAGCCCGCAAATCGGTTTCCCGCATCGAGCGTTTGTCGATGTTGGCGTTGACGGCATTGCGGCCACTCTCCTGGTCATTGATGGCGTAGTGCTTCAGGTCGCCGATGATGTGCTCGGACTGCACCCCTTTGACGAAGTTGCCCACCAGCGTGCCGGCCAGCAGCGGATCTTCACCCTGGTACTCAAAGGTGCGGCCGTTGCGCGGCTCACGCGGAAGGTTGACGCCTCCGCCGAGCGACATGCTGTAGCCCTCGGCGCGTAACTCCCGGCCAATCAGGGCGCCATATTCAAAAGCAGCTTGCGGATCCCATGACGATGCTGCTGCCAAATTGTTGGGCAGCGCGGTGGAATAACGCCCTGATGCCGCACCACGCGTTACGCCGTAAGCCGAATCCGCCATCTGAATGGCGGGGATGCCGACTCGCGGAATGGAATTCGACCAGCCTGCTCCGCCATTCGACTCACTCGGGCCGGCGTTGGGACCGAAACCGCCCTGCCCGTGCAACAGCGAAATCTTCTCCTCCAGCGTCAATTCCTTGATCACCAGGTCCGCGCGAGCATCGGGCGAAAGAGTTGCATCGGACCAGGGATAGTGCTTGAGCTCGGGCTGCTGTCTCCCGGGAAACTGGGCCACGACAAGCGGGGCTACTGCAAAACCTGCAGCCAATAGAAACGCGCATGTGGCGCGGCAACAGCGATTCGATAGCGTCATTTTCGTATTCTGCCTCTCTCAATCGATTTCAGGTGTTCGGGAGTCATGCACAACTCGTCTTGTTTACCGCCGGAACAAGACTCGGCGGCGAACGAAGGTCATTGCACAATGCTGGAGGTTGAGTGAAATAGGTGGTAATCCGAGTAACGATGACTCTCTTCTGCGGGTCCCGCGCCTTGATCACTGGAAATGGAAAGTTCGTTCGGCAACCAAAACTCGGCGTCAAAACCGTGAATGTGCACCTGGCGAAAACTCAGGTCCGTGGTTAACTGCGTCAGATGCAAATCGGGTAGTGCATCCAGCAAGTCGGTCCGCAGCATCACGACGTCAAACGTGGATTGATCGACCCAGAGAACTCCCTGGTAATAGAAAGGAGACACCTTCCCTGCGGACTGGAAGAGTGCTGGACTGGTCACCTTGCCAGGATCCTGGGCAAAGGCTATGACAAAGGTCTTTCGCCCTCCTTTGTCCTGCTGCCCGAGGTAGCGGAAACGGAACTCGAGTTGATTGGCAGAGGTAAAGAAGAGCCATTGATATGCGAATCCGAAGCCGCGCGGCGCTGTAAACTGACCTGCCGCGTCGGCGGGGTTGCCTTTCGCATCGGTACGTGACTCTTCAATCGTCGTACTGCCGTCCGAGTTGTGGTGGCACAGAATCAAGTATCTGAACTCCCGGCTCCAGGGCTGTGCGTTTGGTGGCCCGCCTGCAGCCGACGGATCTCGCGGCACCTGGAAGCCGGAGATCTCTTCCCGCGACACCAGATTCGGCAATTTGGGCAACACATTTGCAATCGTCTGAGCCACACCGGCAAGGATTGAAGGAAGCCGCTCCTGACTCTCGTCATATTTGAGTCCCTTCAGGGCCGGAACCGCCTCTTTTAGCTTTTGAAATGGAAACGCGAAATATGTTGTGGTTTGGCCAGATGTAGGTCGAAGCGTTGGCGAATAGGGAATTTCATGCAGGCGGCCTGGGTCCTGGGCTGAAACTGGCTGCGTGGCAAAAGAAACCAGAATGAGGATGAAGACTGCATCGGGAAGAAGTACTGCGATTTTTCTATCTGTCTTCATCTGTTGCATTCCTACTTCTTTTTGGGCGGCAGTGGAGCGACATATCCTTTGCGCGCTTGCAGTGCTAATCCACTCCGCGACACTTCCACTTTCAGTGAATGATATGAGCCATTCGGCTTGACATCCTGAAGCGAGAACTCAAGCAGGTATAGATATTCCGGGCCCGCGGCCAGAGTTTTGAGACCACCCTCCAGGTTATTGCTGTCGTGGAAATATGTTCCACCCGTACTGTCGGCCAGCTCAGACATCACGTTTTGGTTTTCGCGCATCGATTCGAGTTGATTCCCGCCCGGTTGCCCGGTTATGTTGGCAAACACCGATCCCGCCGTACTCTGGTTCCCGCTGACGCTTCCTCCGCCCAGCCCTCCAGCATCCAGCGTATTGATGGTGACGTTTGAAGCAGCGGCCACGTTGACGACTTGCGAATGGAGGGCCATTCCTTCATCGGTACCGGTAAAGAAGCCCGACGACACCAGGATGAGCGTTCTCTGGCCCGGCAGCTTCGACAGGCTGCGAACCACGTCTTCAACATACGTCAGCGTTTCGCGCACATCTTGATCACCGACCACCAGCGACTGTTCCGCCGCGGTTCTCACCATTTGCTCCACGTAACCGGTGCCATTCGCCGGGCCCGCTGCGAGGCTCTTGTGGGCGCAGTTTGCCGCCTGCTCATAGGCTATATCCCATTCCGTCTTGCTGTGTTTGTTGAGGATCTGATCGGCTGTGTAGTAATCAATATCAGGGCATTGCGAATGATCGTGCTGGTTGATCTGCCGGGGTTTTAGCTTCGCAATCGCTGCCTGCAAGGGGGCGCTGTCGTGGGTCATGCCGGAGTTGACGCCCAGAAACGACAACACGACCGCCCGATCGCCGTCCGCGAGCGGCTGTTCCAGCATTCGAATGCCAGCCTTCTTCGCTCGCTCAAGATTGCCGGGCCCCAGATGTCGATCGTCAAAAAGAAAAACGATGAACCTGTTTGCCGCAGCTGACGGCTGAGCAACGGGTGGCGCACCCGAATCGTTGGCTGTCTTTGAAGACTCAGAAATGGAACCCTGAACAGCAGGTTGCTCATCTCTGTGCGCTTCAGCCTGCTGAAGCGTAAATCCGATGACTGGCCGACGCTTCCCCTGGTCGAAGAGCCTGAAATCCTCTTGCTTGAGGTTGCCCACAGCGCGGCCCTGAGCATCGCGAACGACCACCGGAACAAGCACTGAACTGACGTGGATTTGCAGGACCGTGCCCTCGGTGGCGGGTGCTTCCGGTGCCGGCGGCGCTGCGAGCTGCGAGTGAAGAGTCACCGAGCCCGTCAAGAGGACAATCATCGCAAATACTGTCGGGCTAATGCTCATTCTTCTCCACGAATTCTGCAATTCATATAACCAGATTTCACATCCATGCCATGGGGCAAGCTGACGGTCGGGAGAGGCCTCAGCCTCATGAGTGATTCAAAGGATTGACCTCCGAAGCCGGGTTCGTGTGGAGGCGAACTGCAAGGATCACACTTCCGCGATGCTCGCTTGCTCCCCGCCATCGGGATTGTTGACGACCTCGGTGTTGTTATCGAAGATGATCGTCGGCACCGAGTCTGGAGTGAATTCTGCCCAGTGGGGTATTCCGGGATGATTCGGATTCCCGGCACGGGCGAAGTGAATCCACGCCTCACTTACCTTCGCCGCTAGCGCGCGGGCATCAACTCCGCCTCCCGTCATGTCTTCGCATCGATCCGTGTTGTCGAACGCGAAGGCAATCTCTGCACAATGAAAGGCTCTCGGCCTTCCGCTGAGAATGGGGGTTTGCCAGGTGAACCAGTAGAGATACGCGGGAGCTTTGCCGAGGGCGGCCTTCGCCTTGCACTGCTTGATTGCGTTCTCTCGCACAGTAGACGCTGCAATATGCGACCAGAGGTCGAACGGTTTCGCTGCCGGCGTGCGCTGGCGGAATGCCGCGAGAATTGCAGGAGTCTTATCTCCAAACATTCCGCGGACTCGCTGCTCAAGCTCGGCATCGGTCATCAACTCATACTCAGGATGGTTAGTTGCGGTGACAAACTCGTTCAGCGTCGTCCCTACGATCATTGGCACATCGGCAGAAATAGCTGAGGCCTGCGGATCGAATGGATGGGCTGGAAGAATGGTTCCATCTACGACAGGGGAGAAGCCAAGCGACTCTGCCATCCGCCGGAAATTCGGGACGCCACCGGCTGGCCGCGGATTATTCTTTCGCAAGACTTCCTGGCTTCCGTGCAAGATCTGCGCATAAGGCATTGTATGAATCTGATCGATCGTTGAAGACGTCAAACCCAACTCGGCAACAACCAGATCGGAGAGTTTTTGCGAGCGCTCCTCTGTGTTTCCTCTTAGCATCGAGCCGCTCTCCACAATGGCGCGATGGAACAGGCCTTTGGCCGCTGGCATGCCCATCAGAGTGCTCACCTTGCCGCCTCCGCCGGATTGCCCAAAGATGGTCACGACTCCGGGGTCCCCGCCAAATGCTGTAACGTTGTCGCGAACCCATTCAAGCGCGGCGACAATGTCGAGCATTCCGACATTCGCCGAGCTGGCGTACTTGTCGCCATATTTTGCGAGGTTCAGATAGCCCAGAACATTCAGGCGGTGATTCAGAGTAACGACGACAACGTCTCCCCGCCTCGCGAGGTTCTCACCATCGTATGAGAGTAGTTCCTGGCCGGATCCCGCGGCGAATCCGCCACCGTGCAACCACACCATTACGGGACGCTTTTTGTTGTCTTTGACGCCCGGAGTCCAGACGTTGATTCGCAAGCAGTCTTCTCCCTGGATCCCGTCGTCCCAGGAAAACATGAAAGCCTCTTCGTCGTTCGCCCAGCCCGCACGGGCCCCTTGAGGTGCCACCGGGCCGTGCTGCCTCGAACTGCGCACACCACTCCACGCCTTCGGCTTCGCTGGCGGCACAAAGCGATTCGCCCCTTCTGTGGTGTCGCCGTACGGTATTCCCTTGAAGGTAAAGATCCCTTTGCGAACATATCCAGCAACCTTCCCCGCGGACGTGGCCACAATCGGGCTTTCATCACGCGCGATCACCGAGGAAGTTGAATTCCCGTCCCGAGATCTCTCTGCCTCTGCCGTATCGGCGTACGCCGCTGTTGAGGAGACGGCAGCCGCAAAACAGCCTCCCGCCATCAATGCAGCGCTCTTTAGGATGTCGCGGCGCTCGAGTACGAGATCGTGCATGGTCGCTTCAACCGAAGGCAAATTGCGATTTCTATCCATCCTGTTCTCCTCTTTAGTCTGCTTTTCCCAGCGTTAGGACGCGAACCATGTGCGGCTAGGCGAAATCGAACCATTGACGGGAGCGGTCATCGGTTCGGCTGCAGCGCTGCCTCGAACAAATGCGTCCCTGGCGTTATATCAAAACCGCGGTTCCCCTCAGTGGGCGATGGCTGCGCCTTTGTCCGCACGGGCCCTTCGCCTGGCACGAACACGGTAGCCGTCGTTCCCGACGGAACGGTAACGCTCAATCTAAACGTTCCGTTCTCGATCCGCCAGTCGCTGACGATATCACCATGGATCGAGCGATACCTGGCTTTCACAAAGGTAAGGTCGCCAACCACCGCTGGCTTGACGATGAAGTGCTGGAAGCCGGGGGACTTCCCGTCGCTTCTGATTCCCGCCAGGCCCTCAGTAAACCATGCGCCGATAGAGATAAGGGTGTCATGGATGTGCGATTGGCCCGTCCAGCCCTCCCAACTCGTAGTAGCGCCATTCGCCAGCATGTAGCCCCAGCCCGGGTACTCCCGGGTATTTGTCATCAGGTAGACCAGATCGCTACGGTCCGCTTCCGTAAGGTACTTCATCAGGAAATACGTACCATGCATGCCGGTATCGAGATGGCCCTCGTTGCGAACTCGAATCGTATTCTCCAGGCTCTTCATCACGTCGTCGCGCAATTCCGTTGGAACCACACCCGTGAGGAGAGGAAATGCCTGCAGGGCCGAATCGCCATTCAGGTAGTCGCGCTCGCCCGCGTTGTAGAACCGCCCATGGATCGCCATGGAAACCGCGCCTGCCCTGTCACCGTATTTCGACGCGTCACTTTCTTTGCCAAGTACAGTGGCGATCCTGGAGGCAAGTTCAAGCTGATAGACAAAATGAATGCTATTGATGAGCTGAGCTGGCCGGGGGTCAGCACTGGCTCCTCCGAAACTTCCCTTCGGCGTCAACCAATCCCCGAGGAAATTCCACATCTGCATTCCCATTGCGTGGCTCTTGTGGTCAAGCAGAAGGTCTTCTGTCGTTTCTGAATCCAAATACTCAAGCCATTTCTGGATCATTGGATAGTTGGTTTCCAGCACACCCTTGTCGCCATACTGCAGATACATCTGCCAGGGCAACGTGATTACGAATCCGCCCCACATGGGGCCGCCTCCGCCCCGATCTTGATAATTCGGGGCCGTATGTGGAAGAGAGCCGGTCGCGGGGTCCTGAGCATCACGCCAGTTGGCAAGCCAGCGATTGTAGAGGCTTCCCGAGTCGAAGTTGAACATCCCGGTTTCGAACGAAGTTCCCTCGTCTCCGCCGTAGCCTAGCCTCTCCCGCGTTGGACAATCAACCACGTAACCGCCAAGAGTCAGCGATTCATACGTCCGGGTGGCCATCTGGTAGATCTGATTGAGAAGCTCGTTGGATGAACTGAACCCGCCGGCGCGGTCATACGAGGTACGAATCAGGTAGCCGGTCGCGTCGGAAACGGCTGGCGCATTTTCGATTCCAATGATTCGCACATATCGGAACCCGTGATAGTTGAATCGCGAGCGAAACGTGAGAGCTTTGCCGTCGCCCACGACTTCGTCACGCTGGTTGGCCGTGTTGGGGAGATCCGTCGGATTTCCTCCTCGGAACGCGGGAGGAACGCCAGCACCCGCAGGCGGTTTGGCACCGTTCTGTCCCGCAGTCCCGGCGACACGCGGCGGAGCGCCTCCAAAGAAAGGAGGCGCGGGAGGACCCCATGCAACGGGTGTAGCTGGAGCTGGCTTGTCCCGCTCCAACTGATCGGAGTACTCCAGTTTGACCGTCGATCCCTTTGGAATCGCAGGCAATCGGATCTCCAGCCAGCCGGTGAAGTCCTTCCCCATGTCGAGGATCCAGCCGCCCTGAGGATAAGCTTCAATCCCGACCGCCTTGATCGTCTCCATGATTCGATTCGGCTCAACCATCTGCGCCGAGGTCACCACGTGCGGCGGGTCGAAGACCCCAGCCGGCTGCCAGCTTGAATCGTCCAGATCGGCGGAGTTCCAGCCAGCGAGTTCCAACTCCGCGTCATAGCGCTCTCCGCCGTAATCTCCGAATGGCGTCCCGCGACCAAGCGGACTGAGTGGACTCTCGCGGACCTTCCACGATTCATCGGTAACAAGCTCCGTCGTCCCCCCTTCCGCCGTGGAGATTTCAAGTTGGGCTCGAACCAGCGGACCATCATGAACGACTCCGGGATTCCCTTTCACGTACCAGCCGCGGCCGAGCCAGAGGGCAACGACGTTCTTTCCCGGGACCAGATAATCCGCGACTTCATGAGCGATGTAGAGATTGCGCTTCGAGTAGTCGCTCACCGCTGGACTCAATACATGGTCATCCACCTTGCGGCCATTGATGTACAGCTCGTAGTAGCCGAGAGGGTTTACGTATGCCACCGCCCGGCTCGGCTTCTGCGGCAGCGTGAATGTCTTTCGCAGCCATGGAAACGGAAGCGGTGTGCCTTCCGCTGCGCCGGACGGACGCTGCTCGCCGATCCATTTTGAATGCCAATCCGATGCTTCCAGAAGACCCATCGACCAAGTGGCCTGTTCGCTCCATTGCGATTCCTGCCCGGCATCGCTCCACACGCGTACCTTCCAGTAGACTCGTTCTCCCGAAATCAGCTTATTCCCGCCATATGCAATCCAGCTCGATTGTTCGGAGGACACTCGGCCCGAATCCCACAGATCACCTCGCTCCTGCTTGAGGATCGCGGGGCTGCTCGCGACCAGTACGCGATAAGCACTTTGACCGCGAACGTTCTCGACTGGATTGAGCAACCAGCTCAGTCGTGGCTTCTGAACGTCGATGCCCAGCGGGTTCGAAAGGTATTCGCAGCGCAGTTCTTGAGCGGAGAACGTTGTCTCTACAGTAGCGCCGGAAAGCCCTACAGCCCCAACTGACAAAGCGAGTACGAATCCCCGCAACGTCCACTTGTGGCTCGTTCTCATGTGTGCATCACTCCATTCGCCCGGACGCAGGTCCAATCGCCAATCCTAATGCGATCATCCCGACATTGCCACCGTGCAGGGCCGTCTACGGCGTTCAACATTTGAAGTGCTCCACGAAGCATCTCGATTGCCGATCATTTGAAAACCATGCCGTGGATCTTCTGATCGCCAACCCTTAGCCATTCTCAGTTTGAGGCGAAACGACGGTTTTCGCCTGTAGACTCAGAAAACTGAACTTTCCTCGCGGATCTTGCGCGACATAACCACGGCGAACGAATGTATGCAGGATCCGGTAGGTCGTGGTCCGCGACACACCAGTCGCATTTGCGATCTCATCCGGTTTGAGAGGGATGTCGCTTCCACGCAGGAACTCCAAGATATCAAGCGCGCGCATGAGGACGGGCACCGAATAAGGCTGCCTCTTGCTGACTTTCTGCATGACGCACTCCGCTCCCACCGAAACGGCGGAAATCGACCAGGAGTTTCTTAGAAGTGTCTACTTCTTGAACTCCTTTTGTTGAGATCAAAGCGAACCACCGTGCTTTCAATCACTGCCGGTCACTGTTTTGCCATATCAAGGTCGATAGTCAATACGATCTCGTCACCGACAACCGCTGTTGGAAACTTCGTGGCGATTCCAAATGCCGTCCGGCTGATGGTCGTGGTTGACGAGAAGCCGGAGTGAGGCTTTTTATCCATACCCGGAATCGGGCCAGTTGGACCTTCTACCTGAAGGACGACCGGCTTGGTAACGCCGTGAAGGGTTAAGTTTCCCGAAACCGCGAGGCCGTTACCACTCTTTGCAACACTGGTGCTCGCAAAAGTGGCCGTGGGGAACTGCGCGACATCAAAGAAATTTGCGCCTTTCAGATCGCCGTCGCGTGCGGCAACTCCAGTGTCTACGGTGCTGACGTCGATCGTTACGTTAACGATGGACCTGGTGATGTCGGATTCGTTGACAACGATCGTACCGCCGATATTGCCAAAGTGCCCGCGGACCTTGGCAATGCCCATGTGCAGGACGGAGAAGTCGACCCCACTATGCGCCTTGTCCGGTATCCAGGTGGAGGTTTGCGCGAGCGCAAGGGGGGCGGCAAGTGCCAGAGTTCCAACAAGTGCAAACAATCGTTTCATTTCAAGATTCCTTTCAACCGCAAGATTAAAAGCTTTCCCATGGACCATTGAAGATCCACGGGCAACGGTAGACCAACGATAGAGACAGGAAGAGGATCAACCAAATTCATAGAGGACTCCGGATTCTTCTGAAACGCGGGCCCTTGGGACTTCTCAAGGCTCAAGAGTCTCCCATAACTTCCGCTCAAGGCTGTACGGGTCATCAACCACTGTGCACTGCGCATTGATCTCCATGGTGGCGCGCTCTTGCAAGGTATATTCAGGCCACTTCGGCTGCCCTTTGGCCCCCGGATGTCCCGTTCTGGCGAAGGTGCTCCACATCTCGCTCATGTTGTGCGCGGTCTGCACGCTGTCGGGATCGGAGATGGCCATCATGTTCGGACCGGGAGGTTTCGCTTCTGAATTCCGGTCCTGTTCTGCCGGGCGGACGATGTTGAACTTGTAAGGAATCTCCAGCGCGTGTGCGGCCCCGAGTTTGTGCTGTGTTCCGGGGATAAGCATGTCTGACTCGTGCGTAAAGATGTACATGTAAACGGGCGCGCCATGCTGCGCGTATTTGCGTTCGGCGATCGTGATTGCGCCGAGGCCAATCATCCGCGCGGTGGAAATGGCGATGTACAGGTCAGCTGGCGAAGAATCGGGTCGGCTCTTGCGATAGGTATCGAGAACCGCGTCCGCGTTTGCTCCAATTTCCTTTTGCAGCCGTTCCTTCAGTGTCGTTTCGGTCAGTTCGTAGACATCGGTGGCGTGGTTCTGCATGAAGAAGAAGTTGGTCTCATCGCGATTCGACCCAACAATGAGCGGCTTGTTCCTCGAGATAGCGGGAGCCTCTGGATCGAAGGGATGATGCGGGAGAATTGTGCCATCGACGACGGGTCCGAATCCGCCCGGCCGTCCGCCGCCTCCGATGCCCTTGCGCCCGCCGCTCATGGTCAACGGCCCACCCGGCTGCTTGCCCAATTCCACCTGTGCTTCCACCAGTTTGTCTGCGGGCACGTCGAGCAGCTTGCGCCAATCGCTCTTTTCGATTCCGAGTTGCTTCAGGGTCATGAGTGCGGTTTCGGCAGCAGCTTCACGCGGCATCATCCGTATGCCCGGCCCACTCTCAATGGAGGCCTTATTGAAGTGCGGTTCAGCGGAAGGCATGGCATAGAGGCACGAGGTCTTGGCGCCGCCCCCGCTTTCTCCGAAGATCATCACGTTGTTCGGATCGCCACCGAACGCTTCGATGTTTCTGTGAATCCATTTCAGTCCGTCGCAAATGTCCAAGAGGCCTTGGTTTCCCGAAGTCGCGTATTCCTCCCCGCCTAGGTCGCCCAGAAAGAGATAACCAAACAAGCCGAGACGATGATTGGTGGCTACTACCACCACATCCCAGGTGCGCGCCAGATTGCCGCCAGCCTGATACCCAGAGCCTCCTGAGCCACTGGTAAAGCCCCCGCCGTGGCTGTAAAGCATGACCGGCCGTTTACGGCTATCGGGGGCAGGAGTCCAGACATTCAGGAAGAGGCAGTTTTCATCCGATGGAGGCTCGTTGTGGCGCTGTCCTCCCGGCTGCATGGACGGGGCACCGAGTTGAAGAGCGTCACGAACGCCCGTCCAGGGTTGAAGTGGTGGTGCGGCCTTGAAACGATTCGCTCTTGAAACGGGCCCGGCGTATGGGATGCCCTTGAAAGTCGCCAGGCCGTCGCCCTTTGCTCCGCGAATGCGGCCATACACTGTGTCGACTTCGATGAACTCAGACTTGGCGGTATCTCCAAAGGCGTAGCCCTTCGGAAGCGCAGCCGCAGCGGCGAAAACGAGCGAACCTCGGGCAACAAATTCGCGCCGGGTTATTTTCTGCGAAGAACAATCTCGAATCATGTTCAGGTATTCCCTTTCCCTGTAATAGCGCCAGGACCTGCATTGGAGGTCAATTCATCCTCTCGATCAACCCGTCCACGCCGCTCACAATGCCGGCCTCTGCGCAACCTGGCTTCAGCGCAGACCCAAGCACCTGGAAGGTGTAACGCCCGAATGCGTCGTCGGTGGGCACATAACCTGAGTTCGCCATGCCGTTGGTGAGCGTCACCATGATGGTGTCGTGGAACTTCGATCCCGCTTTCACCTGCTGGCCAATCATGTTGTAGAGTTCTGCATTCGCACTGCCCAGCGCGATATCTCCTATCCGCAGTGCACCAATCTTGATGTGAACCGGGTCAGGTGAGTCTTCGTATTTGCCTGGCGCGCCCTCGCGGCCGGTATCGAGCCTCTTGCGAGCCGGGCAGGTCACCTCTTGCTGCTCACCTTCAATCTTCACTTCGGTTTTCAGCACATGGATATGGCTCATGACGCGCAACGTCTCTTCCGCCGTAATCTGTCCCATGGATCTGACGAGTCCCAGGCTTTGTTCCAAAGCCACCGGGTCAACAGGAATCTTGTCCGCTTCGGGATTCCCCGAAAACATGGCGCGCATAATGGCTGTTCCAAGATCGACGTGCTCGGTATCCTGCACGGCTTGAACACGAACTCGCTCAATCTTGAGGTTGGCGCGGAGGTACAGCGGATTCTGATCTCCCGCGGCACCGCTTGTCCAGAGCGCTACCGTCTTGTCGTTGTAACTGCGTTCGATATAGCGCTCGGCCTCGCCGGGAAAATCGCCTGAAATCATACCCTCCTTGTCGCGAAGACCGCTTCGTGCGCCTCGCCGTAGCGGATCATGCCTATGTCATGGAGCATGCGCGTCAACTGGTCGTAGTGGTTGATCTTGAGCAGTTGCTGGACGGTTCGCCGCCAGTCCCAGAGGAATGCGTCGCCGCGCTCGGGGCTTTCCACCACGTAGCCGGCAAGCGCGGGCAGCCAGGGCGTGGGATCGTAGCCGCGCAATCGCTTGAAGTCGTCAATAATCTGAGGCGTCCAATTGGTATTCGCCGACTCCCAACTGTCGAACATCATGGCCTGCAGCCCGTGTCCGCCCGTCAGTCCGCCCGTAGCATCGCGGTACATACCCAGGTAGTGATCCTCATAACGCTTGATCGCGGCGGCATCAAGCTTGTCGACTTCGAGTCCGGTTGCTTCCGGCGATGCCGGCCGGTTCATCGCACCGGTCAGAGAGTAGCCAATTCTTAGCACGATCCAGTTCCCTGCCGGGGGCGTCCAGTCCAGTTGGCCATCAGGACCCATCTTGCTGGTAAGGTCGATTTCGCCCGAGGCTTTGATTGCAGTCGCAGTCCCCTCCGTTCCCGAAGGCAGCTCATAGTAGCCGTCGTTGTTCCAGAAAGCTGCCTTCTCCTCGAAGGAGTGGACAGTGGCCTCGCCATGCAACGCGAGTTCCTGAATGGGAATAGTCTCTGGAGGCGGTTGCTGCGGACGCTCAAAACGTGCCGGCGTCGCAGGCGGAAGAGGAGCCTGCCTGATGCTCACAAACCGGAAATAGCGCGCTTTGACGCTATCAACCGAGCAGGTGCGAACGGCCGTTCCCGTCTGAATTTTCGCGCCTGTTTCCCGCCAGGCGATCCCGTCGTCGCTCGCTTCCAATCGGAACTGCACGGGCGGTGCGCCGTTGCGACCTGAAACGTCGATGCCGGAATAGAGACGTGGCGCTATAGGGGTCGCGAGAGTAAGCCCTCTGACCACGGCAGGGCGGCCATAGTCGAACTGAATCCAGGAAATTCCGCCTATCTCCTTGTCGGCGGGCAAATCGATCGCGACCTTCTCTATGTCACCGTCGGACAACGCCGCTGCGTCAAGCCTGCCGCCGCTCGCGGTGATGGTTGGGGTCGGCAATACAGCGTCCGCTGGGACTCGGAAGGCGATCACCTTCTGGTCGGCATAGTATTCCGGCGGGTTCTGGCCCGGCGCCCGACCACCAAGAATCCCGCCCGCTGTGCTTGTCTGAAACACGCCCGTGGTCTTGGGAGGCTTCAGCAAGATACCCGCGAAGCGCTTCCCGCCAGTGATTCGCGTGACCGACCACGCCATCTTCTTCATCGCGTCCGGCGCGTTCACCCACGGCCCGCCAGTTTCGCTCCAGCCAGGAGATGACGCGGTACCGAATTCCAGATCCAGTCGCTCGGCATTTGCCGCAGTCTTGCGGAACACGTCCTTCCAACCGTCCGTCATATAAGGGAGGCGTTCTTCGACAACCTGCGGCGTGGTCATCCCCGCATCGAACGCCTGCAAGCCGGCGATGCCGACCCGCTTCATCCACTCCATGTCTTTCTGGACACCGTCCCAAGTGACGTTCCCGTTCATCCAGTGCCACCACACGCGCGGACGAGCTGCGTTTGGCGGATCCTGAAAGCCTTTCTTCAGTGGGTCCGGGTCGTTTTGAGCGAGAACGCCCCCCGCAAGCTGAAAGAACCCAAGAGCAATCGCCAAAATCCTTGCCCTGGATCGCGTCATTTTCGCCAAATCTCCGGAGGTTTTCCCATCAGATTGCTGCGACAATCCCAGTGAGCAGCGTGCATCCGGTCAGGCTTTGCTCACGGCGAAGCGTCCGATGTCAGATATTTGTCCGTTCGCTCAGACACCCTTCGAGAGGCTCGGGGTTGAATCGCGGGCGTCCGTTTGAGCACTTGATTTCAAACGGGAATTACTTCCACATAAATTGGCATCACCATAGCGATGCCGTTGCACCGCTTGCAAGGTTCCGAACCGTTTCAGGGGAGGGGTTAAGACCCAAATGCCGCACAAGTAATTGAAAGCCTGATTGTTAAGTCAGCGAGGTTAGGTATGTTAAGGGCTTGAATGGCCAATTTTCTGTTAAGATTCCGGAATCGGTGGTGGGTCGGCAAACGAAGGTGCAGGTGCTGCGTGCTGAGTCCTAGAGGGACAGAACAGCCCAAATCCGAGGTCAACGAATTCAGCGCAGAAATTCAGACGGCAGTCCGGGCTGAGCTTGAAATGATGTTGATGGCTCCATTCTTTGCTCAGAGCAATCGATGCAAAAGTTTTCTCAGCTATGTCGTTTTGCAGACGCTCTCCGGTAATGCGAGCCAGCTTAAAGAAAGAACCATTGGAATAAGCGTTTTCGGTCGCGCAAACGACTACGATACGGGCGAAACTTCAATTGTGCGGGTTACGGCAAACGAGGTGCGCAAGCGAATCGGCCAGTATTACCGTGAGTCTGAAATTGCTCACCCGATTCAAATCGAACTTCCTCGGGGAAGCTATGTTCCCGAATTTAAGGTCCAGCCTTTAAGGCGGAACAGGACTGCTGGAGAACCGACGGCGTTGATTGGCTCTTCGCATCAGGTTGTCAGCGCAGTTGACATACCTGTATCGCAAATACCCGTTCCCACAATGCCCCTGGCGTTCGATCTCGACCTAAGAGACGAGCCAGCGAGCGGTGCGCCCGTTGCACCCGGTAAACACCGCGACCGCAGGACCTTGGCTTATCTCGCGGCTCTTATCCTTCTACTGGCCTCCGCGGCTACGATTTTGGGCGTTTGGAGATTCCGGACACCTAACCCCAAAGGCCCCCAGGTCTGGGAACCCTTCGCTCATTCAAATTCACCAGTTCTTCTTTGCATTGACACGCACGATCTTCATCTTCCGACTGCAACCTCATCGCCGGATGGACAAAGCTTCGTCGATCTCGTGCTTCACAAGCAGATTATCTCGCTCGACGATGCTGCGGTCCTCTCCTCTATGGCCGCCGTGCTGGGAAACAAAGGCATCCCATTTCGAGTGGTTGGAGCTGAGCAGACCTCGCTTACAGAATTCCGAAGGCAACCGGTCATCCTTATCGGGGCCATTGATAACAAGTGGACGATTAGGCTCACGCAGAATTTGAGATATCGCATCCAAATCTCAAATGCGCCGGGATCGGGGTCCAATAAGGAACCGATCGCATCGATCGTGGACTCCGAGCACCCCGACAACTCCGCATGGACTGTTGACCTTTCAGTCCCATACGGCGCATGGAAAAATGATTACGCCGTTGTGGCAAGAATGGATGATCCCACAACTGGTGTTCCGGTACTAATAGAAGCCGGATTAGGCAATGACGGGAGCGTGGCAGCAAGCGAATTGGTCGTTTCGGGCGCCCTGGTTCCCGCGCTGGCCAATGAACCTCTTTGCAAGAACAAGTCCAACTTCGAAGCTGTAATTGGGACGGACATCATCGACACCAGACCCGGACCACCTCATATTCTCCGTATGAATTGCTGGTAGACGCCTACTTTGTTTCTCTGCCAAGGATGCAAATCGACGAATGGCGTGGATGCCCTTATCGGAGATTCGCGTATTCAGCTTGGGCCTGCTTCAGAATTGGAATTGACCTGCACCAAGGTCTCCTGCTTTCTTCTCGATAATCGACATTTATGTTCCTTACAATCCTTCGGGGGTAATACCCTAAGTCCTCGCGAAGACGCTCCGCGGACTTTGTATGGATGAAGAAAACAAAGACGATGTAGATCAGCTCGCGCCGTTCCGAACTGCACCTGAATTTCGAATTGGACCAAGTTGGACACAGTTCTATGTCCATCGAAATAGGTGCCACTCTAAGTTATTCAAAATGAACCGGATGGTGGACGCGGAAGGAATCGAACCTTCAACCTGTCGGTTAAGAGCCGAATGCTCTGCCAGTTGAGCTACGCGTCCATGGTCTGAAGACCGTGCGGCAGGAACGGCTGGCACGATCGAGGCAAACAGCTTTGAACTGCTGCCACCTTGAAGAGAATAGCATACCGTTGAAACGAATTCCAAAGGCCAGACCGGCCTGGATTTCACATCTCAAATCCTCCGTGCAACGCTGTTGAGCGTTGAGGATTTGGATCAGAAAGTGAAGGCGAAACCGCCGCTCACACTGCGTTGGTCCTGCGCAAACATCAGCACCGAGCCGTCGCTGAGCACGAAAGGCCGGAAGCCCTGCGCCAGCAGATTGTGGACGTCCACCATGACGTCGACAGTCCTGCCTCCCTCGCGCCGGCAGTTGACGGGCTGGCGAAGATGAAGATTGAAGAAAGGCTCGGCCGCATCGCCGGCGAACGGAGCCACCCGCGTTACGGTCTCTTCGGGCTGCCAGCGATAGCTTGCGCGCCAACGAGTCCCGGTCCCGTCGAGCGTTCCGGAAAGCGAAATGGAGTACATCGTTGCGCGGCGGGGACGGGCCGACGCCAGCACGGCATTGAAGGGCAGAGCGTGCCGCGCAGCCGGCATCACCAGGGCGTCGCTATTGGCAAAGCTGACGCGAATCTCGTTGTCGGCGGGGAGGCGATGATTCACCGTCGCCATCACCCCGGTCGTGAAAAAGTCGGGGCCGGTGGCGCGGATCAAATGAGCGGAACTGTCGATGAGGGCGTCTCCGCCAAACTGCGCATCGCTGTTAGCCGCCATGCGCGTCATGGCTTCGAGCACGGGATGGTCCATGCGGTCGGCATAGACCAGAAATGCAAAGCCGGAGACGTCCGTCTTGCGCTCCCAGCCGATCTCCTGGTGCAACCCCCGCTCGAGGACCAAGCGGCCGTTCTGCATGGAAACTGCGGGTAGCCCTCCCGAAGGCTCTGATTCACCTTCGCGAGTGCCAGGCACGATCGTGGCCATGCGGTACCGAATTGTTGAATCGCCGTTGCGCCACCCCGCAGTTACGTAAGGCAGGGCGGCCACCACCGTGTTGGGAGACTTCGCAGCAAAGCGCGCTATCAACTGCTCGGAGCCGACTTCTCCTTCGAATTCGTCCCCCAGGTGCAGCGTCTCCGAGGTACGCACGGCGGCTTCATCCAGCCCTTCCGCACCCGCGCCCTCCACTTCGGGATGAATAGCCACTGCCGCGACCGTCTGCACTGAACCTGCGAACCCAAGTTCCTGGCGGAATCCCAGCATGGACTCCATCCCCGCATCCGAGCCAGGCTCAAAGTCGACGCGGGCCAGCAACTCGCGGCTGTTGGAGGGGGTGTTCTCCATCTCCGCCGTGATCCGCTCGCCGTTTTCCCCGAAGGCGCCCTGCTGGCCGGTCGCCATCAAGCGGGCTTTGA
>Ga0207092_1081_pt1 | contig 18427 bp, 17 predicted proteins | sample Alteio_BWMinHeat_48_FD_153533 | JGI IMG/M metagenome (GOLD analysis project Ga0207092, IMG submission 153533) | Enriched cells from forest soil in Barre Woods Harvard Forest LTER site, Petersham, Massachusetts, United States -... | ecosystem: Environmental > Terrestrial > Soil > Temperate forest >... | reverse complement strand
CGCAAGAACAGTGGAGAACCGTTGACGATGAGGTATTGCGGGCCTTGCGCGAAGGTGGTGTCCTGCGCAAAAGAAAATCCTGCCCACGCGAGAAAGAGCAGAACCACGGAGAAACGCATGGTGCCTCCAAGAGAACCGCTGTTTGTGGACCGAATTATGGACCCGGGCGGAAAGAAATACTAGGGACTTTTGGCCCAAATGCGGCTACGGGTAAGGGTTTTGACTAGCTGGAGGCGGCCGCGGCTTTGCGGCGTTCACGGCGCTCTCGGCGGTTGGCCAGGATGATGTAGACCATGTAAAGAACGATGGCCACGTTCCCGACCAGAAAAGCACAGCGAATGAATGTCACGCCGCGGAGGAGTTCTCGGACTTCCAGCGGCAGCAGGAGCGCTCCTGAAATGCAGGCGACCCACTCGGCCCAGGTACGTTCTCTCCACAGGCCATAACCTTCGGCAAAGCGAAGTATCGCGTATGCAAACGCGATGCGGGCGGCGGCCCAGAGTCGGGCGTCGGTGACGCTGTCGGCGAAGTCGAGAAATGTTTGTGCGAAGCGATGATCGGTGCTGATGTGCAGGAGCGCGAGAAGACTCTCGGCGATCAGCCACGTGTCTTTGTGGACGAGGGCGAGGGCACAAATGCCCATCAGCACCACGAAGGATCCCTTAAAGAATTCAAAGGCTGCGACGACCCGGAGTACGCGTCTTTGGCGGCGGTGAGGGTCTGGCTTTTTTCCGGGGTCTCGCATGAATGCCGGTAACTCGCAGATTATCACGAGCGGCAGGGATCTCCACACGGGACGGCATTGAAACTAAAGGAAAGTTCTTACCTCAGTAACTGGATGAGAGGATCACGACATGCCACGATCAAACGCGAGGTATCGTCATGCGCAAGATCTTGTCTTCTTTGGCGTTGATAGTAGCGTGCGCTGCAATGTCGGCGGGGCAGCAGAACTCGGCGGCTCAGACTGCGAGGCAGGCCCTGCTCGAGATGTTTTTCAGCAAGACTCCGGGCACGTTGGCGAAACATCTCCCGGAAGCGACACGGGCCGCTCTGGAGAAATCGGGAGCGATGGTGACGCTGCAACAGTATTCGCTGATGGCGAGCCAGTTTCAGACGCAGGGGCAAAATCTGAAGACGTTTGAGACTGGGTCGTTGCTTCTGTCGGGCGAAGATCCGAAGACAGGCCAGAAGTTGAAATTACAGTGGAGGACGACGCTCTCCGCGGAGATCAGGACGATATTGAGCTTTCATTTCAAACGTACAGAGACGGGCAGGCGCAACGCACGCCGTTCATGCCGCGGATTACGTTTTCGATGAAGCAGGAATCGCGAGTCTGGAAGTTGAATGAGATTGCGGTGACGATCCGGTTGCCGCTGGCAGATCCGGACCTGCTGAAGACGATCACGGAGAAGATGAAGCCTCAGCCTAATACGACAACAGTGATTACCCCGCACATCGAGCCCTCCGGAACATTTACACCGCAACCCTAGAACTCGGCACCGCTGGCTGGGAGCGATGCCACGGTCATGTCGGCGATGCACACGATACTTACGCCGGAGAACCGAATGAGCATCAGGCCATGCTGATCAATGATGGACTGGCCAGGGGTAAGTGCTATCGTTTGTATTTACACTTTCCGGCTGCGGCGGCGCTCCGGCAACCAGCTTCCGTCTTTCTGTTGCACCAAATGCAACTACCTGAACGCCAACCTTCTTGCCGGGTTGGGCGAGGATCTTCACTGCTAAAATAACCAAACCGTGCCTGCCTTCCACCGATTGGTGGTCTCGATTTAAGCGCTGTCAATCGCGTAGGACCGCAAATATGACCGATCTGCGAAAGGGCGAAGCAAGACAGCAACCAGTGAAGGGAGCAAGTTCTGCAGCCCTAGAGGATCCCACACCATCGCGAATCCTATCTTCACCTTTAAGGTCTTTCGAACGCTATTTTGCGTTTCTTGGTTATGGAATAGTGTGCTTGGTTCTTGTGGCGGCCCTTCTTGAGCTCGCGTCCTGGGCAATCTTGTCCGTCCGAATCTGGTCTGTACATCCCTCGGTAGAGCAAGCCACCCGGATGATTCAGAAAACAAGTCCAGTATATGAAGGAGTGGGCTGGGCAAAGGAATTTTGGGAGGAAGAATTCTTACGGAATCAGGTACTCAAGGTTTATGTTCCCTTTCGTCTGTGGAGCGTCACAAATTGGCATGGGAAGTACATAAACAATGACGCGGGCCCGAGAGGGGTCTGGAGAAGAACGTTGAACCCGTCCAATTGCGATCCACGCCGCTCGCTCGACGTTTGGACGTTCGGTGGGTCCACGATGTATGGATACGGGGTACCGGATTGGGCCACGATTCCGTCATATTTATCCCGTGAGTTAAACGCCAGTTCTCAGAACTGCGTTGTGGTTTCCAATTTCGGTGTGGAAGGCTATGTAAATGATCAAGAATTGATTACGCTCGAGGAACAGCTCAAGGCAGGAGCCCATCCCGACATTGTGGTGTTTTACGACGGAGTCAACGATTCGGCGCTGACTTGGAATCCGTCGGGCCCTCCTCCGGCACACTTCTTGTTTGGGACCATCAAATCCAGAGTTGAGGGATCTGTTTCCGGCAGGCTCGACTTTCTGCAGACTTCGTACACTGTGCGTCTAGCCAGAAAGATTTTGTCTAAGATTCGCCCTCGGCAGTCGTTTGCATCTCTCATTTCCCGATCGCAACCGAATGTTCCGCTCGTGCTAGACAACTACGAAGCCAACCTGCGCATAGCGCGCGCCCTGAGCAATGCGTATCAGTTCAAACTTTATTGTTTTTGGCAGCCGATCCTGCTTTACGGCCAAAAGCCGTTAGTGCCCTTCGAACAACATATGGCTGAAGTCGATGCAAGCGGAATGTCAGCGGCAACTGCGTGGTTTCCAGTCATGCGTGCGGTGTATCAGGAGGCGGAGCATCGGGCGGCCATCGATGGTAATTTCATTTTCCTGGGAAACATGTTCGATTCGACAAAAGACCCGATTTACGTGGATGAAGTGCATCTCGGTCCTGAAGGTAACGAACTGGCTGCAAAAGCAATCGCAGGTTACGTTCGAGCGATCCCCAACAAACGATGATTTCTACGCCTTTTCAACCAAAAAGTTCTCAAGTACAAGATTGTCCATTTCGCTCTTGGAAAAGGTATCAAAGGCGTTGGCTGGTGTGTTCACAATCGGCTCGCCTTTCAGATTGAACGAGGTATTGAGGACAATGGGCACACCGGTAGCCTGCCCAAAGCGCTCGATCAAACGGTAATATCGCGGGCTCTGGTCGCGAAATACCGTCTGCAACCGTCCAGTGCCATCCACGTGAGTAATTGCGGGCAAGATATGGCGCTGGTTCTCCTTGACGGGCACTACGTAGAGCATGTACCGAGCCGGATGGTGCGATTGTGCGCCTGACAGATCGAAGTACTTTTCTGCGGATTCCGCCAGAACGGAAGGCGCAAACGGACGATAAGGCTCGCGAAACTTGATCTTTGCATTAACCATATCCTTCATCTCCGGATTTCGCGGATCCGCGATGATGCTGCGGCTGCCAAGCGCTCGGGGCCCCCACTCGAAGCGTCCTTGTGACCAGCCGATAACTTTACCCTGCATCAGGCGGTCCACTATCTGGTCAAGCAGTTCGTTATCATCGTCGAAATAGCGAAAAGGAATTGCATTTTGCCGCAAGAAATCACTAATTTCTGCGTCGGAATTTGAACGTCCCCAATAGGCGTGCTGCATCGAGAAGCTACGAGGCTTCCCCAACAAAGTGTTGTATGCCCACAACGCGGCTCCCAACGCACCTCCCCCGTCTCCTGCCGCCGGCTGCACGAACAACTGCTCAAAGGGAGTTTCTTTAAGTATGCGGGCGTTCGCCACGCTGTTCAGGCCAACACCGCCAGCGATGCAAAGCTGCTTCAGACCGGTCTCGCGGTACAGGTGGTTCGCCAAGTTTAACAGCAACTCTTCGGTCACCCGCTGAATGCTGGCTGCCACGTCAGCATAATGCTGGTTCAAGTGGCAAAGTTCGCTGTAATTCCCCGGTGGTTCTCCGAAGTACTTCGGGAAACCTGTCTCTTTGGTGAAGAATTGCAGTTTCCTCGGTCGAGGTTCGCCGAAAAGTGCAACAAATTTGCGATTGTAGGTCTGGTCGGTGGAATGGTGGAAGCAGAAGTAATCCATGTCGAGCGAAAACGATCCGTCGCGGTTCTGCTGCACCAGCTTCCACACCTTGTCCACGTAGCGCGGCACACCATAAGGCGCCATGCCCATTACTTTGTATTCGCCCTCATTGACTTCAAACCCGAGAAATGCGGTGAACGCGCTATACAGCAGTCCAATCGAGTGTGGGAATTCGATCTGCTTCAGCAAACGGATGTCGTTTCCTCGGCCGACGCCATAGGTAGCGGTAACCCATTCCCCAACTCCATCGACCGTAAGAATGGCAGCTTCGTCGAATGGAGAACACAAGTAAGCGCTCGCCGCATGCGACAGGTGATGTTCACAAAACAGTACCTGTTCCTTACGGACCCCGAGTTCCGTCTGGAGCGTGCCGCCGACCCACAGTTTATCGATCATCCATGAGATCATGGACTCGCGAAACACCTTCCAGGACTGAGGATAGGTTTGAAGCGCGGTCATCAGAATGCGGTCGAACTTGCGGAACGGCTTCTCGAAGAACACCACGTAGTCCAGATCCCTACCTTCGATCCCCGCTTGATTCAGGCAAAATCGGATTGCGTTCTTAGGAAAGCCGTAGTCGTGCTTCACCCGTGAGAAACGCTCTTCCTCTGCGGCGGCCACCAGAGCGCCATCATGCAGCAACGCTGCCGCTGCGTCATGGTAGTAGCAGGAGACCCCGAGAATGTACATGCTTACTGCCTTTTAGCCCACGGAAGATCGTAGGTCTCTTCAGGATGATCCAGCCACCGGGTAGGACGGCGCTTGATCCGCAAAGGATCGGAGAACAGGCGGGACGTTATGCCAAACGGCAGAACCAACACTGCATAAAAGATTGTCAGCAGGACTCGCGCCTGAAAATTTGCGATAGCATGAGCGATTCCTGTCCAAGCCTGCCAGGCACGCTTCAGCACGGTGTATTCCTAGAAGAGCGCGTAGACGAAAGGCGCAACAGCCGAACTCTGCGCCAGAACAATCAGAGCGGTGATCAAAAAGAGGCTCACTATCATCGGCACGAGCCACCATCTCTTTTTACTCCAGAAAAACGACAATAACTCGGCCACTATCCCAAAGCGACTAGCGATGGTTCGTGCCAAACTCAAGAGAAGGTTCCTTTCGGCTTCCAGACGATCGCCCGTCCATATCTTATCTAATTTGCTAGAACTATAGGAAAATCAAGTTCAATCTCGATGCCGATCTTAAGGAACGGACTTTAGCAGCCAACGTCAAAGTGATACCTGGACCGCTCAGAAGAAACAGGCCAACTTGCAGGATTGGACTTGAATTGAACTACGATGAACTACGGGGTTTTGCTGCCAAGCATCCCGCAACGATAAGAAAAGCTAGTAAATATGCACCCTCCAGCGATCAGCGTCTCTAGCCTCTGCTAAATTAGCATTTGGCTTGCATCCAAAATGTTCATACGATCATTTACGCCACTCTGAAAGGGACGCAATGAAACCTTCGAGCCGCGCTGCGCTTGCCGTCACATCTTTCATCGCCATTCTTTTTTTTCCGGTGTCTTTGCTTGCCGAACCCATTCCGCTCAAGCGCATGGTTGAGCTCGCGTTGTCGCACGCGACCGCAGGAGCGATTGCTGACGCCGACGAGCAACGCGCCGACGCCGCCTACCAGGAACTGCACAAAAGTTACATCCCGCAACTCACCGCCGGAGCCGGCCTTGGGCCTCCGTCGTATGGTTTCCCGCTAGCACTCGAGGGCCAAGCGCCCTCGCTTTTCACCATCAACACCCAGTCGTCGATCTATAACCCGTCGCTGCGGTCTGCGGTTCAGGCCGCGAAGGCTGACGAAAAGATGGCCGCCTTGAACACTAAGGACCAACGCGAAGCTATTATTCAGGACGCAGCCCAGAGCTATGCCGAACTCTCCAAGTGGGAACAACGCCTGGCGAAATTGCAAGACGCTCAGGCTGATGCTGACAAGTTTCAGGCGGCGGTCGAGCAACGCGTGAAGGAGGGAGTGGATAGCGAGGTCAATGGCACGAAGGCCAAGCTGTCTGCGGCGCGCGTCCGCCTGCGCATCGCAGAAGCTCAGGGATCGGCCGACGTTCTCCGCGAGCATCTGTCAAAGTTGACGGGCCTTGCTCCCGCCAGTATCCAAACGGATCCAGATTCCTTCCCGGCACCGCCCGCACCTCCCTCCGAAGACGCGACGAAGGATGCGGCCGCGGTCGCGCCCAGTGTCGAGGCCGCCGTCGAGCACGCCCGTGCGCAGTACCTGCGTGCTCAGGGAGAACATCGTGCCATGTGGCCGAGTTTCGACCTGGCAGGGCAATATGCACTTCTCTCAAGTTTCAATAACTTTCAGAACTATTACATTCCGTCGCACCCATGCACTGTAGCGGGAGTTTCGGTGCTCTGCGTGAGCAACGCTTTTCAGAAGAACAACGCGACCATTGGAGTCTCCATTCGATTCCCTTTTCTCAATATGGCGCAGCGTTCTCGCGCCGCGGCAGCCGACGCCGACGCTCTGAAAGCGAAAAAGCAAGCCGAAGCTGCACGCGACAGAGTCTCCGAGCAGACCTTGCGCCTGCGGCGTTCTGTTACTCAATTGCAGGCAGCACACGACGTTGCAGAACTGGAATATGAAGTCGCCGAAAAGACCCTGACCGCGACGCAGACTCGCATCGATGCCGGCACGGCGAATCTCCACGACCTTGATGACGCGCGAGCGCAACTCAGTGAACGCTTCATGACCCTGCAGGATGTCAGCTTCGATCTGCAGCGGACGCAACTCGGGCTTCTTCGCTCGACGGGCGACCTGGAAAAATGGGTGCTGGGAGCGCACTGAGTGTCTTGGAAACCCGACTATTGCAGACGCCACGGGGCTTCTGAAGAACTCAACTCTAGTTGGATCGTCGTGGAAGGGCGGGCCGTTTCAGGGCCGCGTAAGGCGCGCATCTAGACGCTGGCGGAAAGCCTCTGTGGTCGCTTTTCACAGCTTGCCCCGAAGGCTCTTCACGACGTCGCGAATCGCCTTCTCGTTCCTGCGATACCATCGCCACTGTCCCTGCTTGGTAGCCTCAACCAGCCCGGCTTTCGTCAAGATCGCCATGTGATGCGAAATCGTCGGCTGCGATAGCCGAATCCTCTCCTCGATCTCTCCTCCGCAAAGGCACGGACCATGAGCGGGTTTCTCCGCACCGGCTTTCGCCTCAGTTCCCCGCTCTCTCAGAACTTGCAAAATACGGCGGCGGGTAGGGTCGGCAATGGCATGTAGAGCGCGGTCCAAAGATGCGTCCGAAGACATGGTGGACTACTGATAGCGCGGAAATTGATGGATGTCAATCTACGGAAGCAGAACTAATACCTGCCTACTTCTTCACAATCGGGCTGTACCCATCGCCAATCAATCTTGTTCGCGTCGCCTCGGCATCCTTGGCGTCGGCAAATGGCCCTAATTGCACACGAAACAGCTTGTCAGACGTCGACTGCGCGGCAACAAACGCCGGGTACTCTTTCTTCTTAAGCGCGTCGACCAGAGCCTGCGCGTCTTCCTGTTTGCTGACCGCAGCGACCTGCACGAAATATCCGGTGGCAGGCAGCGTCGTATTGGGATCAACGGCAGTCGATTGCGGCTGTTGTGGTTGGGCTGGCGCGGTTGTGCCCGCCGGAGCGGCCGTGGCATCGGTCTTCGTATCCGCCGGCGGAGTCAACTCCGGCGTCGCTTCCTTTTGCTCGACCGCCTTGTAAAAGGTCATGGGAGGCGCAGCGGACCCGCTGCTAGCCTTGGTTGGGTTCGCGGAGACGGCCGGAGTGGCCGGTGCGCCGCTGGTCGCAATCACCGGCTCGGACTTGCGTCCCAACGAATATCCCAGCGCAAAAAAAAGGGCGCAGACCGCCACCAGGCCGAAAAACAGCACCAGCAGCTTTCCTGTCCCAAGGGTTATTTCTGTGTCTTCAGACGAAGCCATGGTTGAACTCCGAGCGCGCGCAATCTTTCAAAACAGGGTACTCCACTTCTCCTGGATTCCAGGAAGAATCGCGAATCCCCCGTTGCACCAACGTAACTAGGCCGTCTTTGGCGCTGGCGCCGCAGGCTTTCCCTCATCGCCGGCCCTGCCCAACAACTTCTGAATGCCCGAGAAGAAATCCACCGGCACTGGGAAGACAACTGTAGTGTTCTTCTCGACACCGATCTCCGTAAGCGTCTGCAAATAGCGCAACTGCACGCTGACGGGCTCTCCGGAGAGCAGATGCGCCGCGTCGACCAGCCGCTGCGCCGCCGAGAATTCGCCTTCCGCGTGGATGATCTTCGACCGCTTCTCGCGCTCCGCCTCGGCCTGCTTGGCCATGGCACGCAGCATCGATTCCGGCATGTCCACCTGCTTCACCTCAACGTTGGTGACTTTGACGCCCCAAGGCGACGTATGCGTGTCGAGAATGCTCTGCAATCGCAGATTGATTTTGTCGCGGTGGGCCAGCAGTTCGTCGAGTTCCTGCTCGCCGAGCACCGAGCGCAACGTGGTCTGCGCGAACTGCGATGTCTGATAGACATAATTCGAGACTTCGACCACCGCCTTGCGCGGCTCAATCACGCGCAGAAAGATCACAGCATTTACTTTCAGCGTGACGTTATCGCGCGTGATGATGTCCTGTGGAGGAACCTCGAGCGCCTCCTGCCGCAGCGATACGCGCACCATGCGGTCGATGGGCGCGAACACCAGGATCACTCCCGGCCCTTTCGCCGCCGGCAGCAAACGCCCCAGGCGGAAAATCACGCCGCGTTCATATTCGGCCAGAATCTTGATGGAACTGAGAATGTAGATGACGATGATGACAATGACGATCGTGCCAAACCCGCCCAATATCTCCGGCATGAAGCCCCCTCAGGGAGCGAGAACGTCCCTAGGGCGGATTGTATAGCAGTGGAAAGCACGCGGAACGCAAATCGAGCGCAGAGCGGTTGCTTGCCTTGATGCGTCAGAGCATCTCGAAACTGGGGAAACTCTATAACTGCGTCATCCTGAGCACAGCGAGGGACCTTACGACTGCGTGCGGCACCACCGGCGCACAAAGGAATTTCCACGGACGCCTGACCTTTCGGCTCGGTCCTACTGTGCCTTCGCCACCTGAATCCGGCTGGCATCTACCGTGACGGCACGCTGAATCTCCATCTCGATCGACGTGCCAACGTCGAGCTTCACGTCCGGACCATGCTTCAACAGAGCCCAGGCTGCGCCGCCTGCCAGTCCGGCCAAGCCGCCATAGCGCGCTCCGTTCAAGCCGCCCGCAGCCGCGCCCCCGATAGTCCCCACAGTGCCGCCAACGGCCGCGCCCTTGGCCGCTTCTTCCACTCGCTTGCCAGTGTTTTTATCCTCCTGAATGGTTCCTTCGGCGTCCTTGACGGCGTGGTCGTCAGCTCCGGGGGTGTTTTGTACCGAGCCCGGCAGCATTACCGTGTAGCCGCTGGGATAAATCATCGAGGTGAAGTGAATCAGAATCTCCGCGCGCTTGCCTCGCGTTGAGCGCTCAGTATGTGAAATCTTCCCCTGGATGTACGTTCCGGCTGGAATCAGGATGCGGTCGTTCAGTACGAAAGGAAACGCCGTCTCTGCATACACCGCGTCGCCTTCGCGCGCGTTCTTGGTGGAAATTGCCTGCTTCAACACGAGCGGAACCTTCGTCCCAGCAGGGATGGTCACGGCGTTAGGATCTGGCGCCGCCGCAGTTTGTTGTGCCGGCGCCAGGTTCGCCGTCGACTCGTTAGCGGCCTTCGGTGTCTCCACAGCCTGACCAAAGGCCAGCCCTGAAATGAGCAACACGCTGCAAAGAAAACGCATGCGAACCTCCCGAACGAACGCAGCTTGTATGTAGAGATTACTACGCCTTAGCGGCTAGGATGCACCCTCCAGCCTCGGAGTTTTCCGGCCAACTACCATGACTCGAGGTAGAATCGCGGCGATCGGACGACTAATCCTTGCCCGGTCGCGGGCGCGATGGATTGCCTGATCAGTTCGGTTACTTCCCGATCGATGGCGTGGAGTTCATCGGTACCGAGGTTGGTGAACCGGAATGGCTGCAGGTATCCGGCGCCACCCCGCATGGGAAACATCATCTCCGCCGTGGCACGCACCGCCCCGGAACTCAGGTATATCACTACATCAACCCAGGAGCGCTCTTCCACGTAGTTCGCAATGTCCAACAAGCCCCCGGTGATGGAGAGTTGCTGCAGCTTGCCCGAGAGTTGCCGACCGTTCTCCAGACGAATCACAGCCATCATCGATCCGTGAAGGTTCGCGCGGGGAGCGCGTCTTGGAGGCCGGCGTTGAAAGAATTGACTCATTGCAGATTCTCGGTCTGGTTACCTTATCTTTTTCGGTGGGCCCATCAAATGGCCGGAGCTCGTGTGATCTAGAGCGACAAGCTGCCACCGCGCAATTCCGGTTGGATGCTTTGCACGAGCGGGCGGCCAGTTCGGCGCATCATTCTCCAGTCGTATTCGTAGGCCGTTCCACAAGCCAGGCAGATCTGATAGTGGCCCCCGTTGTCGTCGATGCGAGGCCACGAGAAGCGGTGTGTGCAACCTTGGCGGAGAAGAAACTTCAGCAATTTCACGGTTTCACCTGATTTCGGTTCTTCCATTGATCGAGCCAACGGGAGAAAAAGGGTTTGTGTTGATCGTTCAGCAAGCCTTGCAGGGTGGACAAAAGAATGTTCGGTGGCTGCGACTTCGAGAGAAACGAGTCCACCGAACGTAGCTTGTTTTTTGGCAACGGTCCGTAGGCTGACAAGAGCATGATCGGAACGTGGGAATTGATGCTCTTCATTTTCTCGGCCACGGTGTCGCCGGTCATACCCGGCATCTGGTAGTCGAGGACCACCGCATCGACGTTGCGCGAGCGAAACAGCTTCAGGGCTTCATCTCCGGCGCTCGCTTCCAGAACTTCATAGCCGTTTTGCTCGAGCAGTTTCTTGCGGCCAATGAGGCTGTTCCAGTGGTCGTCGATGCAGAGAATGGTCGCCTTTGCGCGAGACATGACTTCTCACATTCCGATCTGGCCAGAGATAATTCTGTTCAGCGGGCGCACTTCCAGGCAGGAAGCCACGTGGGCTGGACTACGAAGTGGTGGGCAATGTGATTCTGTATCCAGTGGTGCGCATTTTCAAATTACCAACGTGCACTCCCGGCAACAGTTACCCTAGGGCCAACATTTCGGAGGATCAAAATGACTTGTCATACTGAGGTCCGCATATTTTGCGGACCGAAGGACCCCAACGACTGTTTGGCGGTGCCGGTGCTGTCGACCAATTGCACAGGTTATACTCCTTATTTGGATTCAGATTTCAGCTTCGCGACCTTCTCCTGAGCAATCTTCCCCAATTGCTCTTTGACCTGCGCGTTGCTCCGATCGCCGGGCAACAGTTCCAAACATTTTTCTTCCGCCCCCAGGGCCAGTTCCTTCTGTCCGGCAGCTAGATAGCCGTCGCTGAGGCTATCTTGCGCATTCGCCGAAGCCGGATACGCTTCCGCATTGAGCTTGAATAGTTCGATGGCCTCTTCCTTTTCGCCCGCTTGCAGCCGATCATATCCAAGCAGATTTACGGCGAACTCCGGGAACAGAAACGCTTGGGGATCACGCTTATGCTCTTCTCGATAGAACTGAGCAGCTCGGGCGGCACCGCCTTTCTGGTCGGCAAGCGTCCAGAATTCTGATGCCGGAGTCTTTTTGGAAGCGACCTTCGCTTTCAGATCCACCGGCTTTGTGACCAGCGTATCGATGAAGAACGCAACGATCTGCTGCACCAACTCCGGATGCGGACCGAAGATTTCGGTTCCATGCTTTCCATCCTTGAATCCAGAAAACTTCGTGCGCGGATTGCTCGACAGACTTGCCGTCCACTGCATGACTTGCACTGCGTCACTGTTGTATTCATCGTCGTCCGCGGCTGCCGCAAAGATCGGCCGCTCGGGATGGTCGGCGATGAAGTTGATCCCCTTAACATCCGTCGTACCGGCGAGCAAGACCAACGCCTTCACTTCCGGATGCCGCTCCGCCAATGAGACGGCATTGCCGACGCCGCAGCTTCCGCCGCCAAGAGCAATCCGCCCTTTATCGACGCCGGGCTGCGCAATTAGAAATTGATAGGCCGCGTCGAAATCGGCTGGCCACGCCTCATTCAGCTGCTGCCTGACCTCGGGCGAGCCGCCTTCGAATCGAGGACCGCCACTCTCGCCAAATCCGCGATTGTCGATGGTGAGCACGTTGACTCCGCGCTCGCTCAAACCGTTGGCGACGGGCTCCCAAGACTTGCGCGTGGTGTTACACATGTGCAGCAGGACCACGCCGGGCCCAGGCTTTGCGGCAGCAAAGAAGGTGGCACGCAGTTTGGTTCCGTCGGGAGACGTAATGTCGACGTCTTTGGCTGCAGGAGCCTGAGCAGGCGCTAGGCTCGTGAACAACAGTAGAACTGAGAAGAGGCTAGACCGAGGCATGCGTTGCACCTCCGAATCAGAAGAATGCCGGCCGGCTTCAAGAAAATCCAAACAAGAATAATCTAAGGCCGGGCTGGGTTGCGCTCGTCGTGAGGTCTTGAGCGTTATCGCAATGCTACGCCATCAACCCATCACACCATAGGCAAATTTCCCATAAGCAATCCGAACGGCGCTAAACTCTACCGAGACGTTTTCTACCCTTGGCCGTGTTTCTCTACGCCGAGGCCTAGTCATGACGACTACCCCGAATCGCTTCTCGGAAAGCCGGCCGTACTTAGGTCCCCGTTCTACATGGCTTGTGGTGTGCGTAACGATCGCATCGTCGTACCTCGTCCCAACTATGGTGGGGATGCTGGTCTCGAATCCGCAGACGGTGTGGCCGCTCTGGCCAGGTTGCGCAATTCTGGTAACAGGGTTGTTGTTGGTGCGCGTCAATGTCTGGCCAGTGGTCATCCCAGCATCCTTCGTTGGCTTCGCTCTTGCCGATCTGCGGGCAGGCGTTCCGCTGAGTTCGATTCCTTGGTTTGTACTGGGCAACACCCTCGAAGTGCTTATTGCGGCAATTGGTCTCAGATATTGCTTCGACGATCTGCCCAGGCTCAACAGCCTAAGAGCTTTGGTTAAGTATTCCGTTTTCGCTGTCGTCTTGGGGCCGTTAGCAGGAGCATTTCTGAGCACGCGTGGTATCAGTCGCCACTATTGGACAGGCTGGACGATTGTTTTCTTGTCCGAAGTGCTGGCTTTCATCACGGTGACTCCGGCCTTGTTGAGTTGGGTAAGCGAAGGGCGTGTGTTAATGCGTAAATCGCGTACCCATCACGTCGAGGGACTGATACTCATCGCGGGGTTGGTCCTCGTCAGCTATGTCGTGTTCACGGTCCCTGAAAACAGCAGATCGCCTGCTCTGTTCTATACGCTGGTGCCATTTCTGCTTTGGTCCGCATTGCGATTTGGATGGTTGGGCGCCAGCACTTCACTCATTGCCGTGACCTCTCTATCGGTTTGGGGTGCAGTCCATGGGCGGGGTCCGTTTTCCAATCTGGTGCCCCTCACCGACCCAGTGCCGCTACAGATGTTCTTGATTTTCGCTTCGATAACCTTCATGGTTCTCGCAGCCGTCGCCGAAGAGCATGAACAAGCGGCGCATATAGTCCGTGAGAGCGAAGAGCGCTTCCGACTGGTTGCCAACACAGCCCCGGTAATGATCTGGATGGCCGGAACTGACCGGTTATGCACCTACCTGAACCAGCCCTGGCTGGAGTTCACCGGGCGACCCCTTGAAGCACAACTAGGAAACGGCTGGGCGGAAGGAATACACAAAGAAGATCTCAAGCACTCCCTGGAAATCTATTCGCAGGCGTTTGATCAGCGGCAATCGTTTGCCATGGAGTATCGCGTCCGGCGTCATGATGGGGAGTACCGTTGGATCGTCGACATCGGTGTGCCCAGATTCCATCCAGATGGCAGTTTTGCCGGCTACATCGGTTCTTGCCTGGACATCACCGATCGAAAACTGGCTGAGGACGCTCTCGCCAACGTGGGGCGCAGGTTGATCGAGGCCCATGAAGACGAACGTACGTGGATTGCGAGAGAACTACATGATGACATCGCACAACGGATCGCACTGATAGCCGTCGAATTAGAACGGTGCGACCATCAAGCTCCTCGCTCGCTAGTCGATCTGCACAAAGACCTCACACTCGTTGGACAGCACGTCTCCGATCTGGGAAAAGACGTTCAGGCGCTCTCGCATCGTCTGCATTCTTCGAAGCTCGAATATCTCGGCCTTGTGAGCGCGGCCAAGAGCTTTTGCCATGAGTTATCGGAACAGAGAAATGTGCGAATTGAATTCAAGTATTCGGGTATACCGGCTTCCATTCCGAAAGAGATCTCGCTTTGCTTGTTTCGGGTTCTTCAAGAAGCCTTGCAGAATGCGGTAAAGCACAGCACGGATCAAAACTTTGCCGTGGAATTGCGTGGCTCCCATGAAGGTACCAGTTTGAGAGTGAGTGATGCAGGAGTCGGGTTCGACTGGCAGGACGCGATGAGTCGTCGCGGGTTAGGCCTGATCAGCATGCGCGAACGACTCCGTCTGGTAAACGGAGAATTGTCCATCCAATCTGCACCGGGTCGCGGGACCGTCGTCATCGCTCGTGTACCACATGGGCACGAAGGCCGTTCCGTGGCAGTCGCGGGATAAGACACATTTTGCGCCCGTAAGGCCAATATTCATTCGGTGTCACAAGGAACGGTCATCTCACTTATAGATCAGGTACTTCTCTCTGACTTTCTCAAACTTCTCCAACCCCTCCATCCAGTCCTGGGCGACCCGCCGCGGATCCTGTCCTGCCATCAGGGCATCATACGCAGTCTGATTCACCAGCAGACCTTGCATGTGCTCAATCTTGAAATCCGCCGCATAGAGCTTGTGCAATGCCGCCGCCAGTTCAATACCTAACTCCGGTCCCTCGAATCCGTTTCGATCGGTCAAAACGACATTGACGCCTTGACATTCCTGCCCGCTGTACGCACTCGACGTCGGAGTAAACGTCACCGGAACAAAGCGTACTCCGGGAATCCCGCGGGCGTTCAAATATGCAGCCAGTTCTTTGCTCTTGATCCACGGTGCACCAACGACTTCGAATGGAGTATCCGTTCCTCGTCCCACGGAAACATTCGTGCCCTCGATCAGCCCGACTCCCGGATACAGCGCAGCCTCTGTCACGCTCCGTAAATTCGGCGATGGATTTACCCACACCTGGCCCGTCGAATCGAACCAATCTCCGCGCTCCCACCCTTCCATCGGGATCACCGTGAGCTTCGCATTGATGCCACGCTCGGTATTGAACATCTTCGCCAGTTCTCCCATGGTCATTCCGTGCCGTACTGGGAGGGTCCAGTAGTTTGTGAAACTCTCTTTCCCTTCGTCGGCAGTCGGACCTTGGACGAACGATCCGGTAATTGGATTAGGCCGGTCGAGTACAAACATCTCGATTCCGGCTTTGGCCGCGGCTTCAAGAAAGTAGCCGAGGGTGGTTTCGTAGGTGTAGTAGCGCACACCCGCATCCTGAATATCGAAAACGATAGCGTCCAGCATGCGCAGCATCTCTGGCGCCGGACGCCGTGCCGCATCCGTCGCACCGTACACGCTATATACGGGAATTCCCGTGGCGGCATCTTTGGTGTTGCCGACGTCGGTCGTGTCGAGCGTTCCAGTCACGCCATGCTCCGGACTGAAGATGGCATCCAACGAAATTCCGGGAGCCTGCGCCAGCACGTCAATCGTTCGACGGCCGGAGGCATCGATGCCCGTCTGATTCGTCACCAGGCCAATGTGCTTCTTTCCTTCAGCCGCCTTGATGCCTTCGAAATTCCGGTCGATCAATACATCGATTCCATTCTTGACGCTGCCGTTCCGCGCGCTCATCCGCCGTCCCGCGCTGTACGCCTCGTTGTAGCCCGTGATGCTCTTCCAGCGCAGGGCTTCCTTCTCATCCGCAGTCAGGGAGAGCGCGGCAGCAACTTCGGTGGCAACTTTTACGCGCAAGCCAATCGCGTTCCCTTTTCCGCGCGGATGCACCGCATTCGTCAGCAGAATGATGTACGCCTGCGTCGTCGGATCGATCCAGATCGACGTTCCCGTGAATCCCGTGTGCCCGAACGATCCCACCGGGAGCAAATCGCCGCGATTCGAAGAAAACGGAGAATCAATGTCCCATCCGAATCCGCGCAGCACCGGTGCCGATGGCGGCGTTTCCGGCTGGGTCATTTTTGCTACAGCCAAGGGTGAAAGAATTCCATCGCCGCCATCGAGCAGGGCTTGAGCGAACTTCGCCAGATCATCCGCGGTCGAAAACAATCCCGCATGTCCTGCCACGCCGCCCATGCGTCGTGCGCGGGGATCGTGCACTACCCCGCGCAGCATGTGCTCATTCTCGTCATATTCCGTGGGCGCAATTCTCAACCGCCACGCCGCTGGAGGCAGAAACCGCGTGTGCATCATCTTTAACGGCGTGAAAATGTGCTGCTGCGTGTAGGAGTCGAGCGTCTGGCCCGAAACTTTCTCGACCAGAGTTCCCAACACAATGAAATTCGTGTCGCTGTAAATAAAACCCGAACCAGGCGCCTGCTGCGGTGTCTCCGCAAACGCCAGTCGATACGCTGATTCCTTCGAGTCGAATGCAGGTGTCAATTCAATGTCTGGCGCCAGTCCCGAATAGTGCGTCAACAACTGCCGCACCGTGATGTCGTCTTTTCCGTTCTGCGCGAACTCCGGCAAATACTTGGCCACCGGATCGTTCAGACGCACCTTGCCTTGCTCGACCAACTGCATTGCAGCAGTGGTCGTGGCGATCACTTTGGTGAGCGACGCCAGGTCGAAGATCGTGTCGAGCGTCATCGGCTCGTGCTTGGGTTCAAGCGCCCGGCTGCCGTAGGCCTTGCGATAAACGACCTTCCCGTTGTGCCCAACAACCAACACGGCACCGGGAATATTTCTATCGGCGATGGCCTGATCGATGATGGCGTCGACTGCTCCGAGTTGCACAACGGCCTTCGGTGGTGCCGAGTTGTGCGGGGCCGCAGTCTGCGCCGCCGCCGCGCTCACAGAAAAGATTAAGAGCAAAGAAAGAGAAGCCGCCGATACGCGGCGCAAAGTGGTTCGCATACGCGAATTGATCAATGAAAGAAGGATGTACTGACTTTACACAACGCAGCGGGAAAGACTCAAGAAACGAAAGACGCGGACCTGCACAGTTATCATCGAGGCGCCAAGGCTTTACCCTTCTCGTTCCACTCTGCTATAACCCGCCAAGGTCATAATTATCGGCAAGAGCCGGATTCGTGAGCCAAGCACTCATCCCCGATTTCGACAGTCAGGACAGCCGTTTCTCGGTAGCCTTCGCCATTCTCCGTGATGCAATCGAGCAGCGAGCATTCCCGGCCGCCTCGGTCGCCATCACCCAGGCAGGCAAACTGGTAGCCCAGCAATCGTTCGGCAAGTTTGTTTATGAGGAAGACGCGGTGGGTGCCCCTCTTCTCCCTGATGTTGGGAGAAGTGGGAGTGTTAACCCTATGGTCCCAGGAGTCACGCCCGCCACACTCTTCGACCTCGCCTCACTCACCAAAGTCACCGCAACGACCACAACGGCGATGATTCTCTACGAACGTGGGCTGCTGGAACTCGATGCCGCGGTCATCGACACGCTTCCGGAGTTTCTGCTCGATGCAACGGGTAACTCCGATCTGCGCCGGCACGCTGTCACTTTTCGCATGCTGCTGGCGCATTCTTCGGGGCTACCGGCCTACGAAAAACTCTATCTGAAAGCGCGAACACGCAAAGAGTTGCTGAACGCGGCGCTCACAATGCCACTGATAGCCGACCCCGGTACACGTGCCGCATACAGCGATAGTGGATTTCTCGTACTAGGCTCAGCGCTCGAACGGCTTGCCGAAGAATCTCTTAACACTTTCTGCCAACGCGAAGTCTTCGGCCCTCTGGGAATGTCGAACACGACATTCAATCCGTCAGGCGACCTGCGTCCGAAGATCCCGCCCACAGCCGACGAGCGAGAAGATCCGTGTGGTGCGGACACTTTTGTCCGCCAAAGTTCAATAACGCCGCCGCAGCCGAGCGATAGCCAGCAGAGGCCTCGCAGCACTTTCCGCAACCGCATCATTCAAGGCGAAGTTCAAGACGAAAACGCTTTTGTGCTGGGTGGCATAGCCCCGCATGCAGGTCTATTCTCCACCGCCAAAGACATCGCCACCTTCGCCC
>Ga0207092_1080_pt1 | contig 18515 bp, 19 predicted proteins | sample Alteio_BWMinHeat_48_FD_153533 | JGI IMG/M metagenome (GOLD analysis project Ga0207092, IMG submission 153533) | Enriched cells from forest soil in Barre Woods Harvard Forest LTER site, Petersham, Massachusetts, United States -... | ecosystem: Environmental > Terrestrial > Soil > Temperate forest >... | reverse complement strand
TCGCCTAAATTATTGAAAAAATTATGAATTCCCTGATTTAAAGGCTTAGGAATAACAGCGTTATAGAGTTCAGCCACAGGCTTTATAAGATAAAAGTCTAACTTATCATTGAAGGTAAACATGATACGGTTAAAGCGCTCGAATGGATCACGATTGAGGGAAGCATCATCTCTACTGATTGCATCCAAGTCAGCGTCAGTCGTCGTAGTATCAGTAGTAGTATCAGTGGTAGAAGTCGTGGCACCTGCATAACAGCTCATGCTGGCAAGCATACAAAATACAGATGACAGGACGATGGTGGCAATCTTGCCAAATCCATTTTGTTCTTTATTATTCATAGTCATTCCAGCATAAAACAAAAGGTTAGTGTAACGTTAGCCATGAAAGATAACAAATGTTAGACTCGCCTCCATGAAAAATAAATCGCAGCAAACGTTAGCTCTCATTATTTTAGATGGCTTTGGGTACCGTGAAGAAACGGATGCAAATGCTATTGCTGCCGCACGTAAACCAACCTGGGATAAATTATGGCATGACTATCCGCATACATTGATCTCAGGATCAGGACAGTGTGTAGGCCTACCCGATGGGCAAATGGGAAATTCAGAAGTCGGTCATTTAAACATGGGAACGGGACGTATCGTTTATCAAGACTTCACTCGCATCAATCTAGCCATTGAAACCGGCGATTTTTTTAAAAATCAAACCTTGATTGATGCAATGACATTAGCGAATCAATCCAATAAAGCTATACATATCATGGGGTTACTGTCTCCTGGCGGTGTCCATAGTCATGAAAATCATATTCACGCTGCAGTAACACTGACGGCAAAACTTCAATCCAAATCCGTTTATATCCACGCTTTCTTAGATGGCCGTGACACACCCCCACAAAGTGCCATGGCTTCATTACAATCGCTGGATAAGCATTGCAAAACCCTACAATGCGGGCACATTGCATCCTTAATTGGTCGTTATTATGCAATGGATAGGGATAAACGATGGGATCGCATACAAAAAGCTTACGACTTATTAGTAGACGGCAAGGGTGATTATACTGCTATCAGTGCTGAACAAGGTTTAGAACAAGCTTATTCACGAGGCGAATCCGATGAATTTGTATTGCCAACTACCATTCATGCTGAAGGAGTAACACCGGTTACCATCAACGATGGCGATGTAGTCTTATTCATGAACTTTAGGTCCGATCGCGCTCGCGAAATCACCCAAAGCTTAATCGATACCAACTTCCAGAGATTCTCACGTGAAAGATGGCCACAATTAGCATCGTTTGTCTGTTTATCTGAATACGATAACCGCTTTCCCTGCCCTATTGCCTTTCCGCCTATTGCACTTAACAATATTTTATCGGAATACCTCAGTCGTTTAGGCATAAAACAATTACGCATTGCTGAAACGGAAAAATACGCTCATGTTACTTTTTTCTTTAATGGAGGCATTGAACACCCCTATCCCGGCGAAGACAGAATACTCATACCGTCTCCTAACGTGCCAACCTACGATTTATGCCCTGAAATGAGCGCACCCGAGATAACCACTAGACTAATAGAAGAAATCAAAAGCCAGAAATATGAATTAATCGTCTGTAACTTTGCAAATCCCGATATGGTCGGTCATACCGGTAATTTTGATGCTACGGTAAAAGCCATAGAAGTCATTGATGCGTGCCTACAAAAAATAATTGAAGCATTACAGGAAATTGGCGGCGAATTATTAATAACCGCAGACCATGGCAATGCCGAAAAAATGTTCGATTCTTTGAGTAATCAACCACATACAGCACATACAAATGATCCTGTTCCGTTTATTTATAGGGGTCGAAACGCGATTATCGCTAATCAAAAAGGTAAACTATCTGATATTTCTCCTACCATTCTCTATCTTCTTGGTCTATCTCAACCCAAGGAAATGACCGGTTCTTCCCTGGTGAAATTAGTATAAAGAAAACCTCCGGTGCTATACTTAAATTAACGATAAGATGGATGGATTGAAATGAATATACGCACTATTGCAATGTGTTTGTTTGTTTCCATGACTCTTGTTAGCGCATCTTCTGCTGACAATAAACCGGTTGTTAACCCTAAATCCACCATCCCGCCTACAACTACCCAACAAGCCACCGATCTCACGGTTGCCGCGCCTGCCAAAACCCCTACCGCGGTAAGCGATGAAGATGTTAACCGCTTTACGAATACTATTGTTCTCATCAAAGATTTTTACGTACAACCCGTTGGTGATAAAACCTTATTAAACGATGCGATACGCGGCATGGTCAGCGGTCTTGACCCTCACTCTGAATACCTGGATGGCGATGCGTATAGCACGCTATTAATGACAACTAGCGGTGAATTTGGCGGTGTCGGCATTGAAGTCACACCCGAATTCGGCATTCTAAAAATTGTTACACCTATGGATGATACACCCGCTGCCAAAGCAGGTATTAAATCCGGCGATTACATTGCAGCGATTAATGGCAAATTAGTCAGTGAAATGTCCATGCAAGATGCTGTTGATAAAATGCGTGGCAAACAAGGATCGCAAGTTGTTCTTACTGTTTTACGCAAAGGCGAAAAAACACCACTTACTTTCAAACTAATCCGAGAAGTGATTCGCATTCCCAGTGTCAAATCTAAAATGATAGACGGAGATTTTGCTTACATTCGTCTAACACAATTTCAAGACCCCACCGCAAAGCTCATGCATGATGCCATCTTGAATTTAAAAACTCAAAATCAAGGACGGTTAAAAGGCGTGATACTGGATTTACGCAATAACCCAGGCGGTTTACTAGAAAGCGCTGTGCAAGTCGTCAATAATTTTCTGGATAGTAAAAAATTAAATAATAAATATAAAGATCTGATTGTTTATACCGAAGGCCGTTTACCAGAAGCACAATACAGAGCAAAAGCGACCGGTGAAGATATATTAAATGGCGCGCCCATTGTTGTATTAATTAACGGTGGATCCGCTTCTGCTTCTGAAATTGTAGCCGGTGCATTACAAGATTATCATCGCGCCTTAATTGTTGGCACGACCAGTTTCGGAAAAGGATCCGTACAAACGGTTATTCCTCTTGATAAAACGCATGCACTCAAACTCACCACCGCGCTTTATCACACACCATCCGGGAAAGTCATACAAAATGTGGGCATTATTCCTGATGTTCAAGTGGAAGATTTGAAAGTAACCAAAAACAAAACCCCTGATGACATTGCCATGATAGAACCGATAAAAGAATATCAGTTGAAAAATCATTTGGCCGGTGCACCGACTAATCCAAATGCCGCAAAAGCATTGGAAAATGATGATACTGGACTTGCTCAAGATGACTTCCAATTGTTTCAAGCCGTGAAGATCTTGCATACCATGTATAGCTTGAATTTATTAGCCGGAAAATAAACCGGTAGGTCGTCGTCCCGCGGCTTGTCCGCGGGATCCAACTCACACCACCATAATCGCATCTATTTCAATTTGAGCCGCCTTTGGAAGTGCAGCGATTTGAACAGTAGTACGTGCAGGATAAGGTTCACTAAAAAATCGCATCATGGTTTCATTGAAAATAGGAAAATGCGTTAAGTCTGTTAAATAAACCGTTAACTTTACAATATCACTCACACTCCCGCCTGCTGCCTTACAAACAGCTAGCAAGTTCTTAAATACTTGCTCCGCTTGCTCTCTAAAATCGTCTGAGACAAGAGTCATGGTATTTGGATTAAGTGGAATCTGGCCTGAAAAATAAACGGTATTGCCTGCTTGAATCGCTTGTGAATAAGCACCTATGACTTTGGGTGCTGCATCAGAATGAATTTTTTTCTTCATGTTTATTTACTCGAATTTTGGTAGCAACTACTAATTAGGACGTCTTCCCCCACCGGGGGAAGGTGCCCAACGGGCGGATGGGGGAATATAAAAAAATTCGAGCAACACTCATACTCCCCCTTCCGTCCTTCGGACACCTTCCCCCGGTGGGGGAAGACGTCCTAAGCAACAGTTGCTGCTCAGCAAAAGATCCCTCAATTACTTTCCCGCGTCTGGTTTACTTCCTGGACAACATGCGTCATCCGATTTCTTGCAGCACATTTTATTCTTACAGCAGCAAGAAATGAAGTCATAGAAAAGCGCCACGAAGAAACCAAATACAAATCCTTTTAAGAATGCCCAACCAGCATGCACTGCGCCTTGACCTAACGTCGGCATAGGCATATGAGCCATTACCATCATGGCTGACGGGCCATAATAAATCATCCATAATACCCAAAGAAAATAGCCCAAGCCTAAAGTCAACCCTAATGCCAAGCCAAATGAGACTGGACATAATTTTTTGCTACTTCCACAACCACACATAAACACCTCCTAAGCATCCATTCCAAAAGATATCCTATCCTTCATAATTATATGTCATATTTAACAAAGATGGATAAACTCCTTCAAACAGTATGATGAGGCACGTGTGACAGTATTTGAGAACTTACGAGATGAAATAAATCAATATCTTAGCCAAGAACAAGTGGCTCTGGTTGAACGTGCTTATTTATTTGCGAAAACCGCCCATGGAACCCAGGCTAGAGTAACCGGTGAACCGTATATTACCCACCCGCTTACAGTCGCCCATATTCTTGCAGAAATGCGCATGGATACGCCTACCATCATGGCAGCGATTTTACACGATGTCTTAGAAGACACGCCCATTACCCAGCCTGAAATCGTTGAACAATTTGGCAAAGAAGTCGCTGATCTTGTTGATGGTGTCACCAAACTAACACAAATTCATTTTGAAAATTACGCACAAGCTCAAGCTGAAAATTTTCGTAAAATGATTATGGCCATGACCGGCGATATGCGAATCATCTTAATCAAACTAGCCGATCGCTTACATAACATGCGCACCATCTCAGCCTTGCCGCCCGAAAAACGTAGGCGTATTGCTTTAGAAACCCTAGAAATTTTTGCACCGATTGCCAATCGCTTAGGTATGCACACATTTCGTGTGGAATTAGAAGATTTAGGTTTTGCTTCTTTATATCCTATGCGATATAAAGTTTTAAAAGATGCTGTTGCCAAAGCACGCGGCAATCGCCAAGAAATGATAGACATGATACATCAGCAAATTCAAACCTCTCTCAAAAAAAATACGATTTCATCTGTCACGTTATCCGGTAGAGGCAAACATCTTTATAGTATTTACAAAAAAATGCATGAAAAGCATTTGTCTTTTTCTGAAATCATGGACGTATACGGATTTAGAATTATCGTGGATAAAGTCGATACCTGTTATCGCGTATTAGGAACCTTACATAATCTTTATAAACCTATCACTCAACGATTCAAAGATTACATTGCAATACCGAAAGCCAATGGTTATCAATCGTTACATACCACTTTATTTGGTCCTTACGGTGTGCCCATTGAAGTACAAATACGAACAGAAGAAATGCATAAAATGGCTGAAAATGGCATCGCCGCACACTGGTTATATAAAACAGAGAAAAAAGTATTTAGCGATGCAGAATCACGCGCACACGAATGGTTGAAAGGCATATTGGAAATGGATAAAAGTTCCAGAAATTCGCTGGAATTTATTGAGAATGTTAAAACGGATCTTTTTCCGGATGAGGTTTACGTCTTCACACCTAAAGGTCAGATTATTGAATTACCAGCGGGTGCTACCGCCGTTGATTATGCGTATGCCATTCATTCTGATATTGGTAATACCTGTGTCGCCGTACGATTGGATAAACGCTTGACGCCACTCAGCACTACATTAGTCAGCGGTCAACAAGTTGAAATTATTACATCCTCGCAAGCACGTCCCAACCCTGCGTGGTTGAATTTTGTGGTCACAGGAAAAGCGCGCAGCAAAATAAAACATTATCTTAAAAAACAACAACGCGATGAATCCATGGAATTGGGTAAAAGACTGGTTGAAAAAGCATTGCATGCTTATGGTTTACAACTGGATCAGGTAAGAGAAACCAGCCTCGAATTACTCGTGCGTCACTCGCAATTAGAATCCATCAGTCATTTATTTGAAGAAGTCGGCATAGGTAATCGCCCTGCGCTTCTTGTAGCCAAACAAATCGCGAAATACGTTGATGAATCTCACAAAAAAATAAGCAGCACAGAAACGCATACGCATGCTCCATTAGTCATTAAAGGTACCGAAGGATTGGTCATTGCCTATGGAAAATGTTGTAGGCCTATCCCTCAAGATCACATTGCAGGTCTTATGAAAAGTGGGCAAGGCATTGAAGTACACATCGTTCATTGTCCTGTGCTAGAACGTTATCACCATCAACCTGAAAAATACGTACCCTTATCCTGGGAAAATAATATTGAAGGTGAATTTTCCGTTGATCTCCATGTTGATCTTGTCAATAAACGTGGCAGCCTTGCTTCACTCACACTCGCTATCTCAGAAAGCGAATCCAATATTGAACACATACGCGCACATGAAAGTGATAGGCATCACGTTCACGTTGATATCACCATTGCTGTACGCAACCGCTCTCATCTTGCACGTGTGTTGCGGAAAACTAGAAAACGTAAAGATGTGATTCGTGTGATGCGATATAAACCGCATGCAGAGCCGCTGCATTTGTGATAAAAATAGCATAATATTAAATTTAGATCATAAATAACACAGATTTGATTGACCCACACCAACCCTTTTGCTAGGATGTTCCACATTTCATATAAATAACGAGGCAGTTTTTATGTTAAGAGCTAATACCAAGCCAAAAGCAGAGTTTAATATTTACATCGAATGGAAGCGTGAAAATGAAGATCTCTATTCCTTGCATATTAGCTTACAAACTCGCCAAAAAGCTGAGGAATTATTCCTATTAATGCGTGATAGATGGATGCTGCCTGTCTCTTTTTTAGATGACAGAATTATTCTTGCACCTACAGCCGATTACACGCTGCCAGGCGTTTTATGCCAACAATCTACCCTTTATATTGTCTTCACAAAAGATTCGCCACATGCCCATGAATTCTATAAACTCATCCAACCCATGTGGCATGATGATTACATAAAGACAAAATTACCTGAGCCTATGGTTTCCTATTTGGGTGACAAAGTTTATTTTTCAAAATTAATTCACACCAATTTTTCTATAGAAAAAAGAATAAAATCAAGAAACGAAATTATAAATTATTTTATGTTACTGACCGCCGCACTTGAAATGATGGCTTACCCAAAAGATATCATTTTCTTAATTAACAAGATTATTCTAACCATCAAACCAACTATTTTTAAAACAAATTACATCGACCATTTGATTGATATAAATCAGAAATTTTTATTACCACAATACCCATCTGATGTGATTGCTATTCAGAAATACAAAAAAATCAGTTGCAACCTAATGTATAGCATTTCAAATGTAAAAGACCCGGATAATAAAAATAAGCATCTAATTTACCTTCACTTGGTTTGCTCTGACAGCAACGATGCTGCAATACTCGCAAACCAAATGCAAGATGCTGAGTTAAACATGTATTTTCAACGAAATGAAAATGAAATTACGATTTACCCACAAGTTTTATATAAATTAAATGGGGTAGGCTTACAAGTTGCCAGCAATACTACCCGGGATAATAAAATCGAATTCGACAGAATAGGGATAAGATTTAACGATACATTTAAAGTAGATATTTTTCTGGATCTTGTAAATTTAAAAGAATGCAACAACATTACTCATTTTGAATACCATGATGAAATTGGAATCTATTTTCCTATTGAATCTATCCCACTAAAAATAGATCATTCCACTGATATGTTTTCAAACACCCACGAAGAAAATAAAATTTCAGAAAAAATTAAGCAAGTTCATCGATTCATTAATGATAAAATTTTAAATCATCTCAACAAGGGTTTTACGACTAGCTTCATAAACATGCAATGTAGCCTTTTTCAGAATCTAAAATCACTATTTCCAGATCAGTATGAGGAAGTAAATGAAAAAAAATATACAACTTTTCATAAAATCAATGCTGTTGAATATTTAAAAAGAATGATTTCCATAGGACTTTCTGTAAATATCCCAGTAAAAGTAATCGTATCTACTTGGCTTATGCGTTATGAAAATACCATTTACCAAGATAGGGACGGGAATAAACAAATAAGCACAGCAACCAGCGATTTAGTGAATGAGCTGCTGAAAACGTTTGATGAAGAAGAGTGTGTGCAAGGTATGCAGTTAAAGTTTTAAATCTTTCTATGCTGATCTACCGGTATATTTTTCCGAATTTGCTTTAATGCATCCAAATCTATATCCGCTGTAATCACACCCTGACCTTCAGCCAATTGATGCATCACCTCTCCCCACGGGTTGATAATCAAACTATGTCCGTAGGTTTTTCTACCATTCTCGTGCGTGCCCGTTTGAGCGGCACCAATCACATAACAAAAATTTTCAATCGCACGACTTCTTGCTAACACTTCCCAATGAGCCGCACCTGTTTTCAAGGTAAAAGCAGCTGGAATCGTGAAGATTTCTGCGCCCCTATCAAACATTTTTCTATATAATTCTGGAAAACGAATATCATAACAAACTGATAATCCTATTTTTCCAAACGGTGTATCGACGACAGAAATGTCTGTGCCCGCTTCCGTTGTTGCAGATTCTTGATACGCTTCTGTCTCACTCACGACCACATCAAACAAATGCATTTTATCGTATCGCGCAACCACACTTCCCTTATCATCAAACACTAAACAAGCTGCTCTTACTTTATGAGGATTATCACTTTTAATCGGTATGGTACCGCCTATTATCCAAAGTTTATTTTCTTTGGATTGATGAGATAAAAAATCTTGAATCAAACCACTGCCATATTGCTCGCTAATGTTTACTTTATCTGCTGTTTCTAAACCAGCAATAGGAAACATTTCAGGAAGAACCACTAAACTTGAACCCTGATCAACCGCTATTTTTATTAAAGATTCAACACTAGTAAGATTGTCTACAACAGATGAAGTCGATGTCATTTGAATGGCGGATATTTTATTCATTTTTTACCCTTGGCGAGATAATCCTTCACCAATAGAATCGCACCCGCATCGGGCGTTAATTGACTAGGCACCAGTCGCTCACGAAGTGAAACGTTTAATAATGGCTGTATAAAAGGCGCAACACCACCGATTAACGCACACGGTAACATCGCTTGCTGATCGGGTTGTGCCGCTTGTAAAGTATCGCCTAAACCATTGATGGCATTCGCTGCCTCTTGCATGATGTTTATCGCAACCGCATCACCTGCCTGATATTGCTGAATCACTAGCGGTGCAAGTTCTGCAAACGCAGTGGAATTAGCATGATTTACCCAATTCACAAATCGTTCCAAATGATGATCAAATCTAGCATAAATCAAATTCGCTAAACCGGAAAAAGGAAGACGACCATCTAAGGCTTGCAAAGTCACTTTCACCGCTTCTAAACCGAGCGATGCACCACCGCCTTCATCATCGTGTGGGAATCCCCATCCACCCACTTTAGTCGCCTGATGAGCAACAACCTGAAACCCAACCGTACCCGTGCCAATAATAATCACAGCTCCATCACTGCCCGCATGCGCACCAAGACAAGCCGTATGCGCATCGGAAGAAATGACTAATTGATTAAACGAATGTTTTGTCGATAAAAAAGATTCGTAAGCAGAAGAAAGCTCACAACCCGCAAGACCCATGCCGGCATACCAATGGTAAGCGGGATCACCTAGTTTAATATTCAATGGTTTTAAAATAATGTCTAAGGCCGAATAAATAGATGCCCAAGCTTTTGAAACGGAAAGACGAATATTCGCAGGACCGCTAGTCTCTCGACCTAACAATTGCCCTGCCTCATCTTCAACGCGGACTATGCACTTAGTCGCGCCGCCGTCTACACCAATAAAAAGTGATTTCGTCATTCTCATGAAGCTATACTACCTTAAGCTAAGCTATGTAAGATAGATAAAGAAAGGAAGCAATCATGAAAGCAGCGCAATGCAAATATACTAAGGCAGGTACGGATATCACATTAAATGTTTACTTCGATAATAAAGCATTCGAACTCATCACACCTCTGCCCTCTAAACAACAAGAAGAGCATTTTATTCGTCTAACTTGCGACAGCATTGCAGCCACTCTCTCTCATGAACAAACAAAAAAGAATTTTTACATCAAACGCATGATTCAATCAGACGAACATCATTACTTATTATTTTGCACCGATGGACTTTTAATGGATGATGCATTGAGTGTAATTATCTCGCAACAAGCCTATGCTAACGAAAGAATTACCATTACAGATATCAATCAACTACCTGCTCAGTTCAAATTAAATAATGATTTAATAAATAAGATAAATAGCAGACTACCGTTATTTGAAAATGAAGCGAGAAAAAAAATAACGCTTGAAAAAATAGCAATGCCAAAAGAAGCAGCGAAAAAAAATAGTCCTGAAATCATGATGCGAGAATTACCGCAAGATAAAGCAACCGATGTTCTATCTGATATCTTACTTGCAAAAAAAGAAATAAAAAATCTCACTGAAACCACGATTAAATCCTTGCAAGAAGAAATAGCAAAGCCTTCAACAAAAGCTTCATCCGAAAATATGATACATAAATTAAAGGAAATTACGCCTGTTTATGAAAAATTTTCCACGGAAGCAAATGAAATATCTGAACGCATTACAAAAAAAATGGAGACGCTGACGCTATTTAAACGGATAGTTATTCAATCACTTTACGACGCTGCCCAGCAATTTTCTGACCTCATATTACAGAAAAATCGCGATGCCGCTCTCCCACTCAAAAACGCGTTACGCCTTGATTTTAATAGAAAATTTTCTGGCATTGCGACACTTTCTGAAGAAAATACATTAAATAATCTCAATGATACTGAAAAAAATCTCGAAAAATTATCGTTAGAAAGCTTACAAGAAATCATTTCGAATGATCAAAAAGATCATCCTGGTTTGTTACAAAAATGCAATACTTCCTGGACAGAAGAGTCGCCCGAATTAAAAATTGTCATGAAACAATTGAGTCAACTTAATGAAAAACTCGCTGTGATTTTCAAACAAGATGCCGAATACGCCCATCAGGAAATGACACAGATTACTCGCATACCGGTTCCCAGAAGCTTTCAATTTAAATTTTCAAACAGTGCGCTTCAATATAAAAAAGTGGTAGATGATTTTTGTAAATCGCAAAAAGAAAACCTCTTGCGCCTTGTTAATCAATACAAAAAAATGCTTCAAATAAACAATCTTGATTATCAACCAACAACAACTCCCGTGGAAAAACCGTCTACTGACTTACAAAAAATCAAAGAAGGCAGCATTGAAATACTGAACATGGGCAATCATAATCATGCGTTAATTAAGAAATATATATCGACATCTAAACAATTATTTGATTTTTTAAATGCGAATATTGATGAGAATTCGCCTTCACTAACTAACAATATAAAGTCATCTGCTGATAAAATTGAAGCGGATATTCGAGATGCAAATACCATTTTACATCAAATGGTAGATCACAAATCGCAGATTGATATTGCTATCAATCATTACGTTTTACACCCCAAAGAACAACCAGATCTGCCTGAATTAGATCAAAAAAATCAAGAACTTAAAAGAAGTCTCAATCAATTGCTGGCAAAAAGTAAGATGATAAAAGAAGAAATAAACAGACTCAATGCGTATGCAAACATCATAAAAAGAATAAAAGAAATTGATTTATCCGCCACCCAATCCTCGCTCATTTCACAGAGGAATGAAGCAAAAGAATCGCTTCTGCAAGTGTTACAAAAACAAAATATTGATCCTCTTACGACAGAAAAATTAAAAAAAATAATGCTAGAGCAATACAATAAAGTGGATAAAAACACATCGCTTATCGATAAGATTATGATAGAACTCACTGATATTAAGAATGAAATATTGACTGATTTAAGCGATACACCCGACCCTTCTACTGAAAATCTTGAAATGAAATTTCAACTGATTTCTGAAAAAATGCAAGCACTCGCATCCGCTATGAATACCATGGCTGAAGAGGTATCGCGTTTAAAAAAATTAAGCTCATCATCGTAACTGCCGCCTCAAATGTGACAATGGCACACGCACAATTCCATCACTAGAAGCACTCGCTGTTTCACTTTGTTCTTTCTTAAACGCATGAGCAAATATCACCTCATAAGTGACTTCCCGCGTCACTTCTTCATGATCATGCGGTATAGCATCTATCATTCCTGTTTTCTGTAATTCACTCAATAACGATGATGGATCACGATAAGTCATCGTATAATAATCCACATCCAATACGGGATCAGCAAAGACTTGCAACATCAAATCACCGACATCATGCATATCAATAAAATGTGGTATCACGCATTGTTTTAATTTTATAGTTCCCCATTCTTTTAAGGTATCAAGACCCAAAGCAGAAAATAAAATCAACCCATCTTTAGTCAACACACGATTGCATTCACGCAATAAACTGTCTACATTTTCTTCCCAAGGAATCAGAAGATTAGCAAATATCATATCAACAGAATGATCTAAAAAAGGAAGCGATAATGCATCGCCACACACACAAGAAAGCGATGGCGCAAATTGTTTTGCAGCTTTCACCATATCTTCTGAACTATCGAGTGTGATAACCTCTGCGTCTTGATAACGCTTCTGTAATTCTCCACTCATCTCACCCGTCCCACCCCCTAAATCGACTATCACTTTAGGCTGCAAGCTCATCCAGTCCAATCGTGAAATCATTTCCATCCCGACTTCACGAGCGAGCACTGAAACCGCTCTATAATCAACCGGAGACCAAACCATGTTTTTTAAAATACTCATGCGCTGTTTTACTCAGTTATGCATATTATGTGGCTACCCATCATCGCATACGTCTGCGATTTGTGAGGATTGCGAGCAAAGTTTGCCTATATTACCCAGACATTGTCAACAATGTGCGCGATTTTTAACTGCCACCTCCACACTCACTTGTGGCGCTTGTCTTAAAAATCCACCTGCTTTTACGGTAACGCATGCCTTATTTCCTTATAAACCACCCATCAACCGACTGATTGCAAAGTTAAAATTTCAAGGTGAATTATGCTATGCCAAAACATTAGGCAAGCGTATGGCAAAGCAAATTCAAACATCCTGGTATCTTGATCAACCACTTCCTGATCTCATTATTCCTATCCCCTTACATTTCAAACGCGTGCGGGAACGCGGTTTTAATCAAGCGGTAGAAATAGCTAAACCAATTGCAAAGGCCTTATCCATACCGATTGACTACCATGGCGTTACACGTAACAAAAAAACCATTGCACAAAGCGGATTATCAGCCCATCTTCGCAAAAACAATATCACTGGTGCTTTCTCAAGCTCACAAAATTACCAAGGCTTAACCATTGCCTTAGTAGATGATGTCATGACGACTGGGCATACCGTCATGGAATGCGCACACTTACTCAACAAAAAGGGTGCGACACGGATAGATGTCTGGTGTGCAGCACGAAATGGATAAGCCTATTGCCCTAAACGACTAGACCCTATAGATTACGCCTCTTAATGATTTTTTGATGAAGGTAAACCCATGCAAGATTTGACCGTATTCATGACCCATCACCCTTATTTAAGCGCAGCGACAATTGCCATCTTTATTCTGGTGATGTTAGTTGAGCTCATTCGCGCAAAACGCAATGTATTTAGTATAAGCCCAGCCGAAGTCACACGATTAATGAACCGCGAAAACGCGATTGTGATTGATATTAGACAGAATGAGATTTATCGCAAAAGTCATATCATTGATGCGCAATCCATGAACTACAAAGACATTCAAGAACAACCCAACAAGCTGCAAAAATTCAAAGCCCGTCCTATTATTATTGTCGCTAATGCCTCGCATGAATCGCAAAAATTAGCCGCGTTATTATTAAAACGTGGTTATAATGCCTATTCATTGAGTGGCGGCATGCGAGCCTGGAATGAAGCAAACATGCCAGTAGTAGGAGATTAAGCGTGGCTAAAGTAATGGTTTACACTAAAGATAATTGTCCTTATTGCCACATGGCAAAAGAATTATTATCACAACGACACATTGCTTATGAAGAAATCCGTATAGACCTTGATGATAGTAAAAAAGAAGAAATGATGCGTCTTTCTAACCGTCGTACGGTCCCACAAATTTTTATCAATGATCAATCCATTGGTGGTTACGATGATCTTGCTGCATTGGCAAAGTCAGGTAAACTCGATGGCTTATTAAAACCGTAACTTAAAAGGGCTAGTTCATGCAATCCAGTAACGATATCAAAGATACGAATGCACCTCATTTTGAAATTCAGCGCATTTTTGTGAAAGACCTTTCTTTTGAAGCGCCGAATACACCACACACGTTTACCGAAGAATGGAAACCAGAAGTTTCCTTAAATCTTGAAACCAAGAGCAATAAAATTCAGGACGATCTACATGAAGTCGTCTTATCCATTACGGCGACGGTAAACAGTAATAAAAAAACAGCTTTCCTCATTGAAGTTCATCAAGCAGGCGTTTTCGTGGTCAAGGGATTTCCGAATGATCAATTACATCAAATGTTAGGCAGCTTCTGCCCCAACATTTTATTTCCTTATGCTCGCGAAGTCGTATCCGATACCGTTGTTCGTGGTGGCTTTCCACAATTAATTTTAGCCCCCGTCAACTTTGATGCACTCTATGCGCAGCATATGGAGAAAGGTAAAGAAGGCGCGAAAGCAAATTAAGAGGATATTTTCATGAGCAGTGAACCACTTAAACCCATTACGATATTAGGTGCCGGTTCCTGGGGCACTGCTCTTGCACTCTATCTAGCGCGTCGCAATCAAACCGTCAGAATGTGGAGCATAGATAAATCCGAAATTGATGCCATGCAGAAAGAGCGAGCCAATAATCGGTTTATGCCAGGCTTTATCCTGCCAGAAACCATTCATCCCATGGATGATCTCAGAGAGGCCATCAAAGAAGTGGATGACATTCTCGTCGTCATTCCTTCTGCTGGATTTCGTCATACGCTTACATTATTAAAACCATTACTACTCCCCCATCAACGCATCATTTGCGCTGCTAAAGGATTGGATACTGACACTTGCCAATTATTCAGCGATGTCACACTAGAAGTACTCGGCAAAGAACATCCATTCGCTGTGTTATCAGGACCTTCTTTTGCGCGTGAAGTGGCTGCTGGTTTACCGTGTGCGGTTGTCATTGCCAGCGAACATAAATCCTTTCGCGATGATTTAGCGAATCGATTTAACAGCCCACTCTTTCGCATTTATACCAGTAACGATGTCATTGGCGTGGAAGTCGGTGGTGTTGCTAAAAATGTGATTGCCATTGCAACCGGCATTTCAGATGGCATGCAATTAGGAGCTAATGCTAGAAGCGCATTAATCACGAGAGGGCTCGCTGAAATTATTCGTTTAGGCACCACTTTGGGTGGAAAAATCGAAACCTTTGTCGGACTATCCGGCTTAGGCGATCTCATTCTCACTTGTTCCGATGATCAATCACGCAACCGGCGTCTCGGTTTAGCCATAGGACGCGGACGAGACATACACGAAGCAGAACGTGAAATAGGCCAAGTCGTTGAAGGTAAACGTAACGCTGAATTAGTTACGCAACTTGCCTTACGTCATGGTATTGATATGCCGATTTGTCAAATTATCTGGGCTATTTTACAAGGTAAGCTCAAGGCAAAAGAAGCTATTGATAAGTTGTTAGCACGAGATTCTAAAAGTGAGCAAGATGTTTAGGTTGTAGGTTGGGTTAGGCGCTTTTTGCCGTAACCCAACATCACTTGTTGTTGGGTTACGCAAAAAACGCTAACCCAACCTACTAATCATACATCAGCTGATCCAACGCCGCCGCCTCACCTCTAGGTGTTCCTTTCACTAACTCATTCAACACATCAGCAAGACAAAGCAATCGCAACACATTCGGTGTAATGTCATCAAATATTACTTTCACACCTAACACCGAACCTTCCGCATCTTCAAAAGTCACACCTATTCCATAACCAAGACAGAGAGAACACAGTTGATCTGCTCTCCTTGACATGCCAGGCAATAACCCTGTTGTCGAAAAAACTTCTTCCATGGTCATGGGTCTACCGTTTAACGTGAATTGCAAATTCATCACGCGTGCAAGTTTAATCATTTGCTGAGTCACATCTACACTAGCCATGTTTAATTCTTCCACCAAGGTTGAGCAATCTTGCGCGGACCTGCAACATACGCTCTAAGCCAACGCATAAAAACAGAGACCGTAAAACCAAATCGTTCCAGTAAACTAAAAAAGATAGTCGCAATCACAGCAAAAACAAACGTCCATAATCGAATGTGTAACAAGAAGATGAGCAGAGGAAACGTTGCTCGATAATCGATAATAAAAAATCGGACATTCCTTGCTGAATCACGCCAACTCGCCATAGCTCATCCTTCACTATTTTAAATATGCGAAAAACATTTCACTTTCCTCTATGTCGTTATACCATAATTGTCACGATTAAAAAGCATTGGAAGCTCAAGAAATATGAATTACAAATTTGGCCTCATCACATTTTTATTTATTTTCTTATCTGCCTGTGCAGCACCTAAACAACCTAAAGGGTATGATCTCACTAAAAGCGAAGCATCACTTGCTGAAGCCTCTTATTCTGTCAGCCGCTCCATCGTCGACCTTGCAGAAACGGCACAAGCCGCTCACCCTATGCCCGCGCTCGCTCCACCACCGAATCCATTAACTTATGGCATGGCAGGACTCACCACTATCGATTGGTCAGGCCCGATTGAACCTTTGTTAAAACAAATTGCCATTGCATCCAATTATCGATTAAGAATATTAGGCACAGAACCTGCCATACCTGTCATTGTTACGGTATATACCAAAAATGTGATGTTAGGCGATGTATTAAGAGATGTAGCCTATCAAGGCGGAAGACGAGCATCCGTTGTCGTTTATCCAGATAGTCACGTCATTGAATTACGTTATGCAAAAAATTAACTTACTGGATAACAGCATGATTTGTAAGCAATTACTTCTTGGCCTCTTGACTCTCACCTTGCTCACGGCATGCGCATCACAGCAACAAAATCCAGATCATATCAACACAGCTAATCTTGGCGAGCTAGAAAATGTCAGAGCAAATCCACTCTCACCGTTTGCCTCAAAAAATCAGTTAGGCAATCTTCGCGGCAAAGTCTTAAAAGATTCTGCACTGAGTGTAGGTGCACAAGGTGGTCTTGCTTATGCTTCCGAAAAAATAAATACGCATATGCATAAAGATAGAAAATACCTGGATACGATTTTTAATTTTGATGCCATGGTATTAAGCCACGGTGTCATACCACCGGTGCTTGAAGTCGGTGACAATAGTCTTAATCTCGATGATCCCAATACCATACGCGTTGCGGATAGAACTTACAAAATTGTAAAACAAGCGCAATTTGCAACAACACCGCCTAACTGGCGTGAATATTTGCAACTCACTTATGCGAAGCCAGAACTGCCGGATAAATCCTTACTGCCTAGAAACAGCATGGAGCAACGAATTTGGCGAGAAGGCATACGTGCCGGCTGGGAAAAAGGGATTGCGCAATCACACACAATTTTTCAACAGAATCTTGCACGCTTAAAAAGAGATTATCGCGGCATGTTGTTATACCGAAAACTATTACAAGAAAAAATGATTAGTCCACCCTTTGTGGCTAGAACCGAATTAGGGATTACTGGCAACGGCACAGACATGCGTATCAACGATCAAGTATTACGTATAGTCGAATTGCCGCAACTTCAAACCAATAGCAGAGGCTGGAAAGCCGTGGTCGTGAACAATGGATGATTTTATATTTCCGCATGAACCTATTCGTTTAACCATTGAATCCACCAATGAATTATTGATTCATTGCGTTAAATTAGGCGCATCGGATATTACTTTTCAAACCGGTGAACCCATTTTTGCAGAAATTTTTGGTCGTCTAAAAAAAGTGACTCGCCGTCGTCTTTCCAATACCGAAGTCGGTGAAGTGTTAAACGCTATTTACGGGCCGAATGCAACGACCATCATCATGTCAGGTAAAGACATTGATACGCATTATGAAATACGTCCTAACCGTACTGACCGTTATCGTTTTCGTATCAATGGTACGGGCTGTCAGGTAGAAGGTCATGATGGTATACAAATTACCGCTCGTACGATTCCAACCGATCCTCCTAAACTAGATAGTATGGAATTAACAAAAACCATTACGGATGCACTCACCCCCGAACAAGGTGTGGTATACGTCACTGGTGCAACTGGCTCCGGTAAAAGTACATTACTTGCTGCCATTATCAGAAGCATAGTTGAAGAAGCGGAGAGTAATCGTAAAGTATTAACCTACGAAGCACCTATAGAATTTGTATTTGATAGCGTGGAAAAAATATCCAGCGTTGTCAGTCAATCTGAAATACCGCGTC
>Ga0207092_1059_pt1 | contig 18520 bp, 20 predicted proteins | sample Alteio_BWMinHeat_48_FD_153533 | JGI IMG/M metagenome (GOLD analysis project Ga0207092, IMG submission 153533) | Enriched cells from forest soil in Barre Woods Harvard Forest LTER site, Petersham, Massachusetts, United States -... | ecosystem: Environmental > Terrestrial > Soil > Temperate forest >... | reverse complement strand
TCCTCATCTCACGCAAGATTACCTTCGGAGCTGCGGAGGGCTCGCACGGAAGCTACCCGGAAAATTTCAGGAGGGTCGCTCAGTCAGCGTTCGACTTCTTCTGACGGAAAGATTCAGCAATAAGCAGCTGCTCGATTTCTTTGGAGTGGTCAGCTAGGAACGCAACAAGATTCTCATCGGGTGGTCCCGTTAAGCACCGGCCAACTGTGTTCATCAAGTCAACTACACATTCACCTTTGTATTGCTCTTTCATGTTGCTCACTAGCCTCACAATGATGTTACCGCATGGGTCAAGAACGAATGGTGCACGCTACACGTTCTGGATCGAGCGTGAATACTTGGAAATCGAGGATCGTTAAGGCAGGGTTTTTGGTGTAATGGCCGCCTGTTTTCAACAGCTAGCCCAGATCAAGCTTGGAATATGTACAAATTGATGGAATCATAAGCGCCATGATTGAAAAGCCCGAACCTTACAAGTGGCAGACCCGACTCCGGTCGATTATTTCGATTGTGATGGGTGTGGTCACTGCTCTCTTTCCAGTCGCAGTTGCATATGGTGTAGACCGCAATCTTTCGCTCACTGCGATGCTGGCGCTGTACGTCGGATCAGCGGTGGTTTTGAGTTTCGCTTGGGGTCTGTACTTTGATCGACCGGAAGAACTCCAGAAACGGCTTCCAATAAGCAGTCAGGAACACCGACGGAGGAAGAAAGAGTTCTACGATTGGTTGGATTCACAGGGCCGTCGCTGAAACGAACCCGGATGCATCACGCGACTCTTCGACGAGTGTAACGGCCTATTCTCGACAGTTATCTTTAATAGTGCGATTCTCGGAGCTATAGTTACCGTGGGATAGCCGTGATGCGAAGATTACTACCGCATTATCAGTGGCTTCAGACAGGGTTCGCCGTCGCTTGGACTGCCGTCCTCTCTATGTACTGGATACGAATAAAAATGAGCGCGGCATTTCAATCGCTTCTGGCGCTCGGATTAGAGGAACCCTTCCCGCTGTCGGTGGTTTATGCAACGTTCATCTATGTCGTTGCCATCACCGCAATTCTTTGGGCGGGGTTATGCCTTTATCTCGCGATAACGGGCAGCCTGAATCTCCGAAGGCTCCTGCGGGGGCTATGTCTGCTGCTGATTGTCGTTGTTCCTTCCCTCATTAGTGGAATCTTCCTCAAAGGACTACGGGTTTCGCCTCTCGTCGGATACCTGAGCTTATGGTTGCCGTTGATCTTTGCTTTGTGGCTGTCGATGCGGGCGCAGCGCTACGAACAGAGGGAATCATTGTCGTAATATCACTCATCGTTCGAACGTGCGGATGTGAAACTAATCGAAAGAACTCGGAATTTGAGTGTAAAGGCCTGATTTCAACAGTTACGCTGCAAACGGTTATGATGGTTTTGCTCACGGAGGGTTCCGTTGCGCTCACTCCCAGCAATCTCGTCCGTTACGATCTTCCTAACCGCCGCACTCTTCGCTCAGCAATCATCGCCACAACCTTATCCACCGCCGGGACGGATGGTCGATATCGGTGGACGCAAGCTTCATATGAAGTGTGAGGGAAAGGGAACTCCAACCGTCATCCTGATGGCTGGTGGAGGCGCGTTTTCCATTGACTGGGCACTGGTGCAGCCCAAAGTCGCCGAGAGTACCCGCGTTTGCTCCTATGACCGCGCCGGGCTTGGCTGGAGCGACCCAGGACCGGCGGAGGACACTGTCGAACAAACCGTCAGCGATCTGCACGCTCTGATGCAAGCGTCCGACGAACGCGGGCCATATGTGCTGGTTGGCGCTTCGATCGGCGGGATCTTCATCCAAGCCTATCAGCGCGCCTTTCCCAAGGACATTGCCGCACTTGTTTTCAGCAATAGCAGCAATCGGATCGGGTTTCAGGTAAAGAACAAGACCGGTCTCATCTGGGAATTGACAGAAGGAGAGATACGTTCGGCTTTCCCAATGCCGCACTCGGACAATCCGAAACCAACCAGCGAGGGAGATCCCTATGACAAGCTACCACTCGATTTGCAGAAAGTCCGCCTGTGGCTGGACGTGCGCCTGTGGGAGCACTGGGAGAAGTCTGGATACGGGGGGCCTGAAGAACTCCTGTCGTGGCGAAAAGAGTTTCTCACGGAGTTCGACTCGACAGATGCCAGCAAGCAACCGCCGCTTGGATCCCTTCCCGTGGTTGTGATATCGAGCAACGCGGCTTCGCCAGAGTCTGCGCGCCGCTCACGCGACGAAGCAGGACCGCGCCTTGACTACCTCAGTTCGAACACATTGCACATCACCGCTGCGGGCAGCGGTCATGAGATTCACCTTTACGAACCAGATCGTGTCATTCAGGGTATTCTTGAGGCCGTCAGGGCTGCCCGCAGCGGAGGCAGCCTTCGTTGACTGTCGTAACATCGCCATTACACTCACCATCCCGTTTTTTGCTCTCCGCCGGGGGCAACGCTGTCGTTTGCAAGGGGGTAGAAATCATAGGCGCTTCGCGCGGCCCTCGGCCCTCGCACGGAAAAGTCCCGACTCGGAGACATTCATCCCCGCGCCTCGATAGGGTGGTCCTCAGGGGGGCCTAGGGTGGGGTCAAGCTATCCCCGGGGAACGCTCTGGACTTCCAAAGCCGGTCACTAAGCGCCAACCAAGGGAACCCAATGTTCCGCACAGTTCGCAAGATCACGCTAAGTCTTTACCCTGCATCATTCGCCAGTGGTTCGCCTAACCTCTGGTGACGAGTTCCTGCTGGCAAAGTGGGAGACAGGGACAGCCCTGAGCAGATCGGCTGAGGGGATTCCCTCGTCGTGTGCACGGAGCGGGAGGCCGAGTCAGAGCTGAGCGGGGCTGAGGGAACCCTTGGGGAAAGGTAAGGTTTGGACTAGGGGAACTGAGAGAGGCGAGGGGAGCCCATTGTAAACACAACTGAAATCCTTGGGATACACTTTGCATTGCAAAGCACATGTAACAGGTTGAATATCGGTAACATATTGGCAATGCGGAGATCGAACCTTTGTACCGTAAAGTTAGCGAAGACTAGCAAAGTAGCGCCCTAAGGCTGTGCTTTGTGAAGGGTTTTCAAGAAGAGAAAAGATAAGCTCTGGGTCTGGTCCTTTGTCTATGCCTTACGGATTGAGCCTTGGGAGTGCTTTCTATGGCTCAGGAACCCTCTGAGACCCTGAGAACCTACGGTACCTTCCTGCCTCTCTCTCTTTCTCTCTCCCCCTAGTAGTTCCCTCTTCTAATGGGCCTTTGTAAGCTGGCCGGACTCCGCACGGTACAGCGTACGGGCCTAGGTATCTCGCTCAGCCTGCCCTAAGGCTTCCCTTTTTCAAAGAACGGGCAGAACCCTCGAACCCTCCGCAGTAACCCCTCAGGCTGTCACTTTCGTGTATATTTCTTTTTCGCAAGGCCTTGCTTTTTTGCAAGGTCTTGACTATAGTCAATCTGTAAGCGGTAGCTGAGCAAAGTGCCCTAGCGGACGGTCTCAGCAACACTCTTTGAAAATCAGGCAGAGGACGCAGGGAGCCAAGCGAACTTCTTAGCGGAATCTGAAGACGATAGACGGTGACCAAAACCGTGCGATCTGTGGACGTGATGACGTGCCGAGTTCTCCTCAGTTGCGAATAACCCTGAGGATGCGGCTAGTGATAAACGCCAATCGAATCCGAGGTAGCCAATCCTTGGCACAGCGTACGCAATGGCTGAACCCGTAATCGCTGGCAGTTCTCAACCTGCCACTCATCGCCGTTAGTGGCCTAGCCATGCGGAATGTATGAGTCAAGCAGCACATCCCACAGCCTCAGTTAAAGGGCATTCCCGAAAAAGAGAACTGAGAAAAGAGAATCCGTGCAAAGTGCACGGCGAGAAACCTACTCACGAGAAACCTATCAGGAATGACGGCTAACCGCAGAGGATGAGAAATCGATATTGACGGAGCGCATCTATTCGGTGTGCTCCGATGAATACCGAATTCCCTCAATAGTTCCCAATCAATTCCCCAGCAGTGAACCAAGGCCAGCATTGCGCTGGTCTTTGTTGTCTGTCCGAGCAAGGAGAACCTATGGCACGCGATCTAGAGCAGTATGCAAAAGACGAGATTAGCGAATCGCTGAGCGCAGAAAAGGGTTCTGCTGATGACTTGATCAGCGCAGTCGAAAGACTGGAGCACAATTTCGACTTTGATTTATTCGCTCCGTACACGTCGGAAGAAGACGACATTCTCTCGGACTATGAGCAGGAACACTGGCAAGAGGCTCAGGAACTTCTTGGGGAAAAGGAATACAAGGCCACGGAATGGGCTGAGGCAAAACGTGCATACGTTGCAGCCATAGCCTACGCTGCTTTCTCTTCCATCTTCGAAGAAACCAAGACAGAACTGACTGAGGCAATCGAGAACTTTTCCTCGGATGCGGCTGAACTCTCCGGCCTTGATCCTGAGATCACGATCTCCAGAACCTGTCCGCATGGCTGGGCTGCCCATAACCGCGAAGAGGACGGAACCTGCATTTGGGAATCCGGCCAACTAGACGGATGCAATGCGATCAGCAAACAAGTAGGCGAACTCTGGTTGACTCATACGTGGACGCCACAGCCCGAACAGCCTGAAGTTTCCTGCCAGCATGAAATCGCCAAGTCGAGGAGAATCACAAATGGTAATCACTCAAGCAGCGCCACGACCCTACAATGCAAATAGAATGCCCAACCCGAACCAACCGACCGGCAAAGTCCGCGAGACTGCTCGCAGGATGTTCGTGGAGGAACCTTTCCTGCCTCAACAGGTGATTGCCGAAGTTCTCAAGGTTAGCAGAGCCAGAGTTGGCCAAGTCTGCGAGGGACTTGAGCAAGAGCGCAAGGCTGCGCAGAAGCGCGAAGTTGCACGCCTCAGAGCAAAATACCCCTTGAAGTAGCTCCTCCCCACTCTCGTTAATCCTTTACATGTACATGGGTGCGCCTGAGGTGATCACTCAACATCATCATGGTGCTGTGCCATGTCACATAACGTGCAAGACGCGTGCAAGCCTACAGTCACTTTTACAGATTCACATCACTTCCATAAATTCACAAAGGAGAATACCTATGCATTTACTTCTTGCGTGCAGTTTTGATCTCAGTGATTACGCGGCAAAGGGAGGACGAATTCAATGCTAAAACAACGCGTGTCCGTTGGCGAGTTCTGGAGGTCCGTATACCTCCCGCACGTCGAGAGGAACTGCAAGAGGTCCACTTCCGAGGGATACAAGAAACTTTGGCAGACGTACATCGAAAAGGAAGTGAGCTGCACAAAACTGCATAAGTACACGACAGCGCACGCTACGCGATTTTTGACCTCGCTATGTGAGAAAGGACTTGGGGTTCGCACTGTCGCGCACGTTCGTTCCCTGCTCAGTGGACTCCTCGGCCACGCGGTAGCTCTGGGAGTCATCGACGCAAACCCAGTGCGTGACGCAAAGACACTGAGCAGACCCGAGAGCGCTGAAGAGACGACTGCATACACCCTGCAGGAGATTCAGTTTTTCATCTCGGCTCTCTCAGGTGACCGCTATGCCCAGCTTGCGGTAGCGCTCGCTGCATATGCTGGGCTTCGTCCTTCGGAGATCGCTGGGTTGCGCTGCGAAGACGTTCATGAGGATCACATAGCGCTGCGTCGGTCTGTTTGGGGAGGTGTTGCATCGGACTCGCTGAAGACAGTCGAAGCAGCCGCTAAGGTGCCACTGATCTCAATATTGCAGGGCATGTTTGCCTCAATGCCTCGCGGTGACGGCTGGGTATTCTGTACTGAAGGCAAGAGGCCTGTGAACATGGACGAGTGGTCACGCAGGCGAATCGCTGAGCCATTGCGGAAACGTAGAATTCGCTGGGTGGGTTTGTATGCTGCACGTCGTGCTTGTGCTTCGATTGTCACCACGCTGACAGGTTCTCCATGGGCAGCTCAGGCAATCCTGCGGCACACCTCTCCGGCAACAACCTTGCGCTTCTACATCAAGCTCGATAAAGAGAACATGGCGCAGCAAGGCATGCAGCTGTTGGAGGCCGAAATTGCGAACAGGAAAACTCTTTCCGCTGGCGGCCTTTAGCCCAATCTTTTGAATGGGTTCTAGGTGCACAATATTGCACACCCCGACGCTCGTAAATAACCTTGACCCGGGCATCTCAGCTGCCACATACTGGGGTTAGGAAGAGTTGTAAGTAAGGGAGCATCAAGAGCGGGTCGCTCGTTAGCAGCGATCACGCCAACCGAGGACAAGACAGCGTTCCACGGTGGATCGAGCTAAACAGCTCGGATGCGCGGCAAGGGTAGCCGAAAAAAGAACACACCCAACAACTTAGGGCGAGTGCAGGAGCGCAACAATGTGCGCAGCACTGCTTCGCTTGATTACTCGACCTCAGCCTTAGTCGAACGGTTCTTTGACAACCTAGACGCCCCAACCGGAGCGGGGATAGCGCAAGCGGTTCACAGCTCAGCAGTCGATCTCGTGAGAGCGGGTGGATGGTTCCGGTGAGAGCGCAAATGGAAGACGAGTCCAGACGGTCGATCTGATTCGAGCAAGGGCAAAGCGTTAATCCAGTCCCTGCTGTGATGTCGCACTAGCGCCACAGCGAAGTAGTACAGCGGACGCACATGAGGACGCCAACCCAAGAAGGCTGCACAACGGTACTGCTCGAAACGAGGTCGATGCATGAGTCTAGCGATTCGCAGGTGAACATCCCGACCACCTAACGGACACTGTGAACGTGAAGCTCGCACTGAAGGTAGAAAACAAGACGAGCTGAAGTTGCATTGCAGTCAGAAGTAACTCCCCCTTTTTGTTCTGAACTAAACCGCAACAAACGGCGCAAAACACTTTGGTTATCTCCTGCAGGCAGTAGTGTGTATTGCATTGGAGAAACTTTGGAGAACACAACGTATGGCACAAAATGAAGAACAGGAAACAATTCGTATTAACCTAATCGATCCTAATCCGCATCGTGACCTCAAAATCCGGCCTCTCTTTGAAGAGACTCTTGTGAAGCTCGCGGAGAGCATTAAAGAACGAGGAATTATTCAGCCAATCAAACTTCGCAAGCATCCGAATGTCGAAGGACGCTATCAGCAAGCCTTTGGACATCACAGATTAGAAGCTGCGAGGCTAGCGGGGAGGACAGAGCTACGCAAGGAAGAGTTCACGATCTGTATTGCCTCCGACAAGGACATGTTGGAGATGATGAACGATGAGAACGATGAGAGCTACAACAAGGGCACTGTTCTGCACGTTATTGAGTGTGTCGCGGCAGTTGTGAAGATGCTCGCTGAAGGGACTTACACCGTCGTGATCCCTTCGCAGACTCCTGCCGCACGTATACGCTATGCCCCATCCTTCATCCCCGGAAAAGCGCTGCAAGACCGTAGTCACCCCTACACGGCTAAGGCAATATCCCAGCTGCTGGGGATGGCGCGGAAAGGAGATAACTTTGAAGAACGCGCAAGCGATTTAGTAAGGGCAGCGCTAAACCTTCTTCAGCGGATAGAAATGGGTGAAATCGGAAATGTGTGGGGAAACAAGGAACAACGGCAGGCGTTCGCTGAGATGAATACCACGCAGTTCATCAAGTACAACAATGAGGCGATGAGGCGAGCATCGTTGCGTGCCCAGCGTGCTCACGAACAACGGATACAGAGTAGCGCGGCTCTGGACCCATTGCGCGACGCAGATTTCAAAAGGCACAAGGTGGAGGAGGAACAACGCGAGGATCGCTTGGAGAAACTCAAAGCCTCCTCCAAAGACCCAATCAGAAACTATGAGACCCTGCAGGAAATAAGAGAGCGCGATAAGGACCCAATAGGCTATCGGCTCAAGGAAGTACAGCAGAAACTCTCACAACTTGAAGAGGCAGAGAAGAAGGGCCCGAGCAGGTTCCGTGCAACAAGAATTGAGGAGCTGAAATCGGAAATGAAGGACTTGAAAGAGCAAAGAGAGGCGAAGGAATTGCAGCGGCAACGTGAACCAAAAACCGAGGAGGAATACGACGAACAAAAAGAAGAGTTGGAGAAAAGGCTTGAGACAAAAAAGCTGAATGAATTACCTGCTAAGAAAAAAGCACAAAAAGAAAAGCAGATTCGCGCACGCATCGATTCTTTCATTAATGAAATTGATGCAGACGTGGATACACACAGCGAAAAGCAGGAGGAGATCGATAGGTTATTTCGGGAGGTGCAGGACACGACACAGCGTATGCGTATTCGTAATGCGCTACTGAAGTTGAGTGCATGGGCTGATGACCAGGCCTTAAGGTTCCCCGGAAACCCTCCACAACTGACCGGTGGAGATGTGCTGCGCGAGGAGGCACGAAAAGAGGAAGCACGAAAACAAACGGAGGCGATCAACTGAAGCTTAGCGATACAAAGTTGTTCACTCCGCTCAAAAGCGCGGAGTTTGCTTTGAAGATCAATATGAACTCAGCCCTTCAGCTGGGTTAACCCCTTAATTTCACTCAGCTGCAAAGCTGAGTTTGCGTTGTGTACTCCTTGCCCTGCTCAGGTCCTCCAAAAGAGGGCACTGCGCAGGGTTTTTTTCATTTTAGGAGCAAAATTAAGAGCCCCAACATCTCGTGAGAGTTGCTGGGGCTATTCGTGTTTTAAGCGTGAAAAGTTGCTTCAGCAACACTGCTGCGATGCAATGCTCTTGAAAAAACTCTTGTGATCCATTCGAGTGTGATGATTCGCCAATCGCCCACATTCGTTGTTTGTTTCTGGCACCAAAATTGGCTCCAGTTGTTTGTTCTAAGCGTCCTAAACCAGCGTAAATACGTTACTGGAAATACCTGAATGCTCTTCGTAAGTCCCTGAATTTCCAAGGATCGTTTCGGTGTGAAGATGGCACTCTACCGCTGAGTTAAGCGCCCAACCGTGTCTATTCAACAACTTGCGGTACTCGATTTTAGCAGCGCGGGTCCATTTGGGTCCAATAGCCCCACGATGCTCCGCTGCGCTTCGCGTTTCGCTGGCGTCACAGCTTGGACGTATCTGTCCATCGTGACGCTGGCGTTTGCGTGACGCATGAGAGCTTGCACCGTCGCCACATCTGCGCCGTTCGCTTTGAGCAACGTTCCGAACGTGTGACGCAGAGTGTGCCAGCCTAAACGCTTCGTGATCTTCGCACGCAGCGCAGCGGGACGGATGTGCTTTTCCATCGCGCTATTCGGCCAGAGCGGTTGCCTGCCGTGCATCTCCATTGACGCGAAGATGTAGTCCTCCGACTGGTTGTAGGCACACTGCCTACGCCAGTTCGTGAGAACGTCGGCTAGTCCCGCTTCCATCGGTACAGGCTTGCGGCTTGCTTCTGTTTTCATCTGTCCAATCTGCTGACGCACGATGCCACGACTTAGACGAATCTCTCCGGCATCGAAGTCGCAGTCCTGCCAGCGCAAGGCAAGTAGTTCCGAGACTCGCAATCCGGTTGTCGCAGCAACGTAGACCATGACGCGGTAGACTCCGCTGAGTTCTGCCAGCAGTGCATTGAGTTCTTCTGGCGTGAGAACTTCCGGCGTCCGCTGTCGCTTGGCTGACTGCCGCACTAGCGTGATTGGGTTTCGGTCAAAGAACTCCCAACGCATGGCATGAGCAAAGATCGCGGACAGGATGTTCCTCAGTTTCGCGCGTGATCCATTGGACAGTTTCAGAGTGCCAAGCCAAGACTCGACTCCCACAGTCCGAACATCGGACAACGAGTAGCTTCCCCACTTCGGAGTGATCCACTTGGAGATGTATCCCTCGTAGACTTCCTGCGTATATGGCGTCTTAGTCGGCAATTCTTTCTCTGTGTAGTGGGTCACCAGTTCCGCAATGGTTCGCGGTGTTCTGGTTTCCCGGTTGATTGTTGAACGCAGAAACTCGCAAGCCTTCTGAGCAGATGCTTTGGTCGGGTACTCTTCCACAGTGCCGATGATTTCCTTGCGTCGGATGCTGCGGCCCTGTGCATCTTGCTCTCTCCATCGCAGCGTCCAAACCGCTGCGCCATGCTTGCGTGGTTCGCGCCTGATACTGCCGTTCTGATACCGTTCACGGATTTTCATTGAAGCCTTTCCGTGAGCGGCTGGCAGGTTGAGTGTACGTCAATCCACTTGTTGAGGGAACTGGCCCGATAGCGCCAATACCGACCGATGTGTACAGCGGGGAGTTCTCCCTTCCGTGCGAGTCGCTGCACCGTCTTTGGGTGCAATCCAAGCAACTGTCCGGCTTGCTCATCGGACAGGAGTGGTTCAAAGTTTTCGGTTGTCATAAGATCAAAGGCCAGCGCGGATGCTGGCCCTCCCCTTCGGTTGCTATGAAGGGAATTGTTTTAGGGGGTTTTGAGTGAAACGGCCTGATTTCGTCAGTTGACATAAGATTGGGAAACAGCGGGCAATACATCGGCTCACATGAGCAGAGAAAACTGGTGGATCGCGGCGAAGATATTTGTCGGGCTGCCAGTGCTGTTCTACCTTCTGCTATCGGTGCTTGAACCCCAAAAAGAAATATGGCGCAAGCCCACTCGGAAGGTGCTTGTTGCGTTCATTATGGCTTGGGGCGCAGTTTTCGGCTTTATCGCATTCGTTCTTGTCTGGAATGCTCACCGGTAGTCAACGAGTGCTATGGCCTGGTTTCGACAGTCAGAGTGGTGCTAGCATCGTTGAGGATGAGAATCCCGCTTGCCCTCGTTGTCCTATTGCTGACGGTCGAGGCGTTTAGCCAGCAGGCAAAACCCGGCCCCGTTTTTAATGCATACGTAGGGGTTCTAGTTCATGGGGACGACCCCACAGGAGCGATTCACGGCGTTGTCACCCGTGACAGCAAACCTGCAAAGGGAATAAGTGTGACCGCTCACTGGGTTTGTCCCGAAGGTTGCTTGTTCATGGCGAGCACCGTGATAACAAATGACGCCGGGGAATATCGATTTGAACCGGTCACCTTCGGCAAGTACTCAGTATTCGTTGGCAGCGCGATGGACTTGGTTGGACCACAGAAGCCTACTGCCCCTCCTCTGAGCTATGACAAGGTCGAACTTTCACCCAATCATGCAGGCGCCGAAGTTCGATTTGAGGTCAACGACCGAGAACCACACAAGAAAGAGGAATGACGCTGCAAAGGGGCTGCCCGCTTATCTATTGCCCCGCATAACTGGCGAAAAATCGCCATTGCACTCATCTTCCGATTCCAGACAAACGCTTCGATGTGGAGCAAATCGAAAGCAGTCGGAATTTGAGTGTTAAGGCCTGATTTCTTCAGGTCTACGGTTTGACGACTTGGCGACGGCCGTCTTTATTGGTCAGGGTAAGCGAGGTCTCTCCGGCCTCGGAGCTTAGCACCATGTAGGTTGGATCGACTCCCCCGCTGAGGTCAATCCCCGAGCCCTGCTCGGTGGTCGCTATCTTGACCGAAGGGCGCCCGTCGGGGCGAATAAGCCGAAATACAACCGCTTCGGGAAAAATCTTCTCGCCGTGCTCAGTGGGCGAACCATCCGCCTTGCGCGCTGGACCTTCGGGCATGATCGAGATGGATGCTCGCACTTTCCCTTGAGCATCAACAATCTCAAGGGCCCGTGCGCGAACTACTTGCTCAGGGCCGCTGGCTTGTACAGGTGCGGAGTGATGGGACAGGACGAAAACCAACAGTACAAGATTCGCTAAGGTGAGCATTGTCAGTGCGTGCCTGCTCTTCATGGGGGCTTTCCTCCATTCGTTTTTCAGGATTCGATCTGGCTCCAGCTTTTCAATTGTAGGACGGATCGTCGGGAGAAACGCGAGCGATATTGGCGAAAAATCCCGATTACGCTCAAAACCCTCTCACTGGACGTCGGAACAGCCGTTAGCCTAGCATCCAGATCAACATGGACCCGTATCCCCAAATCGAAGTGCTCGACTTCGTCCGACTCATGAAAGAGTTTTTGGGCAGACGCATCGACGTCCGCCAGTATCAGCAGAGCTACTTCGACTTAAGCAAGAAGCGCTTCGTGGCAACTCCCGAAGAGGACAAGATTCTCCAACAAGCGTACGGGGACGCGGACGACTTCGACGATGTTGTTCATCTCGAATACACGGTCGACGAAGAGCAGTTGAGAAGTCGCGTATCCACCTCTCTGGAAAGGCTCAAAGCGCTTGGGCACGCGATCGCCGACTCATGACTGGCGTAATATCGCGATTACACTCATCGTCTCAGCCTACCCAGTCTTTCCCCTTGCCCGCTCCTCAGCTTCCACCCTGGCTTGTATGCCATCCCAGTCGATCTTTACCGTCTCTTGTACAGTGTGATCTCCATTCCCGTTCTGAGGACTGGACGCCTGAGACAGGGTGGCTTCGCCAACCTCAATCTGTCGGAGGTTCAAAAAATCAGAAGAGGGTGCAGCCCCCTCTACAGAGCATGTCTTTACAGAATTCTCTTTTACAGAGCTATCTATTACATAGCTATGTCCCTCGTTCCGGACTGGCTTTTTCGGAATTCCGGACTGGCTCAGTCCTTCTTTCTGGACTGGCCCAGTCCCTGATTCTGGAATGGATTCCAGTCCTTCTTCTGGGACTGGGTTGCACTTCCCCTTGCCCTTCTCTGTTTTGATCCACTCCGTGTGAGTCAGGACGCGGTACATGGTGGATTCGTATCGCTCGGTGCCTGGACGACGCTTCTTTCCGGCTCGATTTAGCGGAACCAGCCACCCCTCGCTGACCAGCCGCGCCGCACTCTGATATACCGTAGTTTTCGACACTCCGCTAAACCATGTAGCAATGGAGCGCCCGTTGAAAAACAGTGTGCGCTTCCCGCCATGCGTCACACGTTGCAAGACGTTGAGCAACCCCCACTCGCGCGGGTGCATGTGTTGGCTCTCGTAGCAGCGCTTTTCAAATTTCTTCAGAGGGTTACTCACGGATTCCCTCGCTCGGCTGCTCTGCCAAGAGGAGCGCTGCTGCGGTCAATTCTTCTTCATTCAACGAGCGCAGGATTCTTGATTGCGCTCGGCTTGTGATTGTGCGAGTGGTTGCGCTGAGCTTACGCAGTGCTTGTACTTCGCGAACTGCTTTTTGAACCCTATCTGTCGATTCGGACATTTTCAGTGTTTCCTCTCTATTCGTTTGGAGTCGTGCATCGGTACGCTCGTCCAAGTTGGACGAGCGTCCTCCTGCACAACCGACGTTTGTCTCTACTGCGCTCCCTTTTCGATCAGGGCTTCCACTTCGCTCTGTCGAATCCGCACAGTGATCGGCGACAGCTTGATCGAGTGGAGTTTGCCCTGTTTTTCGTATCTGCGAATTGTCCAGGGGCTGAGTCCGAGTAGTGCGGCTGCTTCGGCGCGGGATAACAGTTTTTCTGATTCCATTGTGTGATCGTCCTTTCAGTTCTTTCGTCCGCCATTTTTCAGAGCGCGGTGAATTGCTTTGCTGTGTTCGAGCAACTTCTTTGCCCGTTTGGGCGTGAGTATCTTTACGCCTGCAGCCATGTTGATTCCTTTCTGATTTTGAAAATTGAAAACGGGAGCACAGCGGAGATGACTGCACTCCCGTTGCTCGACCCCGTGCTGTGTGTAGGGGTTTTCTGAATGAGCGCGGGGGAGACTAACTTGAAAATGGGACAGTAGATCGGTAGCGCTGATATTCGCTGCCGAGCATGAGGCGTATCGAGAAACGCCGGACTGCCCCATTGCTAGGCCGCAACGGAGTGGGATGTTACGGCCTAAGGTCGAATTACTCTTTGGGACTAATGCGATTCACGTTTGAAGGCTGGCCGTGCTGACCCGCCAGTGTGCGGAGAATACGTTTTGATTTGACTGCATCCTTCTGTGCGCTCTCAGCGCTGTGGTTCAAATTGCCTGACAGATTTGCTCTTTCCACCGCGTAAACCTCTTCTTGTAGAAAATCTTCTTCCAATCGTGCGTAATGGCGTTTCGAGCCTTTCACTAAGGCTGATGCTAGGTATTCGTGCAGCTTCCTCAGCGTGCCAAGATTTCTCCGACTCCCTTATCGCCGACGATTCCAGCGATTCGGCAACGCTCCGAGAGGGGCAGGTTTTTCCATTGCTGCGCGGTCAGGTGGCCTACGTCGTTCGTATCGACTTTGGGCTGCCGAGTCATCGGCAACTTGGCAAAGGCTTCTTCACCGAACTTCCGCACGTAGCGAACTTTCTGCTCAGTCGTACGTAGGTCGGACTTTGCTTGAACTCCCAGCGCTCCGCTCTCGACGGCAGCAGAAACGGATTCTGCATCGCACAGATGCTGATCTGTGAGCAGCGCTTCGGACACTGCTTCAGTTAAATCAACTTGATTGCCGGAGCGGTCTGTCGCAAGAATCCAACCGCGATCTGACACTTTGAACTGATGACCAGATTCCTCGAATTTCTGCTGAAGTGTTGTGACGACACTGCGACGATCCAGATCAGCGCTGCACTTGAAGGGGAGTGTGTCGATAACACGGCTTAGTCCTACTTTGACGCGTTCGGAGCGGCCTTCTTCGGACACGAACTGCTCATGCTCTGGCGAATGATTGCTTCTTTCTGCGGACATAGTTGTACCTTCTCTGCCCCAAGTCGGGGCAGGTGTTGAATTTGGTTTGAGTTGGTAAGAGGCAGACTTCACCTCTTAATTTGGAATAGCTGATGCTGATTGCTTACCACCAGACGTTCTTGGCGAGAAACGGTTCCCACAGATCGTGCTCTTGGAGAAAGGTTCGGAGAGTACCGATTCGCAGCCTGAGATCGAGAACCGTAAGGTCTTTCTTGGAGCGCAGCCGTGAGACTTCATGCCGCAATGCCTCAACTTCTGTCAGCGGGCCAGTGAGCTGTGGCTTACGCTGTGGTTTGCGCTTCGCTGGGTTCTGCTTTGGAGTACCCTTGGCGGACTGCGCCAAGCGTGGCTCTGGGGTATTTACCTCCAAGTTGGAGGTACATGGCTCCGGAGTCGGATCGGCGCTGGGTGTTTCCACCTGCCGTGTTTGGCACGGCACGTCGGTCCGCTGTGGCATCGGAACTTTCTCATACGATGGCGTCAACGGCTCTGAGTCTTGCTGTGCTGCTTGTTTCACTTTGATTTGCCTCATGGAACGGCAGAGGCACACGAATGCGCTCCATGAGGGTCTGCACATGGTGCCTCTGCCGGAATTATGTGGGAAATGGAAAAGCTCGGCGGATGCCGAGCCTTGATAGAGTTACTCTTAACTCTACAAATACAGTATACCGTGCTTTGCTAGCGTTTGTCAACTTTTGGGTGTGCAAACCCGCATAAACACTGGCGAAAATAAGTTGGGGTACGTTCGCGTCCGGGACACGAGGGTACGTTCCTGTCCGAGACAAGAACGTTCATGCCCAAGGGCAAGAAGGTTGTAGACACGATCTGCGCAGCACTGCAAGAAGTTGGGACCGCCTGCGGGGTATGGTCGGGAAACTTTCCCGAGGTTCATTTTGTACCGTGTAGACAGCACTGCAAAGGCACGGAATGTTCTGGGCACCGACGCCCATCCTCAACCTTGCACTGCGCCCTACCATGCCCTGCAATCAAATCCTTCCCATGACTTAGGAACACTCCCTCAAGCTCTGGGATAGCTTGTACCTTTTCAGACGTGCAAGTCCTTTAGCATCATTACAAGTCTTGGTGAATCATCAAATGTGTGATGGCAGGCGTGCATCTGTGTAACTACAATCACGTATGTACGATTGTGCTTGACGGCAGGCGTTATGCCTATTACGTTTGCTGCAACGTGCGTTGCGGGAAATGAAATGAGGCAAGAAAATGCAGAAATACATCGCTTACTACAGGGTTTCGACTAAGAAGCAAGGCAGGAGTGGGTTAGGTCTTGAGGCACAGCAACACGCAGCATCGGCGTATCTGCGGACTGAACCGGGCAGCAAGCTGATAGACGAATTCGTGGAAGTAGAGCACGGCACGAAACGCGGGAACCATCGTCCAAAGCTGGCCGCTGCCCTTGCATCGTGCCGACTGCATCACGCAACGTTGCTCATCACTAAGTTAGATCGCCTAGCCAGGAACGTAGCCTTTACGAGCGCACTCATGGAGTCCGGGGTTGATTTCGTTTGCTGCGATAACCCGCACGCAAATCGGCTCACGATTCACATTCTTGCTGCGATTGCAGAAGATGAGGCAAACAGGATCAGTGAGCGCACGAAAGCCGCTCTAGCGGCAGCTAAACGCAGAGGAGTGGTGCTGGGCGGGAATAGAGGCAACTGCACACAGATTGCAAGCAAGGGGAATCGAGCAAGTGCAGCAGCACGCGGCGCAGCAGCAGCGCAGCGTGCGCGTGATCTGGTACCCGTAATCGCGGAATTGCGCGAGTCCGGCGCTGTATCGCTGGCACAGATCGCAGACGGTCTAAATCAGCGCGGCATCACCACAGCACGCGGTGGGCAGTGGAGTCCGGCGCAAGTCTACAGGGTCATCGAATCTTGTGCGACCGCATAGTAGGGACAGCGCGGTACAGTGTAATGGCGGCAGAGCGAGGCATCGTTCTGCCGCATTCTTGTTTGCAAGCAGATGCGTGGACTGGACGGTACGTTCGGCAAAGTTTGCCGCACGTCCGTCGCTTTCACTTATTAACATCTTTCAGGTCAGAGATAAGTCGGAGCGTTTATGCTATGTGTGTCCCAGTTGGACACTCATACCCGGTGAATCAATTTCACCTTTGTAATCAATAAGACACAAGCATAGGATGACGCTTAAAAGGCATCCGGGGGGAAGTTCCCCCCAGATAGCCGTGAATCAATTTTCTCCTTTGCAATCAGTGCCTTACATAGAAAATGGGTTGACCTCGGAAAGCTATCCCGAGGTTCCACCCACTCGATGCTTTCTCCCTGTAGCGTGAGCCCTACTGTGAATGCGACGCAGAATACATTCGGCATCTTGTGGACACGGCGCTGCGCTGGAATTGCCACGCGAGGCAGCGCATCTACGAATCTCTTCGTACATTTCCCCTCGGACCCTCTCGGACTTTGTAGTAGTGCAATCCTGTGCAGCACCGCAGCAGACCGTAGCAATCTGCAAAGGCAGTCGCTCCGAGGGAGCCTAGCTTCGGAGTCAGCCTCAAAGACGAATTCGGACCTGAGGCAGAGCGGTGCAATCTTGTTCAGTGAATCACGATGATTTCATTTTGTGAAAACAGAGATACGCTTACCGAGCTGTCAAGATAGCCGTGTACGTACACAATGAGGGATGTACAACTGTGCAGAGATCGTGCCACAGATCGAATGCTAGGTTACCTAGCAACGGTTTTATGCGAGGAGCTACTTAAGGAACCATGCTGAGAAGCCTGCTTCGTCTACAGATGCTAAGCGGTCGGAATTCCGTTGGTATAGTGTGAAACGGCGTTTCGCTCTGACATCAGAGCAGCTCTTTCCGCAATCTCGATTGCGAACCTGTCGCAGGCACACGTCCAATCACAATGTTTGTTGTTGCAGTACTGCTTTCCGCAGGTGAGACATTCGCACAGGTCCTCTTCGGGATCACCGATGATGCGGCCACATGTGGGACAGGTGTTCTGTATTGGAAATTGCAGGAGTGTGTTGCCGCTGCGCTTTGTGCTGCCGCGTTTGCGCGGTGCTCGGAATTGCAGAACCTTCCCCATGATTACCTCTCTGAGTTCTGGCGGTGAGAGCAAGATTCGAACTTGCGAGACTCGCTTAAGAGTCTGGCCGTTTTCAAAGCGGCTGGCATCAACCACTCGCCCATCTCACCGCACTGGTACGCAAGATAACGAATTCGGAAACCGTCGCGATGTGCAGGTGCTCACGCATGAGAGTGACCGCACATGTAAACCAGAGAGTACAGAAATCGTTCAGTGCAGATGTTCATCAGGGAATGTGTCAGGCGATTCGTGAGTAATGGTCAACGACCCTAACCGAACAACTAAGAACAATAGACCCAATCGAATTAAAAAGGCCCCGAGAGTCAGATGGCTCCGGGGCTTATCTCATTAAGACTGACTAAGGCCACAGGGCCTTCTTCGCGGCTTCGCTGGCTATGTCCACCACAATGGAGCGAAACGCATCCGCAAATTGTTTACCCGCTTTTGGTAAGTATTTTTGCAACCGCATGATGGCAACTTGAGTTCGTGAAGTGTCCTGCACAACATCTCGTAAACTCTGGGTGAGTCTTTCCTTTTCCTCATTGTCGAATGCATCTGACTCTGCAATCAATTCTGTCGCGGCCTTTAGCGCGGCTTCCGTCCAAAGATATGAACCTCCGCAGTTGTAACAGAACTTCGCAATGGGTTCGTCGTGCATGCTCGGCATCGTTCCGTGCAGATGACCCCGAATCTTCTGTCCACAGTGACCACATGCGGTAACGGTTTTTGCACCGCACTTCGAACAAAAAGTCTCGCTGTGCTCAGGATGTGTTTCGACATTGCGGGTTATTAAATGCCCATTTTCACAGATTGACGCGGTGTCGTATCCTTCATAGAAGACCTCTCCAGAAGCGGACCGACTCTTAACTCTCAGAGTATTCGGGTTATTCATCTGCTCTATCCTTTTTACAGCCAATGGCAGTATACCCTATGGCGAACAGACGGCGAAG
>Ga0207092_1079_pt1 | contig 18550 bp, 17 predicted proteins | sample Alteio_BWMinHeat_48_FD_153533 | JGI IMG/M metagenome (GOLD analysis project Ga0207092, IMG submission 153533) | Enriched cells from forest soil in Barre Woods Harvard Forest LTER site, Petersham, Massachusetts, United States -... | ecosystem: Environmental > Terrestrial > Soil > Temperate forest >... | reverse complement strand
GGCAGCTTGGTATTGATCGGGCCCAGGTAGCCGGGCAGCGTGCCGAAGCTTTCGACAATTTCTGCTTCGGTCGCGAAACGATAATTGGCGAGGCCGGGAACCTTGGCCGCCTTGACTTCATTCAGCTCATGGTCGCCGCGCAGCAGCAACAGCCAAACCTGTTTGCTGACCTTTTCCTTTTCTTCGGTTTCTACCGTCAGCACGATGGACTTGACCGTCTGCTGCAAAGGCAGGCCGAGCAGATCCGCCACGTCTTCGCACTTGGCCTTGCCCGGCGTTGCGGTCTTATGCAGCGCGGCCTGGGCGGGCGCGCGCTCGTCGGCCAGCGGCAAGGCTTCTGCCGCTTCCATATTGGCGGCATACTCGGAAGTGGGGCAATACACGATGGCGTCCTCGCCGGTTTCCGCAATCACGTGAAACTCGTGCGAACCGGAGCCGCCGATCGCGCCGTTGTCGGCCGCCACCGCGCGGAACTGCAAGCCAAAGCGGTTGAAAATCCTGACATAGGCGTCGTACATCACCTGATAGGATTGCTTCAGGCCTGCGGCATCGCGATCGAAGGAGTACGCGTCTTTCATCGTAAATTCGCGCCCGCGCATCAAACCGAAACGGGGCCGGCGTTCATCGCGAAACTTGGTCTGGATGTGATAAAAATTGATAGGCAATTGACGATACGATTTGATATCGGAACGCACGACGTCGGTGATCACCTCTTCCGAAGTCGGCTGGATCGCGTAGTCGCGGCCGTGCCTGTCTTTGACGCGCATCAGCTCCGGCCCCATCTTGTCCCAGCGGCCGGTTTCCTGCCAGAGTTCCGCAGGTTGCACTACCGGCATCAGCATTTCTATCGCGCCGGCACGATTCATTTCTTCCCGGACAATATTTTCCACCTTGCGTATCACGCGCAAACCCATCGGCATGTAGTTGTAGATACCCGAGCCCAGACGCTTGATCATGCCGGCACGCATCATCAACTTATGGCTGACGATTTCGGCATCGGCAGGTGCTTCTTTTAACGTAGAAATAAAAAATCGTGTAGCGCGCATGACAATGATTCTTTTCAAAAATTGAGGGTTATAATCAACCCAATTTTAAAGGATTAGCTGGCTAATGCGCCCACTCTTTGCATATTTGATGACGGAAACTGCGTTTTATCTGATGAATAACGTGCCGAGCAGAAGAAAAGCACGTTATTTCTAAGCGCAGCGTCGCCCTCACATCCTCAGGGAAAGCCGTTTAGCCACAGAAAGTTTTGAGGTTGAACATGCTAGATCGTGAAGGCTTTCGGCCTAACGTAGGCATTATATTGCTTAACGCCAACAATGAGGTCTGGTGGGGTAAGCGCGTGCGTGAACACTCCTGGCAATTCCCGCAAGGAGGGATCAAGTACGGCGAATCCCCTGAGCAGGCGATGTTTCGCGAACTGGAAGAGGAAACCGGTCTGCGGCCAGAACACGTCAAGGTCATCGGTCGCACGCGCGACTGGCTGCGCTATGAAGTCCCGGACCATTCCATCAAACGCGAAATCCGCGGCCACTATCGCGGGCAAAAACAGATCTGGTTCCTGCTGCGCATGGTGGGCCGCGATTGCGACGTCAACCTGCGCGCCAGCAGCCATCCGGAATTCGACGCCTGGCGCTGGCATGAATACTGGGTGCCGCTGGATGTCGTGATCGAATTCAAGCGCGGCGTCTATCAACTCGCCTTGCAAGAATTGTCGCGCTTTCTGAACCGGGCCGAGCACGGCAGCGCTGCGCGCCAGACCAGTCGTTACCTGCGCCAGCAGCATCAGCCGTCGCCCTGCGACGACAAGCAGTCCCAGCAATTGCCAACCGTGCCTGCGGTACAGGCGCAGGGTGACGATACTACCGATACGGAAAAAACCAAGTAATTATGCTAAAAAAATCTCTACACCTGACAGCGCTGCTGGCGGCAGCCTTTTTGAGCCTGAGCCTTCCCGCAGCGGCCCAGCAAGCGGCGGACGATGAAGATGAAATAGAAAAAGAGTGGAAGGAGGTTGCCGCGCAATTGCCGGAAGCGCCCAAAGCAGAAAACCTGGTTTCCTTTTACGACAGCGGCACCCAGTCTTTCGCGATCGACGTCAAGTCCCTCACTATCGCAGCGGATGGCACGATACGTTATACGCTGGTGTCGGTCAGCAGGGGCGGCGCCAAGAATATCAGCTATGAAGCGATACGCTGCGAGTCTTTTCAAAAGAAGCTGTATGCATTTGGGCGCCCAGACGGCAGCTGGTCGCGTTCGCGGCGCAATGAGTGGAGCGCCATTTCCAATCTGGCGGCAAATAAGCAGCACAGCACGCTGGCGGTCGATTACTTTTGTGAGGGCAACACCGTTGCCGGCAGGGCTCCAGCCATCGTGGAAAGAATCAGGAAGAATCAAACCGTGCTGAAGCAATACTAATGCCGCAAAATTGGCATCAGTGAAGCTCAAACAAGCCTCCCGGACGGAGGCTTGTTTTTTTACAGCAGGACCAGGTTATCCCTGTGGATCAGTTCTGGCTCTTCAACAAAGCCCAGGATAGCCTCTATCTCCGACGACGGACGGCGCTTGATGCGGCGGGCTTCGGCGCCGGCATAATTACTCAGGCCGCGCGCAATCGCGACGCCGGCCTCGTTATAACAAGTGACCACTTCGCCCCGTCCAAACTCGCCGCGCACGTCCAGCACGCCGATAGGCAGCAGGGATTTGCCTTCGGCGGTCAGTTTTTGCACCGCCCCCGCATCCAGCACCAGTTGCCCGGCCGTTTGCAGATGATCGACCATCCACTGCTTGCGGGCCGCCAGCGGCGCCATTTCCGAAATCAGTTGCGTGCCTATCGCTTCGCCCTTGGCCAATCTGACCAGCACATTGTCTTCGCGCCCCCAGGCGATCACGGTATGCGCGCCGGACTTGGCGCCGCGCTTGGCCGCCAGTATCTTGGTCAGCATGCCGCCGCTGCCGAGGCTGGAGCCGGCGCCGCCAGCCATTGCTTCCAGCGCCGGATCACCGGCCCTGGCTTCATGCACAAACTCGGCATCGGGATGCTTGCGCGGATCGGCTGTGTACAGGCCCTTTTGGTCGGTCAGGATAATCAGCGCATCGCCTTCGATCAGGTTGGCGACCAATGCCCCCAGGGTGTCGTTGTCGCCGAACTTGATTTCATCGGTGACGACCGTGTCGTTTTCATTGATGATGGGCACGACGCCAAAACGCAACAGGGTGAACAGGGTGGAGCGCGCATTCAGGTAGCGCTCGCGATCGGCTAGGTCGGCGTGCGTCAGTAATATCTGTGCCGTCCCTATGCCGTGCGTGCGAAAACTGGTCTCGTAGATCTGCGCCAGTCCCATCTGCCCGACGGCGGCGCAAGCCTGCAATTCATGGATGCCGGTAGGCCGCTTGTCAAACCCCAGCCGCTGCCGTCCTTCCGCGATGGCGCCGGAACTGACCATGACGACTTCCTTGCCGAGCGCGCGCAACTGCGCGATCTGCGCGGCCCATTTTTGTATGGCGGCCTGATCCAGGCCCTTGCCATCATTGGTCACCAGCGAAGAACCTACTTTGATAATCAGCCGTTTGGCTTGTTGAATGACAGAATGCATAGGAAATCTACAATGACCTGCTTACAAAACTGCGTGTTGATGATGTCGGCACAATCGGCCGCATGCCTGGGAACTGCTGCCTACCCTAAGCCTGGCACGGCCAAATTTGGTGCACTTATGCCAAATTCCGAAACAAGTTCAAATGTGATGCTGGCGTACGGATAGTATGCCGTATTTGCAGGGCCGCCATGGTATGCCGGCCGCGATGAAGGTACAACTCCTTCGACTCGCGATAAATAATACCTGGTTCATGCATTATTTATCGCGGTCGAAGACGACCAGGCTTAATTATTCGACAATCTTGAAACGAGGATCGTCCGGGTCGATGGACATGATGCCTTGCGCTTCCTGCACCATCTGGGTCTCTTCCGAACGCTGCTCTTGCTGGCGCTTTTCTGCCAGATAGGAATAGATCTCGGTGACCAGGTCGTCGCAGCCTTCGCGATTCAATGCGGATATCTCGAATACCGGCCCCTTCCAGGCGAAACGCTTGATGAAATCCTTCACCTTTTTCTTGCGTTCATCTTCTGTCAGCACGTCCAGCTTGTTCAATACCAGCCAGCGCGGCTTTTCATACAGGGATTCGTCGTACTTGCGCAACTCCTTGATCAGGGCCTTGGCCTCCTTGACCGGATCGACGGCATCGTCAAACGGCGCCAGATCGACGATATGCAACAACAGGCCGGTGCGCTGCAAGTGGCGCAGGAACTGTATGCCCAGGCCGGCGCCTTCCGCCGCACCTTCGATCAGACCGGGGATATCGGCGATCACAAAGCTTTTCTCGTGACTGACGCGCACCATGCCCAGATTCGGGTGCAAAGTGGTGAAGGGATAGTCGGCGATTTTCGGACGGGCATTCGATACAGCGGTAATGAAGGTCGATTTACCGGCATTCGGCAAACCCAGCAAACCTACGTCTGCCAATACCTTCAACTCCAGTTTCAATTCGCGGCGCTCACCTTCCTTGCCGTCGCTGCGCTGGCGCGGGGCGCGGTTGGTCGAGGATTTGAAGTGGATATTGCCCCAGCCGCCCTCGCCGCCCTTGGCCAGCATGACTTCCTGGCCGTGCTCAGTCAGGTCGGCGATGACTTCATCGGTATTGCGGTCGCAGATCAGCGTACCTACCGGCATGCGCAGGAAAATATCGTCCGCGCCCTTGCCGTAGCAATCCGAACCGCGGCCGTTTTCACCGTTCTTGGCCTTGTGCAGCTTGGAAAAGCGATAATCCACCAGGGTATTGATGTTACGGTCGGCTACCGCAATGATGCTGCCGCCCTTGCCGCCGTCACCGCCATCGGGGCCGCCGAAGGGCCTAAATTTTTCACGACAGAAGGAAGCGATGCCATTACCGCCATCACCTGCAATCACTTCAATTCTTGCTTCGTCGATAAATTTCATTTCTGTCACCTAAAAAGAGCTTAGAACTCGTTTCATAAATAGCAGTGCGCCGGGAATGCGTACAGCCATTTATGAAATAAGTTCCGCTAAATCCCGCTCCCGCCTGTCTGGCTAGAAACCGGATTTATCATGATTCTCTTGAAACTAAAAAGGCTCTACCAATGGCAGAGCCTCTATTGAACAAGGCTTACGCCTTATCTCGTAAAGCCTTTCGTAGTGCTGGCTTAATTAAGCAGCTTCTACAATCGCGTATTGGTGCTGGGAAGCGCCTTTGATTGCGAATTTGACTTTACCGTCGATCAACGCGAACAAGGTATGATCCTTGCCCATGCCGACATTTTCGCCAGCGTGTACACGTGTACCGCGTTGACGAATGATGATGCCGCCTGCATTGATAGCTTGGCCGCCGTAAACTTTAACGCCGAGTCGTTTTGACTCTGAGTCACGGCCGTTGCGCGTGGTGCCGCCGCCTTTTTTGTGTGCCATTTAAGAACTCCTTGGTATCTACTATTCAGACTTTAACAATCAGGGCTTAGCCGTTGATCGAAACGATTTGTATTTCAGTGTAATTTTGGCGATGGCCTTGGCGCTTCTGGTAATGCTTACGACGACGCATCTTGAAAATTCTTACTTTGTCGTGACGACCTTGTGACAATACCGTAGCCTGCACCGTAGCACCGGAGACCAAAGGAGCACCAAACTTAATGGTGTCACCAGCGCCCAAAGCGAGCACTTGATCAATGGTGATTTCGGAGCCAATGTCTGCAGGTATCTGTTCTATTTTAAGTTTTTCACCAGCGACAACTTTATATTGTTTGCCACCGGTTTTTATGACCGCGTACATGTGAAACCTCATCAAATTATAAAAAAGGATTTTTTTTCCTGACGGCAAAACACTGCTTAAATCGGGAAAACCTCCAATTATACATAGACTTAGCTTGGCAGTCAAAAACAATCTGCAAATCCAGACTGACTTTCCACCATTTAGTCAAGATTTGTTTTTTGCCATGTGTCCCGCACTGCGCGAGTAGCGGTATTGATGTCTGGAACGCACGCCATCGCCACGGGCATCGTATAATCTCGCTATTCTTCTCGATTTGCCTTATCGATATCACGTATTTTTTAGCAGGTACCACTTTGTCTGCCACAACCACCACCCAGAACCTCATTTCCGACACGATCGCCACCGATATGGCTGCGGTCAACCAGGTCATCCGAACCAAGCTGCATTCCGAAGTCCCTCTGGTTAACCAGATCGCAGAGTACATCATCAGTGCTGGCGGCAAGCGCATTCGCCCGGTGCTGGTGTTGCTGGTTGCCAACGCCTATCAATATAAAGGCACGCACCACCATGAGCTGGCGGCGATCGTCGAGTTCATCCATACCGCAACCCTGTTGCATGACGATGTGGTCGATGAGTCCTCCATGCGGCGCGGCCGCAAGACGGCCAATGCGCTGTTCGGCAACGCGGCATCGGTGCTGGTGGGCGACTTCCTGTACTCGCGCGCCTTCCAGATGATGGTGTCCATTAATAATATGCAGGTGATGCAGATCCTGGCGGACGCGACCAATGTGATTGCCGAAGGCGAGGTGCTGCAGTTGTTGAATATGCACAATCCCGATGTGACGGAAGAACGCTATTTGCAGGTCATACGCTCCAAAACCGCGAAACTGTTCGAGGCGGCGGCGCAAGTGGGCGCCCTGATTGCCGGCGCCACTCCGGTCCAGATAGAAGCCGCTGCCGAATATGGGCGCTCTCTCGGCACGGCGTTTCAGCTGATCGACGACGTACTGGATTATTCCGGCAACGCCATTGATATAGGCAAAAACGTCGGCGACGACCTGCGTGAAGGCAAACCTACCTTGCCGCTGATTTATCTAATGAAGAACGGCACGCCGGCGCAACGCGAACTGGTGCGCACCTGCATAGAGCAAGGCGATGAAAGCCAGTTCAACGCCATCCTGACCGCGATTACCCAGTCTGGCGCACTGGACTACACCAAACAAGAGGCCCACAAGGCGGCGGCCAGCGCAGCGGCGGCAGTCGCCCCTTTGCCGGACAGTCCCTACAAAGAAGCTTTATTGGCATTGAGCAACTTCGCTGTAGACAGGAACCATTAACTCGCGCCATGCCTGAGCCGGATCAAACTCCCACGTCCTGTCAGAACTTGGCGAGCCACCCGGCCCAGCCCGACTTTATTAACATCATTGCATCAAACTTATCGTGAACAGCGTTCCTTTATGGGTGCAACTCGTCGGTCTGGCAGGGCTTATCCTGCTGTCAGCTTTTTTTTCAATGACGGAAACCGCGCTGATGGCCGCAAACCGGCATCGCCTGCGCCATCTCGCCAAGCGCGGCAACAAGCTGGCGATTACCACGCTATGGCTGCTGGAACGGGTGAACAAGCTGCTGTCCGTGGTCCTGATTGCCAACACGGTCATCAATGCGCTGGTCACCGCCCTGGTCACCTCCATCGCCATATCGACTTTCGGCAACCATGACAAAGTAATCACTATCGCGACCGGCGTAGTGGCTTTCCTGCTGATCGTTTTTGCAGAGATCGCGCCCAAGGTAATCGGGGCCACTTATCCCGAGAGAATCTCGCTGCCGGCCAGCCTGATACTTCGGCCGTTGATGACGATAGGCCAGCCGGTCATCTGGTTCGTGAACCTGTTTGTCAACCTGCTGCTGGGCTTGCTGCGCATCAATCCCGGCGCGGCCGGCCGCGAGCATCGATTGTCGCCGGAAGAATTGCGCTCCATCGTGCTGGAAGGTGGTAATTTCATTCAACAAAAGCATAAAAGCATCCTGCTCAATCTGTTTGACCTGGAAAGCATCTCCGTCAATGACATGATGACGCCGCGCTCGCAAATCGAAGCGCTGAACCTGGCCACCCCGGTGGAGGAGATCAAGCAGCAACTGGTCACCTGCTATCACAACAAACTCCCCGTGTATGAAGGCGAAATCAATAAGATCATAGGCATACTCCATGTGCGCAAAGCCGCTGCCTTGCTCAGCAAGGGCGACGACCTGCAGACCGAGCACTTCCGTGAACTGTTGAGCGCCCCGTATTTCATTCCTGAGGGCACCGACGTGTTTACGCAACTTCAATACTTCCAGGAAAACCGTGAAAAACTCGGCATCATCGTGGATGAATATGGCGAAGTGCAAGGCTTGGTGACCCTGGAAGACATCATTGAAGAAATGATAGGCGAGTTCACGACTTCCATACCCGGCAATGCCGGGGTCGACAGTTTTGCCTGGAATGAGCAGGGAGAATGCCTGCTGGAAGGTGCCACCACCTTGCGCGACATCAACAAGCGCCTGAAACTGGCCTTCCCGCTCGATGGCCCTAAAACCTTGAATGGCTTGCTGCTGGAGATTTTGCAGGATATCCCGGAGGCAAATATCTGCCTGAAAGTCCCGGACTGCATCATTGAGGTGGTCCAGGTTCAGCATCAGGCGATCAAGATGGTGAAGCTGATACAGACAGGCAAATCCAGCTAATTCGCAACATTTTCGCTGCGGCTGCTGCGGAAAGTATGGCAAGGCGAATCACAATTACCCTAAAAACAAGAACAGTCTTATACTAGAACAACATCTGTGTTATGGCCGGAACGCTACTGCGCCATGCAGAAAAATCAAGGATTGCCAGCAGTTCGCTCGCTTGAGTTCCCTTGCAACAACACCTTGTATCAAGTAAGTGCTTTTTGCATTATCCTAGAGCAACTCTTTGTCTAGTTCAACCTTATCTCAAAGACCCTATGGCTGCAGTTTCTCCTACTCTGACATTACAATCCGGCAGTTCAGGGCTCGCCAGGGCATTGGCGCAGGCCAATGTGCTGGCCATGCCGCAAATTGACGGCATCAGTAAAAAAGCCCAGACGGATAAATTGCCGTTTATTGACGCCTTGCTGCAAAGCGGCTTGATCAATGCGCGCGATCTCGCCGCTTTTTGTTCGGAAGCCTTCGGCTATCCTTTGGTCGACCTGGCTGTCGTGGATGAAAGCTTGCTGCCGGAAAAAATTGTCGATGGCAGGCTGATGCAGACCCAGCGCATAGTCGCGCTGGCAAAACGCGGCAACAAAATATCGGTCGCCGTATCCGACCCCACCAACGCGGCGGCAATCGACCAGATCAAGTTCCAGACCGGCATGGGCATAGAGCTGGTGGTAGTGCAGCACGATGTGCTAATCAAGACCCTGGAAAGGCTGAGTAAAACCTCCGAGCAAAGCTTGAACGAGCTGTCCGGGGACGACATGGAAATCGACTTCAATGAAGAAGAGGTCGTTCCATCTGCAGCCGCCGATGCTGCGGCATTGGAAATCGACGATGCGCCTGTCGTCAAATTCCTGCAAAAAATGCTGCTCGACGCAATCAATATGGGTGCGTCGGATTTGCACTTTGAACCCTTTGAAAAATTTTACCGCATACGTTTCAGGGTCGACGGCGAACTCAGGGAAATTGCCCAACCACCATTGGCCATCAAGGAAAAACTGGCGTCGCGGATCAAGGTGATTTCCAAGCTGGATATTTCCGAAAAGCGCATTCCGCAAGATGGCCGCATGAAGCTGGTGATGTCGGCTTCGCGTTCCATCGATTTTCGCGTCAGCACCTTGCCTACGCTATTCGGTGAAAAGATAGTGATGCGTATCCTGGACGGCTCGCAGGCACAAATGGGGATCGATGCGCTGGGCTACGACCCGGACCAAAAAGAAATCTTGATGAATGCGATCACGCGTCCGTACGGCATGGTGCTGGTGACCGGTCCGACCGGATCAGGCAAAACCGTATCCTTGTATACCTGCCTGAACGTCATCAATAAGCCCGGCATCAATATCTCCACCGCCGAAGATCCGGCGGAAATCAATTTGCCGGGCGTGAACCAGGTCAATGTGAACGACAGGGCCGGACTGACTTTTGCCGCCGCGCTGAAATCCTTCCTGCGCCAGGATCCCGACGTCATCATGGTGGGCGAGATCCGGGATCTGGAAACTGCCGATATCGCCATCAAGGCGGCACAGACCGGCCACATGGTGTTCTCAACGCTGCACACCAACGATGCGCCGTCCACGTTGACCCGCCTGATGAACATGGGCGTCGCTCCGTTCAATATTGCCTCGTCGGTCATCCTGATTACCGCCCAGCGGCTGACGCGCCGCCTCTGCACCTGCAAAAAACCGGCGGAGGTGCTGGATGAAATCTTGCTGCAGGCCGGTTTCAAGGAAGAAGAGCTGGACGGCACCTGGAAGCCGTATCAGCCGGTAGGCTGCGAACGATGCAACGGCGGCGGCTATAAAGGCCGGGTCGGCATTTACCAGATCATGCCGATCACCGAGGCGATAGAAAAAATCATTTTGGCGCACGGCAGCGCGCTGGAAATCGAGAAGCAGGCGCAAAGCGAGGGGGTAAGAACCTTGCGCGAATCCGGCTTGCAGAAAGTGAAACAGGGCTTGACCAGCCTCGAAGAGGTTCTTGGATGTACCAACGAATAATAAAACTGGAGCAAGGGCATGGCCACGCAAGCAAATAAGCCGGCAAAGATAAGTCAGATAAAAGAATACCTGTATGCCTGGGAAGGCAAGGACAAGTACGGTAAAACCGTGCGCGGGGAAATACGCGCGGGGGGCGAGGCTATTGTCAATGCCACGCTCAGGCGCCAGGGCGTGCTCATCACCAAGCTGAAGAAAAAATCTTATAGCTCGGGAAAAAGAATCAAGGAAAAAGACATCACGCTGTTTACCCGGCAACTGGCAACGATGATGAAGGCGGGCGTGCCGCTGTTGCAGTCCTTTGATATCGTGGCCAAGGGAAATGCCAACCCTTCCGTATCGAAACTCTTGCAGGACATACGCGGCGATGTGGAAACCGGAACCAGCCTGAATCAGGCTTTCCGCAAGTTTCCGCTGTATTTTGATCCTTTATTCTGCAATTTGGTCGGCGCCGGCGAGCAGGCCGGTATTTTGGAGGATTTGCTGACCCGGCTGGCCATCTACAAGGAAAAAACTCTCGCTATCAAGAAAAAGATCAAGTCGGCGCTGACTTATCCGATCGCGATCCTGAGTGTCGCCTTCATCGTGACGGCAGTCATCATGATCTGGGTGGTGCCTGCATTCAAGGACGTGTTTAAGAGCTTTGGCGCGGATTTACCGGGGCCGACGCTGGTGGTGATGAGCATTTCCGATTTCTTTGTTCAATATTGGTATCTTATTTTTGGCGGCCTGTTTGGAAGCATCTATTTTTTCTTCCAGTCCTGGAGACGCTCGCTAAAAATGCAAAGGACCATGGACAGATTATTGCTGCAGGTACCGATTTTCGGCGACGTCATACGTAAAGCGACTATAGCCCGCTGGACCAGGACGCTGGCTACCATGTTTTCAGCCGGCGTGCCTTTGGTGGAGTCGCTTGACTCCGTCGGCGGCGCAGCGGGCAATGCGGTATACCTGGACGCCACCATCAAGATACAAACCGAGGTCAGCACCGGCACCAGCCTGACGGTAGCGATGCAAAATTCGAATGTGTTCCCCAATATGGTGACGCAAATGGTCGCCATCGGCGAAGAATCCGGCTCGCTGGATGCGATGCTGGGCAAGGTCGCGGATTTTTACGAAGAAGAAGTCGATGAAGCGGTGGCCAGTTTGTCCAGCCTGATGGAACCTTTCATCATGGTGGTCTTGGGTGTGATTATCGGCGGCCTGGTTGTCGCAATGTATCTGCCAATTTTCAAGTTAGGCGCGGTAGTTTCATGATAGATTTGATTTTGTTCACTGCGCCCGGAAGCATTCTGAGCGCAGCAGTAGCCGGTGTCTTTGGTTTGTTGCTAGGCAGCTTCCTGAATGTGGTGATCCACCGCGTGCCTAAAATGATGCAGCGCGAATCGGATAATTATGTGGCGATGGAAAACGGCAAGGAGTTGCCGCATGCAGATCGCTACAACCTGATCGTTCCGCGCTCTGCCTGCCCGCATTGCGGGCATCAGATCACTGCGCTGGAAAATATTCCGGTATTCAGTTATCTGGCGATAGGCGGCAAATGCACGCAATGCAAGGCGCCGATTTCCAAGCGCTACCCTTTGGTGGAGGCCTTGACGGGCGGCCTGTCGGCCTACCTGATCTGGCACTTCGGCAGCGGCCTCGCAGGTCTGTCCAGCCTGCTGTTTGCCTATCTGCTGATCGCCATGACGTTCATCGACGCCGACACCCAGTTCTTGCCCGACGACCTGACCTACCCGCTGTTGTGGTGCGGTTTGCTGCTGAATGTCTACGGCGTATTCGTGCCCTTGCAGGATGCGGTCATCGGCGCAGCGGCCGGCTATCTGGTGCTGTGGTCCATTTACTGGCTGTTCAAGCTGACCACCGGCAAGGAAGGCATGGGTTACGGCGACTTCAAGCTGCTGGCGGCCCTGGGGGCCTGGATGGGCTGGGGCATGCTGCCCATCATCATCCTGTTGTCCTCCATCGTCGGCGCCGTCGTCGGACTCAGCATGATAAGCTTGACCAAGCGGGGCAAGGACCATCCCATCCCATTCGGCCCTTACCTGGCGGCAGCCGGCCTGATCGCGCTGTTGTGGGGCAAAACGCTGACGCAAGACTATATTGGTTTATCCTTTTAAGCATCATGACTAAGGCAACTGCATTTACCCTGGGCTTGACGGGCGGCATAGGCAGCGGCAAGACCACGGTTGCCAACCTGTTTGCCGAACTCGGCGCCAGCCTGGTGGACACCGATCTGATCGCGCATCAATTAAGCAGCCCGGGCGGCATTGCCATACCTGAGATCAGCCGCCAGTTCGGGCCGGAATTCATCCTGCCCGATGGCGCAATGGACAGGCGCAAAATGCGTGAGCACGTGTTTGCCCATCCTGCAGAAAAAGCCAGGCTGGAGGCTATCCTGCATCCGCTGATACGCAGCGAAACGGAAAAAGCGGCAAGTAGCGCGAGCGGCTCCTATATCATTTTTGTCGTCCCCCTGCTGGTGGAATCGGGTTCGTGGAAAACCCGGGTCAGCCGGGTCCTGGTGGTGGATTGCTCGGAACAGACGCAGATACAGCGTGTCATGAGCAGAAACGGCCTGACCGAACAGCAGGTGCGGGCCATCATGAATACGCAGGTCAGCCGGGAGAAGCGCCTGCAGGCCGCAGACGACATCATCACCAACGAGGGCGACATCGCCCAAATCGCCGGGCAAGTGCGCCATCTGCACGCCAAATATGTCAAATTGGCTGAATCAGCTAAAACAAATCTCAGACAACGTTTGTAATTTTTGCCAGCTTGGTTCAGAATCACGTGAAACGTGGTTGGCACATTTTTACAGAGGTCAGGGTTTGTCGGCATATAAATTGGGAGATGCGCTCAAACCGGACCATGGTTTGAACAGGCTGATAAAAACAACGCTGCAAAAAGTTGTTCCTTGTCGTTTGCCTGAACCAGCAAACCAATCAGCCCCTGTAGACCCGGTGACTGGCCCTGCAATGTTGTAGCCTACTGCGCACCCAATTATATGCATACAAACCCTACATCGATTGTTTACGAATATCCGTTCAATGAACGAATTCGCACCTTGTTGCGGCTGGAAGACCTGTACGAAAAATTCAGTTTTTTCCTGCACCAGCCGGACCCCATGCAACACCATGTTGCGCTGTCCACCATCTTCGAAATGCTGGAAGTGGCCGGCCGCGCCGACCTCAAATCAGACTTGCTGCAAGAACTTGAGCGTCAGAAACATACCCTGATCAGCTTCCGCTCCAACCCGAATGTGCAGGCGGACATGCTGGACCGTATCCTGGAAGATGTAGACCGGGCCAGTAGCGCGCTGATGGCGTCGCAAGGAAAAACCGGCCAGAATGTGCGCGACAACGAATGGCTGATGAGCATACGCGGACGCACCATCATTCCCGGCGGCGCGTGTGAATTCGACCTGCCCAGCTATCACGCCTGGCAAAAAAATACGCCGGAAAAACGTTTTGCCGATATCTCGGCCTGGTTTGCGCCGATTGCGCCGCTGTTTGATGCGATCAACATCGTATTGCGGCTGTTGCGGGAGTCCGGCGTGACGACCAAGGTCATTGCCCAGGCCGGCAGCTACCAGCAAATGCTGCAAGGCAAAATTTATCAATTATTACGCGTCAATGTCGTGCAGGAAATGGGAGCGATACCCGAGATTTCCGCTAACAAGTATATGTTGTGGATACGCTTTATGTCCCAAGATGGGGATATGAAGCCCAAGGCATATGAAAGCGATATTCCGTTTGACCTTACCTTGTGTAATTTTTAAGACTAGTATTGGGAATTAGTAACAATGGCTACTGTAGTTGACTGCCCTACCTGCGGCGGCAAAGTTGTGTGGAACGAAACCAGCAAATTCCGGCCTTTTTGCTCCGAGCGCTGCAAACAAATCGATCTGGGTGCATGGGCAGAAGAAAAATACACCATCCCCGCCGTCAACCTGCCGGAAGAGCCGGAAGCGAAAGACTGATTGATGGGCCGGCCCGCCACCGGCGAGCCTTAGCGTTTCGCCTGTGGGATGCCGTGCTTGCGCAACTTGGCCGCAATCATGGAGTGGGAGGTATCTAGCCTCGCAGCCAGCTTGCGGCTGGATGGATATTGCGGGTACAGCTTTTCCAGCAACGTGCGCTCAAACGCATTCACTGAAATTTCCCAGCTTTCTGCCGCATTCAGGTTCACTTCGTCAGCGCTGATGCTGTCTTCGGCCCAATCGAGGTCGGCCGCGTCCAGCACCCTTTCGTCCGACATGGTGATCGCGCGAAACACCACATTCTGCAGCTGGCGCACATTCCCCGGCCAACGGTTCGACACCAGCGCGGCGCAGGCGGATGCATTCAGCCTGCAAATAGGTTTTTGCGCGTGGGTGCACGCGCGCTCTATGAAGTGCCTGGCCAGCAGCAGGATATCGTCGGGACGCTCCCGCAGCGCCGGCATTTCCAGGTGCAATACATTCAGCCTGTAGAAAAGATCTTCGCGGAACTGCCCTTCCTGCACCATCTTCCTCAAATTGCGATGGGTCGCGCTGATGATGCGCACGTTGACCTTGACCTCCTTGTCGCCGCCTATGCGCCTGAACTTGCCGTCATTCAAGAATCTCAGCAATTTGGCCTGCAGGTACAAGGACATTTCACCTATCTCATCCAGGAACACGGTGCCGCCGTCAGCCATCTCGATCAGGCCGGGCTTGCCGCCTCGCTGGGCGCCGGTAAAGGCCCCGGCCATATAGCCAAATAGTTCGCTTTCAGCCAGGCTCTCCGGCAATGCGGCGCAATTCAGCTCCAGAAAGGGGGCATTACTGCGGGCGCTGACGCCATGGCAAGCCTGTGCCAGCAATTCCTTGCCGGTGCCGGTCTCGCCGGTAATCAACAGCGGCGCGTCGACGACGGCAACCCGGGCAGCCCGGATTTTCAGCGCATGTATCTGTTCCGACTCGCCAATAATGAAGTGAAAGCCGCTGCCTTCCGAATGCTGCAATGCGTGCAGACGGCCGCCTATGCGGCGCGGCGCATGCAGCGTCAATACCGCGCCGACGGCCTGGCCCAGCTTGGCAATGCCGGCAGTAAACGGTTCGGACACCGGGGTCACATCCATTAAAAACGGCTCGCCGCTGAGTATCACTTCGCGTGACGGCACCCGAAACGCGCTGGAGATCAACTCTTCCAGAACCGATGGGTCTTCCAGCAAATCACTCAGATTTTTTTCACACAATGCCGACTCGCCCATACCCGTCGCGGAGGCCGCCGCGGCATTGGCGATGACTATCCTGCCATTGGCATCGATGGCCAGCACCGGGTCTTCCATGACCGCCATCATCGTATCCAGATTCAAGCGGCGGCGTATGCCGGGCAAGATATCCACGACTTCGATCTTTCCCACTCCGCGCACGCCGGCGCAATCCTGCTGCAAAGAGGGCAGCATGAATTCCAGCAACTCGGGGCTATCGATATAGATATTGGGAGGATCGACTTCGACCGCAACGACGTTCAGCCCGCGGCGCGCCAGCACCGCCAGGATTTCATGGGCAATGCCTACGCGATCTTTGAAGTGGATATTAATGCGCATGGGCGTAAGGGGGGATGTCCATTATCAGGTTTGCCTGCGCCATCGGGGCTGCGCCGGCAAACCTGTATCATACTGCATCAGTACGTGCATCAGTGCGGCTCGGGAATATAGCCGCGCGGCCGTGCATTGTGGGAACGGAAGCTGGTCATGGATGCCAGGCCGCGCAAGCGTCCCAAGTCGAATTGTTCCAGTTGCTGCAGCACTGCACGATTCACCGTCATCTTGACCTGCATCATCAGCAGATCCACGCTCTGCTGGCTGGAGCTGCGCGACTTGGGTTTGACCGCATCCTCCTGTTCGCCCGCCGCCTCTGCCTTGGCGCAGGCTTTCTCGGCAGCCTTTGCATTGGCCTTCTCTTCCGCCAGCGAGAAGCAGCGATAGATATCGGCCAAGGTGATCACGCCATTACAGTTGCGGCAATGCCAGGCATCTTTTTCCTTGGCATCGCGCGACACCAGGCCTTCCTTGCTCAAGGTAGACAGGATGGAGCGCACCAGGCGCGGCGTCTTGCCGGTCGCTTGCGCCAATGCGGCGGCATTCGCAGTGCGCGGCATCACCATGACGATTTGCGCCAGCAACTCTATGGCGATGTAAAAGCGCATGTTCAGGCTGGGATCGGCGAAAATTTCCGTGGAAGAAATCAGTTGCTCGCGTTCTAATTGGTTCATGCTTGCAGCTCCCTGGACACGATGATAGGACGGTTGATGCTGCCATAACGGTCCATGAATAAGCCTTGCGTCGCAATTTCGGGGCGCTTGCCCGACACCAGGTCGGCGATCATGCGGCCCGAACCCGCAGCCATGGTCCAGCCCAGGGTCCCGTGGCCGGTATTCAGGAACAGGTTACGATAAGGTGTAGGTCCCATTACAGGAGTGCCGTCCGGCGTCATCGGACGCAGCCCGGCCCAGAACTCGGCACGCGAGACATCACCGCCGCCGGGGAACAGGTCGGTGACCGAATGCTCCAGCGTGTCGCGGCGAGCTTTGCGCAAATCCAGGTTGTAGCCGGTAATTTCCGCGGTGCCGCCATTCGGGAGCGCGTTGCGCATCGGTAATAGGTACGGTGATCGAATAGCCCTTGATAGGATAAACGGGGATCTTGATACCCAGTTCGCGCAGCAGTATGGGCGAGTAACTGCCCAGGGCCAGCACGTAACGGTCTGCCTTCATGTCGCCGGCGGAAGTTTGCACGCCGGTAATCTGGTCGCCCTCTTTCAATATGCGCTGTATGCTGACGCCATACTGGAATTTGACGCCCAGTTCTTCCGCCAGCCTGGCCAGGTTCTGGGTAAACTTGAAGCAATCGCCGGTCTCGTCGCCGGGCAAGCGCAAGGCGCCGACAAATTTTTCCTGTACGTTCGCCAGCGCCGGCTCTATCGCCAGGCAGCCGGCCTTGTCCAGTACTTCGTAAGGCACGTCATAGCGCCGCAAAATATCGGTATCGGTTGCCGACCCGTCCAGCTGCTGCTGGTTGCGGAACAATTGCATCGTGCCCTGGGTGCGTTCATCGTAATGGATGCCGGTATCGGCACGCAATTGCTGCAGGCAATCCCGGCTGTATTCGGCCAGGCGCAGCATGCGGCCCTTGTTGATCTCATAGCGCTTGGTAGTGCAGTTCATCAGCATCTGGGTCACCCAGCGCCACATATGCGGGTCCAGGCTGGGACGGATTGCCAGCGGGCTGTGTTTCATCATCAGCCATTTGATCGCCTTTAGCGGCACCCCTGGGCCGGCCCACGGCGCCGAATACCCCGGCGACACTTCGCCGGCATTGCCATAGCTGGTTTCCAGTCCGGCCGCGGCTTGCCGCTCCAAAACCGTGACTTCATGTCCGGCCTTGGCCAGATAATAAGCCGACGCAGTGCCTATGACGCCTGCTCCTAAAATCAATACCTTCATTCGTACCCCCCCAATTGCCTGACTTTATTTAAGTTGATTTGCACGACCAGTAGCTTATTATTTATTCGCGGCCACATCGACGTAGTGGCGCTGATAACGCAATCCCAGGCTGGTTAAAATTTCATAGCCTATGGTGCCGGCACGTTCTGCGACCTGATCGGCGGTATTTCTTGTGGAAATCAGATCGACCAGCGCTCCCGGATAAAGGAGTTCCTGCGCCACCTCGCTGACGTCCAGGGTGATTGTGTCCATGGAGACATTGCCAACCATGGGCACCGCCTTGTCTCCGATCCATACGATGCCGCGGTTGCTAAGGCTGCGCAGCCAGCCGTCTGCATAGCCGACCGCTACGGTGGCGATCCGGCGCATCTGAGTGCTGCGGTAAGTCAGGCTGTAGCCCACCCCTGTGCCGGCGGCGATCTCGCGGGTTTGTATGATTTTCCCTTGCAGATGGGCAACTGCCTGCATAGGGTTGGCTTCGCCGGCCACCGGCGTCAGGCCATACAATGCAGCCCCTGGCCGAACCAGGTCAAATTGAAAATCAGGGCCGAGGAAAATGCCGGAGGAATTAGCCAGCGTAGCGCGGCA
>Ga0207092_1078_pt1 | contig 18623 bp, 16 predicted proteins | sample Alteio_BWMinHeat_48_FD_153533 | JGI IMG/M metagenome (GOLD analysis project Ga0207092, IMG submission 153533) | Enriched cells from forest soil in Barre Woods Harvard Forest LTER site, Petersham, Massachusetts, United States -... | ecosystem: Environmental > Terrestrial > Soil > Temperate forest >... | reverse complement strand
GCAGCAACACCAGGACGCTATGGTCGCCATGCAAATAATTTTTGGCATACAAGGGAAATTGCGCCAATACGATGGCGCCGTAAAACCAGAACCAGGAATTGCCCAGCATCGACAGGAAGACCGGCCGGTTCTTGCTGCTGAAGCTGATATTCCTGACTGTCTCAGTCGCCGGGTTCCAGTTTATCTTGAGTTCCGGCTCCGCCGCAGGAGAAAGAGGAATGCGCAAACTGGCCATCCACCCCAGTACGGCAATGGCAAGCGTGCCGCCGGCGACCAGCTCTATGCCCCAGGGCTTATGCACGACCAGCATCGTCCCGAGGATTTCGCCCAATAGGATGCCGACAAAGGTGCCCATCTCAATGACGCCGTTACCTCCTGTCAGCTCCTCAGTTTTCAGGTGCTGCGGCAGATAGGCGTATTTGACCGGGCCAAACAAGGTGGAGTGGATGCCCATGCCGATGACGGCGGCTATCAGCAGCCATAAAGTGTGCGTCATCCAGCCTGCGCCGGCGATCAGCATGATCACGATTTCCAGCAGCTTCACAATGCGCGCCAGCCTGCCCTTTTCAAGCTTGTCCGCCAATTGCCCCGCCGTTGCGGAAAACAATAAAAATGGCAGGATAAACAAGCCCGGGATCAGGTTGGTCAGGAAGCCGGCATCCGCATCGGTCCAATGCAGTGCCTCGAAGGTCAGGATCGTCAACAGCGCTGTCTTGAAGACGTTATCGTTAAACGCGCCCAGAAACTGGGTCCAGAAGAAGGGGGAAAAACGGCGTTGGGCAAGCAGGCGGAACTGGCTTTGTTGGCTCATAGGGGTACGATCAAGGATTAGGTCTACACTTTTTAAGAAACTGTATATGGCTGCCCAGCGCAATCTCGTTGCATTGGGTGACGACACAGGAAGCAATATCCAACATTTTTATACTTTTGCCAAGCCTGAAATGCAAAACCGCACAACCCGTCCAGGGGTTATGCGGCTCTGTTACGGCACACCCTCTCCAGCATTCATTCCGGCGTATGCAGGCCCTGATCCGTCAAGCGCAAAACACGATCGCAACGCCCGGCCAGTTCCGCATCATGCGTCACGATCACAAATGAGGTCCCCAGCGTGCGCGACAACTCCAGCATCAGGTCAAATATCTGTTGCGCAGTGCCGCGGTCCAGGTTGCCGGTAGGCTCATCGGCCAGCACACATGCCGGCTGCGTCACCAGGGCCCTGGCCAGCGCCACCCTTTGCCTTTCGCCACCCGAAAGCTCGCCCGGCACATGCGTGACACGATGCTCCAGGCCGACCCTGGTCAGGATCGCATGAGCGACCTGCTGCGCCTCCTTGCGCGGCACGCGGCGTATCAGCAAAGGCATCGCCACATTGTCCAAAGCGGAAAATTCAGGCAGCAAGTGATGGAATTGATAGACAAAGCCCAGCGAGATATTGCGCAAATTACCACGCGCCGCCTCACCCAGGCTGGCGAAATCCTGGCCTTGTAAAATAACATTGCCGGTAGTCGGCGTATCCAGCCCGCCCAGCAAATGCAGCAGCGTGGACTTGCCTGATCCGGACGCGCCGACAATTGCCAGGCGCTCGCCCTTGTTGACGGCCATGTCTATCCCGCTCAACACGTTCACGAAATATTCGCCCTGGATAAACGTTTTGCCCAGATTACTGCAGGAAAGAACCAGATCACTCATAGCGCAAAGCCTCCGCCGGTTTAACGCGGGCAGCACGCCAGCTAGGATAAATAGTCGCCAGGAAGGCCAGCACAACGGCAACGCCGCCGATAAAGCCGACATCGGACCAGTGCAGGTCGGAAGGCAGGGAACTGATCACGTAAATTTCTTTCGCCAGGAAATGTATGCCCAATAGCCGCTCGATGAAGGGCACGATCACGTCGATATTCAGCGCCACCAGCACACCGCCGCCTACGCCCAGCCCGGTCCCGAGCAAGCCCACCAGGGCGCCCTGTATCATGAAAATCTTCATGATGGAACGCGGCGAGGCCCCCAAGGTGCGCAGGATGGCAATGTCCGCCTGCTTGTCGGTCACGGTCATGACCAGTGTCGATACCAGGTTGAATGCTGCAACTGCGATGATCAAGGTCAGGATAATGAACATCATGGTTTTTTCAGACTTCACCGCGGCAAAATAGATGCGATTGGTGTCGGACCAGTTACTGATGTACAAATTCCCTTGCAACATCTGCGACAGCTCGCGCGCCACTTGCGGAGCCCGCAGCATGTCGTCGATACGCAGGCGCAAACCGGAAGGCCCGGACAGCCGCATCAATTTTTCGGCATCTTCAATCTGTATGAAGGCCAGGCCGGAATCGAACTCGTAATGACCCGCCTCGAATATGCCGACCACGGTGAAGGTCTTGGGGCGCGGGATAAAACCGAAAGGCGTGGTCTGCTCTTGCGGCACCAGCAGGTTCACTTTGCTGCCTATATTGACATGCATGAGCCTGGCCAGCTCCTTGCCGACCACGATATTGAATTCGCCGGCCCGCAGATCGGAAAAATTACCGGCGATGAGTTTTTTGGACACATCCGATACGTTCGGTTCCTGCTCCGGCAACACGCCGCGCAGCACCACGCCCCGCATCGCATCATCATGCAGCATGATGGATTGCGCTTCTACATACGGAGCATATCCCCTGACCTCCGGGTGCTTTTGCGCCTGCAAGGCAACCTCTTTCCAGTTAGGCATGGAGCCCGAGCCGTCCGAAATTTCTATATGCGACAGCACCGACAACATGCGGTCGCGCACTTCCTTTTGAAAACCGTTCATCACCGACAGCACCACGATCAGGGCGGCCACGCCCAGCGAGATGCCCGCCATCGAAATCAGTGAAATAAAGGAAATAAAGCTATTGCGACGGCTGCGCCGCCCTGCCCGCGTATACCGCAAGCCTACCAGCCATTCAAAGGGCAAATTGTTCATTACCTGTTCTTATCCCGTTTTTATCCATATATAAATGCAGCCCGCAGTTTGCCATACTCATGCCGCTAAAGACAGTTCCAGATTCAAGCTGTTACAAGCAGCAGCATTTTACAGAGGTTCGCAAGAATTGATGCGCGACCCCGGGCGCACGCACAGGGAATCAAAGTCCAGCGCCCGGCGCGCCCGCCAATAGCTGCTCCAACACGCCCGGCTGACGCATGCGGTTAATCCACCAGCTCAGCGCAGCGCCATTTTCACCTGTGCGCCAGGCCAGGAAGACCGGCTCATCGGTGCGCGGCTCTTCCACCTGCTTTTCTATCAAGGCGCCGGATGCCAGCGCACTACGGGCACAGGGCTCCGGCAGGAAGCCGAAACCCACGCCCGCCAATTGGAATAAAACCTTGCTGCGCATATCGGGGATAGTCAGCGTGTCCTGGCCGAATAACAGCCCCACGGTGCGGGGCCGCAAGGTTCGCGCTGAATCTGACACTGCGATCGCGCGATACGGATGCAAGTCTGCTTTATTCAAGGGCCGGTCTATGCCGGCGAGCGGGTGGGACGATGCGACCGCGAACAAAAACGGGATTTTCCCGATCGGCACCGCATTGTATCCGCCGCCGGACGGCCCCTCGCCGACGGCGCCTATCAATAAATCCACGCGCCTGTCGGACAAAGCCTCCCAGGTACCCGACAGCGCATCGTGCCCTATTTTCAGGCGCGTGCGATCGGCTACTGTATAGAAAGCGCGAATATCCTCGACCAGCGAGATCGGCGAAAACAGCGAATCCATGCCCAGTGCCAGTTCGGTCTCCCAGCCGGACGCCACCCGGCGCACGCGGTGCTCCAGGTCCTCGGCCGCCTTCAGCAGATAGCGCCCCTCTTTCAGCAGCTCCTGCCCCGCCCTTGTAAGGCTTACCTTGGGGCCGTTTCTGTCAAATACCTGAACCCCAAGATCATCTTCAAGTTTGGAAACGGTATAGGAAATCGTCGATGGAACCCGATGCAGTTCGGTGCCGGCCGCAGAAAAGGAACCGCGCCGGTCTATCGCATCGAGAATTTGCAAGGCATCCAGGCTGATTCTTAGCATTCGATTTTTTCGATCATAAGAAGGTAAATTTTCCGTTTTTCATAGAAATAAAATACGCGCATACTTCAATCCGTTGATGCAAATCAGTAATCAAGCCCTTTAAATTTCGGGTTTTTAGTTACAAGGATTTGCCTTCCGACTGCCAACAATTATCGAAATTATCGCACATTACGATTTTTCTATGCTGGCAAAGCAATATTTTATTTATTAGCAAGCCAACCAAGTACCTGCAGGCAAGGAAGCTTACCCCAGGACATAACGAGAATGGAGCACGTCATGTTAGAAGTTCGCAAAAGCACAGAACGCGGAATCGCCAATCATGGATGGCTGAATTCCAATCACAGCTTTTCGTTTGGACATTATCACGATCCCTTGCACATGGGCTTCGGCCCGCTGCTGGTCATCAATGAAGACCGCGTGCAATCCAGCCGCGGCTTCGGCACGCATGGCCACCGCGACATGGAGATCATTTCCTATGTGCTGGACGGGGCGCTGGAACACAAAGACAGCATGGGAACCGGCTCGGTGCTGCATTACGGCGACGTTCAGCGCATGAGCGCCGGCACGGGCGTGCGCCACAGCGAATTCAACCATTCAGCAACCGAGGGCCTGCACTTCCTGCAAATCTGGATAGAGCCCAACGTCAAAGGCATTCCGCCCAGCTATGAAGAAAAGCATTTTGCGCCGGAGACCAAGCAAAGCCAACTGCGCTTGATTGCCTCCTCGGATGGTCGCGAGGGCTCCGTACTGATCCATCAGGACGCCAGTATCTACGCATCGATCTTAAATGGCCAGGATAGCCTTGAACACGCACTGGCAACTGGCCGCAATGCCTATGTGCACGTCATACGGGGCAAGGTCGTCGCCAACGGAGTAACGCTGGCCGGCGGCGATGCACTGAAAGTGACCAAGGAAAATTCGATCACTTTAAAACAGGCCGAAGCGGCAGAAATTTTGTTGTTCGACTTGCCTTATTAATTCATTATTCAATCCAACAGGAACCCTCATGGACAACAATACGAAACTCGCCTACCTGGCCTCCCGCGCACTGATCGGCGCACTATTTTTTATTTCGGGGCTGGGCAAGGTATTCGCCTTTTCCTATGTCGCCGGATGGATGGCAAGCTCAGGAGTTCCGCTTGCCAGTGTGCTGCTGGCAATCACTATCATCATTGAAGTCGGCGGCGGCCTGATGTTGATAACCGGTTTGCAGGCACGCTGGTCAGCGCTGGCAATAGCGCTATTCACAATTCCGGTGACGATAGTATTCCACGCCTTCTGGAGTGCCGATGCGGCGAACTTCCAGAATCAATTGACGCAGTTTTTGAAAAATCTGGCAATTTTTGGCGGATTGATCCTGGTGTTCCAGCGTGAGAAATCGCAAGTAAGCGCCTAGTGTTACGTTAGCTGGGTACGTCACTTCGAATGCCGCGTGGGTACATGGCGCCCACGCTAGGGACTTGTATTCACCTTCACCAAACCATTACCCACTGCACTACCCAATACATTGGGCTTGATGTAATTATCAAGATGACTCTATAGAAATGTTGGGCCTTACCTAAGGCTCAACCGTAATCTACAAAAGCCCACATTACCGCGCCATCGTTTCCATGGCGTAGCGCCTTGATCATTCATCGCTGAGATATCTGTGATGAATTTGTTAGCGCAAGATCTACTGAGACAGCATCTTAGGCTCAAGAGTACTTAATCGGACAATTCCATCTTTGTTGAGCTGAACAAGAAGTTGCCTGGCAAATTCATCGGCGGTTTCCTCGTTTATTTTAGCAATTCCGTGTTTCTTGAAATTGATCGTACCCGACCAAATGACCTTCTTTGCGGCGCGGTCAAAAAGCGAGGTGGTCATCGTCATGTCAATGTGCCCGCCATAATTTTGATAAACGCCCCTGACGGGCACGATGCTCAGCACGTATTGAAAGTCCAAGATTTCGTCAACTTTGTAGCGGCCTTTCGCCTCTGGGTCCGCACGGCCCAAGATAGTCTTGTTCTCAATATTGTTAGCCTCGAGAACCAGCGGAATACGTTGAACCAATAGTGGCAACAACATCCCCATTGACTTCAATTCCGAGTAGAGTGCACTCGAATTACTTGTCTTTTTCTCGTCGGGAACCCAGGGCATCAGTACGACTCCGAAACCGTTCAATGGTTGCTCAATCGCCACAAGTTTTTGTCCCGTCGTGGTTGTGGTTGCACAACCAAACAAAGATAGTGAAACAATCACGAAAACGAGTCCAATTTTCAATTTTTCAATCATCCGACGCTTTCTTTAATCATGACTTGTAGAATACGATAATGTTATAGAAATATTCCCAAAAAGTAACGTTAGATCTTATTTTCGTTAAACTATTCGCCGATATCCCAACGTATCCGTGTGCCGGTGCAACGGACTATATTTGCTGCCCTGACCGTATTGCGACGAGCTGATCGTCAATAATGGCATTGCCAACTGTATCTGCAGCCCGCCCGCGCAGAGCTAAGCGAAGCCCAACGTTTACCGCAATATCAAACCGACCCCACCCTGTTCCGCGTCGGTTTTTTTACTTGCCACCGACCTGCGCGACCCTGCCAAGATGTTCGACACCCGCTACAACTATATCGGCTACGTTGCCAGAATTGAACGCGGGCGCAATTTTTAAAGAAATCACGCTACATACAATATGAGCATGCGTTCGCGCTACATGGGCGGAGCTCCTTTCCAAGCTCATTCAAAGGAGGTAAGGATGTTATCCGCTCATCCAACCCTACGCGATCTATCCGCCACCCTAACTACACAAGGCCCTGATCGAGGCGGAGAGCGCCGTCCTCCCTGCGGCCAACCCCTTCGATCGCTTGACACTCGCGGTGGAGCATCCCGGATTCAACTGGTTACACCCCCTGTCCGAGCTCGTCGTCGAGCTCGATGAATTGGTCGATTCCAAGGCGGGAAGCGATCACAAGATCGCACCTTGCAAATAGCTCATTGAAAGGCTGATGGGCCGACACCTGCTTTGCGGGAAGATTTCCGCACCCGCTATCTTGGAATCTTGCAAACCGCTCCCGATGTGGCGATGGCCACCGGCGCAGTGCGGCGCGCCTTCTTGCTCGGTTTTGATTCAAGAAATCAAACCACTATCTGCACTTGTTGCCAGTAAATAAAAATTCATCCAAGCGAGTTTTAAATTTTATATTCGATTATTTCGATAATAGAGCAGTAAATTTTCCGTTTTTCTTTTGGCGAATAAACATCCATACTGAGTCTCATCAACTCAGGTAGCAAATTTACCTAGTACGAAAGTAAAATATTGCCAGTCTCGCTTTGCATCGCAATGTTCGAAATTATCGCACCTGATTTGATAAAAACCATTCAGCCTTTTACGTTTAATTGCAAATTAACCAATCTTCAGGAGATCGCCATGCCAATCGCAAAAGCCCAACCAGGAAAAAACCTGCTAAACCCAAGCAACCACACTTTGATCATGATTGATCATCAATCCCAAATGGCGTTTGCCACCAAATCGATAGACCCGGTATTGTTGCGCAATAACGCAGCCCTGGTCGCCAAAGCAGCCAAAGAATTCAAGGTATCCACGATACTGACCACCGTGGCAGAAAAATCCTTCTCCGGTCCGATCTTCGACGAGATCAAATCCGTATTCCCGAACGACACTGTCATCGACCGCACCACGATGAACACCTGGGAAGACGGACGCATCGCCGAAAGAGTCAATGCAATCGGCAAAGACAAGATCGTCCTGGCAGGCTTATGGACATCGGTCTGCATCGTCGGTCCTGCACTTTCTGCGCTGGACCAGGGTTTTGAAGTGTATGTGATTGCCGACGCCAGCGGCGACGTCTCCGATGAAGCCCACCAACGCGCAATGGAGCGCATGATACAGGCTGGCGCCCGTCCGATGACCTCGTTACAGTATTTGCTTGAGCTGCAACGCGACTGGGCACGCGGTGAAACATATAACGAAACCGTGGCCACATCGATTACCCACGGCGGCGGATACGGTCTGGGCCTGATCTACGCAAAAACCATGTTCAATGCTTCCGAAGGACATTAATCTCGCAACACAATATGACCGGCCCTCCATAGGGCCGGCTCCAAATCATCGGGCGTCAATATAAACGGAATACGAGGGACATCATCATGAGCGCAGACTCCATTCTTTTCAACGGGCAATTTCACACGGTCAACCGCACGCAACCGCTGGCGAGCGCAGTGGCTATCAAGGACGGCAAATTCCTCGCCGTCGGCGATATGGAGGAAGTGCTGCGGCATCAGACTCCAACCACCAGGATGATCGATCTACAGGGCCGCACCGCCATCCCCGGCCTGAACGATTCGCACATCCACCTGATCCGCGGCGGCCTGAACTACAACCTGGAATTGCGCTGGGAAGGCGTGCCTTCGCTGGCCGATGCCTTGCGCATGCTGAAGGAACAAGCCTTGCGCACCCCCCATCCGCAATGGGTGCGCGTCGTCGGCGGCTGGACCGAGTTCCAGTTTGCCGAAAAACGCATGCCCACGCTGGAGGAAATCAACGCTGCCGCCCCCGATACGCCGGTATTCATTCTGCATCTGTATGACCGCGCACTGCTGAACCGCGCAGCATTGAGGGCAGTGGGCTACGACAAGAACACCCCCAACCCGCCCGGCGGCGAGATCCAGCGCGATGCCTCCGGCAATCCCACCGGCATGCTGATTGCGCGCCCGAATGCGATGATCTTGTACGCGACGCTGGCCAAGGGCCCGAAACTGCCGCTGGAGCTGCAAGTCAACTCCACCCGCCAGTTCATGCGCGAGTTGAACCGCCTGGGCCTGACCAGCGCCATCGACGCCGGCGGCGGCTTCCAGAATTACCCGGAAGACTACGCCATCATTGACCAGCTCGCCAAAGAACAGCAATTGACGGTGCGTATCGCCTACAACCTGTTCACCCAGAGAAAAGGCCAGGAACTGGAAGATTTCCAGCAATGGACGCAGATGGTGAAGCCCGGCGACGGCAGCGATTTCTACCGGCATAACGGCGCCGGCGAGATGCTGGTGTTTTCGGCGGCGGATTTCGAGGACTTCCTGGAACCGCGCCCGGACCTGGCGGCCGGCATGGAAGACGAGCTGGAAAAGGTGGTGCGCCACCTGGTCGGCCAGCGTTGGCCGTTCCGCCTGCATGCGACCTATGACGAATCGATCAGCCGCATGCTGGATGTCTTTGAGAAGGTCAACCGCGAGATCCCTTTCGACGGCCTGCACTGGATGTTCGACCATGCGGAAACCATCTCGCCACGCAATATAGAACGGGTGCGGGAACTGGGCGGCGGCATTGCGATCCAGCACAGAATGGCGTTCCAGGGCGAATATTTCGTGGAGCGCTATGGCGCAGAGGCGGCCAAGGCGACGCCGCCGATTGCCAGAATGCTGGACATGGGCGTGCCTGTGGGCGCCGGCACCGATGCGACCCGGGTGGCCAGCTACAACCCGTGGACCGCGCTGTACTGGCTGGTGTCCGGCCGCACAGTCGGCGGCATGCAGATGTACGAACACGCCGCCAGGCTGTCGCGCGATACCGCTTTGGAGCTATGGACCACCGGCAGCAGCTGGTTCTCCAATGAGCAGGGCAAGAAGGGACAGATCAGGGTGGGGCAATTGGCGGATCTGGCGGTATTGTCGGCGGATTTCTTCAAGATCGATGAAGAAAGCATCAAGTCCATCGAATCGGTATTGACCATCGTGGACGGCAGGATTGTGTACGGCGCGGCCGAATTCACGCCACTGGCACCACCGGCGATTCCGGTATTGCCGGAGTGGTCGCCGGTGACGCAAGTGCCGGGACACTACCGGGCGCTGCCTGCCCATCGGCAGCAACAAAAGCCGATGCTGCCGCACCAGTGCATAGGCTCTTGCGGCGTGCACGGCCACGCGCATGACAGGGCGCGCAAGGCTAGCGTACCGGTGTCGGACTTCTCCGGCTTCTGGGGCACCCTGGGTTGCAGCTGCTTTGCTTTTTGATTGAGGAGAACATCATGTCTTATTCAAAAGTCTTGCTTGGCCTGATACTGTCTTTTGTGACCGGCGTAGGTTGCCAGTTGTTGCACATCCCCGTGCCTTCGCCACCGGTGCTGACCGGCGCCTTCCTGGTGTTCATGATGAGCGTCGGCTACTGGCTGGTGGACCGTTTCTTCGCATCACGCGCAGCCGCCAGCAAACCCTACTGCGGCGGGCATGCAATCGAAAAAGAGAGGAAATAATCATGGACATACTGATAGGCGGAACACTGGGATTGGCAATAGGCGCGATATGTCGCTGGCTGGATATTCCCTCACCCGCACCTCCCACACCGATAGGCGCACTACTGGTGGTGGCAATGACCGCCGGCTACGTGATTGCCGGACATCTGGCTTGAACCCCACAAGAATAGAAAAGGACTACATCATGCACACTGCCGTCAAAACACAAAAATCCATTGCTTTTCCAACACCGGACATAGGGCTGCTGTACTTGCGTCTCACCGGCGCCTTGCTGCTATTCTACGTGCACGGCCTGCCTAAACTGCTGCATTACAGCAGCGAGTTGCAGCACATTGAAGACCCCTTCCATCTGGGGCCCGCCTTCTCGTTGTGGTTTGCCATCTTTGCCGAAGTGCTGTGTCCAGTGCTGATCGCCATCGGCCTGCTGACCCGGCTGGCCGCGCTGCCGGTGATAGGCTTGCTGTTGGTGGCGATGCTGTTCGTGCACCCCGACTGGAGTATCGCCGACGGCCAGTTCGGCTGGCTGCTGCTGATCGTATTCGGCGCCATTGCCCTGGCCGGACCCGGCCGTTATTCTGTCGATGCACAGCGAGGACGGCCATGAGTCAGAATAAAGCATTAGGGGTAGGCCTGGGATTTACTGCGGGCTACGTGGATACGCTCGGCTTCGTGTCGCTGTTTGGGCTATTCACCGCGCATGTCACGGGCAACTTTGTGCTCATAGGCAGCGAACTGGCGCGGCCCTCGCATGGTGTGCTGATCAAGTTCCTGGCGTTCCCGTCCTTTGTCGGCGCTGTGGCCCTGACCCGCATGATAGTCATCTGGCTGGAGCGCCAGGGCAAGACGCCGCTGCGCACCTTGCTTGCGGTGCAGATCGCCTTTCTGGCGGCCTTCATGCTGCTGGGCTACCTTGCGCTGCCGATACAAAGCACCGATGCGCTGCTCGCCTTGCTGGCCGGCATGGCGGGCGCTGCGGCAATGGGCGTGCAAAACGCGGCCAGCAAGCTGGCATTCAGCGACATCGCTCCGACCACGGTAATGACCGGCAACGTAACGCAACTGGTAATAGACCTGGTGGACATCCTCCGCGGCAGCGCCGACGCCGCGGTGCGCGGCAGGATGGCCAAATTCCTGTGGCCCATCGTCGCTTTCGGCCTGGGTGCAATAGCCGGGGCTTATGCCTATTTGTATGCGCATTTTTGGGCTTTGCTGCTACCGATCGCCATACTTGGCTGGTTTGCGGCCACCGACCAGGGAGCATGAGAATCATGCCAAACGCGCTCTTTACGGCTGATTTTTAGACTGGACTCTCCGTTTGCCCTAAAATGGCGGCATGAAACATTTAGATATCCTGCTGCCGTTTGCCATCCCCCCCCTTCCCCTGGCCCCGGATCTGGTGCGGGAACTTAAAGTTCCCGCACTTTCTCTTTTGATCTCACGTAGCAAGGCAATCAATACGCAGCAGTTCGAAGAATTTTCACGGCAATTGCCGCATGAAGCGCTACTGTCCGGCGGCGCTTCCAGCACCGGCAAGGATTTGCAGGAATTTGCCGCGTCCAGCCCGGCGGATACGCATGACAAGATGCGGGCGCTTGGGCTGCCGGTTGCAGAAGGCTGCTGGTTCACGCTCAGCCCCGTGCACATCCATATCGCGCGGGATCATCTGGTATTGACCGATCAGCGGCGCCTGGAGGTAAGCGAAAACGAGGCGCGCACGCTGTTTGCGTCCGCGCAGGCCGCCTGCGACGAGCTAGGCAAAACCTTGCTGTACGGCGACGCCCGCACCTGGTTCCTGCGTGCCGACGATTGGGCCGGCATGCAAACCGCCACGCCCGACGCGGCCTGCGGACACAATATAGATATCTGGATGGCCAAAGGCAGCAATGAACTGCAATGGCGCAAACTGCAAAATGAAATCCAGATGCTGTGGTTTACCGACAAGGTCAACTCCGAGCGCGAAATGCAGGGCTTAAAACCCATCAATTCCGTCTGGCTGTGGGGAGGAAGCGCGCAAACGCTGAATCGTCAGAAAAAGTACCGCACCCATGCCGGCCTGGGCAGCGCCATGGCCGCCCAAAACGAGTTCATCTTGCTGGACCAGCTAATCGAACCTGCATTGAATGAAGACTGGGGTAGCTGGCTGGATCAGGTGCACGCGCTGGAAGGCTCCTGGTTTGCTCCTTTGGCGGCAGCACTGCAAGGCGGCCAATTGGGCCGACTCACCCTGAATGCCACCGACGCCGCCACGCTCGCCGGCTTTACAGCGACGCCCTGGTCGCTGCGTAAATTCTGGATCAAGCCATCACTCAAACCGCTCACCTCCCTGGCCCGCAAATGACACGCATCACCACCCGTCCCTATTCCCTGCGCGATTCGGAAACCCTGCGCCAAAGCGGCATACACCCGGTATTGTCCAGGTTGTACGCGGCACGCGGCACCAAGGAAACCAGGGAGCTGCTGACCGAGCTGAACTCACTGATACCGCCCGCCGGCTTGCTGCATATCGACAAGGCCGCCGTATTTCTGGCCGACGCCATCGCGCAAAACAAGCGCATGGTCATCGTCGCCGATTACGATTGCGACGGCGCCACTGCCTGCGCAGTCGGCTTGCGCGGACTGCGCATGCTGGGCGCACAGGTCGACTATATCGTACCGAACCGTTTTGAATACGGCTATGGCCTGACGCCGGAAATCGTGGCCCTGACCGTCACGGAAAAATCACCCGACATCATCGTCACCGTCGACAACGGCATCGCCAGCATAGACGGGGTGGCCGCCGCCAACGCACTCGGCATCGACGTGGTGGTCACCGATCACCATTTGCCGGCGGATACGCTGCCCGACGCGCGCGTAATCGTCAATCCCAACCAGCCGGACTGCGGCTTCCCCAGCAAAAACCTGGCGGGAGTGGGCGTGATGTTTTATGTATTGCTGGCCCTGCGCGCAGAAATGCGCAAACGCGGCGTATTCGATACGCACAACCAGCCCAAGCTCGACACGCTGCTGGACCTGGTGGCATTGGGCACCGTCGCCGACGTCGTCAAACTGGACGCCAATAACCGCATCCTGGTCGCGCAAGGCATCAGGCGCATGCGCGCCGGCCGCATGCACGCCGGGATCGCGGCATTGTTCCGCGCCGCCGGCCGCGAGGCGCGCAGCGCCAGCCCGTTCGACCTGGGTTTTGCGCTAGGCCCCAGGCTGAATGCGGCGGGCCGCCTGGCCGACATGTCGCTGGGCATAGAATGCCTGACCACCGACGACGAAGGCCGCGCCTGGGATATTGCGCAGCAACTGGATGCAATCAACCGCGACCGGCGCGAGATTGAAGCGGAAATGCAGGATACCGCGCTGGCGCTGCTGGATGATTTCAAGCCGCAAGACAGTTGCACCATTACCGTCTTTGATGAGGGCTGGCACCAGGGTGTGATAGGCATCGTGGCATCCCGCCTGAAGGACAAATTTTATCGCCCGACAATCACTTTCGCACCCGGCGGCGATGGCTTGATCAAGGGCTCCGGGCGTTCCATTCCCGGCTTCCACCTGCGCGATGCATTGGACCTGGTGTCCAAACACGCCCCGACGCTGATCCAGAAGTTCGGCGGCCATGCGATGGCAGCCGGGCTGACCATACGCGCCGACGATCTGCCGGCGTTCCAGGCGGCGTTTGAAGCGGTCGGCAAGAGCTGGCTGCAGCAGCATCAACTGGAAAGGATCGTGGAAACCGACGGTCCGCTGGAAGACGCCTATTACACGACCGACTTCATCAGCCTGTTGGACAGCCAGGTCTGGGGCCAGGGCTTTGCGCCGCCGATTTTTTGCGATGAATTCAAATTGATTTCACAGCGTGTGCTGAAAGAGCGCCATCTGAAGTTGCTGCTGGAAAGAAACGGCCAGCGCTACGACGCAATCTGGTTCGGCCACACCGATACGCTGGCCGACAAGGTCCGGGTCGCGTTCCGCCTGGATGCAAATGAGTACAATGGCGTCACGCGGGTGCAGCTGATGGTGGAGCATGTGGAGTAAAGGGACCCTCGCCTCTGCACAGCTGGATCGGCCCTATTTGACCTGTCTTACATCCAGTCCCTGCTTCTGCAATAACTCGACAACGCTGCCGCGACCGACCAGATGGCCGGCGCCGATGACGACGAAGACATTCTTGCCGTCCCGGAAAAGCCTGGCGATTTTATTCGCCATTCCCGGGTTGCGGTCATCAATCAATAATTTCATCATCCGCGCCGAACCTGGATCCTTGCCGGCTTCCTTCGTCAACAACTCGACCAGGCCGTCGGCGTCGCCCTTCTGCCACGCAGCGGCAAGGCCATTGACGTACTCGACCGCCTCGCCGTTCTCAAAACCATCCAGCACATCCGCCAGCATGGCCTCCCCATCGCTATCATCCAGTCCGCCCAGAACGGAGGCTTGAAATTCTATCGACTCCAGTTCCACCAGGCTTTTCCGGTCCAGCCTCGCGCGCGAAATGAAATGCACGTCGATGCCCGCTTCAGACCTATAGCCAAGTTCGCCATACAAGCCAACCGCCATCACCACCGACAACATCGCGGGCTTGAGCGCTTTCATCTGCTCCACGGCAGGACCCAGTTTCGCCGACAGCTTTTGCCAGGTTGCCGGCGTCAAGTGGTTTTGCAGGTTGTCCGCCGCCTTATAAGTAAGATATGGAACCATTCGGGCGGCGACATCCGGGGCGCTGGGATCAACCTCCACGGCCAGCGTGTCGGCTTTTTTGTAGGCATTTTCGACATATGCCGGCAAAGGGTAGAAATCCGGTTTGGCCACATGGATGGAGCCGAATAAAAATACCGAATTTTTAGCCCCTTTCAGCTCCCATAACAAGGGATGCACCCTGGCAGCCGCTTCCGTTTGCAGATTTTGCTGCACATCCTGCGCTTCGGCATGTGCGTCCAATGCAAGAAACGCTGTCAGCAGAAGCTGCATGACAAAAGAAGCCAGACTTTGGAGTTTGAATAACATCGTGCGTTTTATCCTGATGATGAATCGACAGCAGCCGCAATTTCATGCCGGCTGCTCTTGTTTAGCAGCAAGCTTATCCCATCGTGCAATAAGAGTAAAACCGCGCCTCATCCATCAGCGGCCAAATCCAGGGCAGGCCCCGATAAAACAAGCTAGCCAAATTCGCCACTTGAATTAGATGTATTTTCAACAAAAAATCTTCGCAACCCTATGATTATTCTAAGAAAAAATCGCCCTCCGCTCGGCGCTGGCAGGCGATTTCCGGTACAATGCGGGCCATGAATATCGCACCAAAAAACCTCTTTTCCTACCCGCGCCATCGCCCTGCGGGCAAATCCCCTGCGCCCTTCCTGCCCATGTCTCGCGCCGAAATGGATGCGCTGGGCTGGGATAGCTGCGATGTCATCCTGATTACCGGCGATGCGTATATCGACCATCCGAGTTTCGGCATGGCCCTGGTGGGCCGCTTGCTGGAGCACCAGGGCTTTCGCGTCGGCATCATCAGCCAGCCGGACTGGCACTCCGCAGAAGCATTCCGCGCGCTGGGAAAACCGAACCTGTATTTTGGCGTTACCGCCGGCAATATGGACTCGATGGTGAACCGTTATACATCGGATCGCAAGATACGCTCGGAAGATGCCTACACGCCAAACGGCGATCCCAGCAAGCGCCCCGACCGCGCACTGGTGGTGTATGCGCAAAGGGCGCGCGAAGCCTATCCAGAAGCCAATGTCGTCATCGGCAGCATTGAAGCCAGTCTGCGCAGGATAGCGCACTACGACTATTGGTCGGACAAGGTAAGGCGTTCGGTACTGCCGGACTCCAAGGCAGACATCCTGTTGTTCGGCAACGCAGAACGCGCGCTGGTGGACCTCACGCACAGGCTGGCCGCAGGCGAAGCCATCAAGGATATCCGCGACCTGCGCGGCACTGCCTTCATGACGCCGGCCGGCTGGCTGCCGTCGGCAGACTGGAGCGAAACCAACTCAGTCAAACTGGATACGCCCGGCAAGGTGGAAGCGCACACCGATCCGTATGCGATGATCCCGGAAAAAGAAGCCAAATGCTCCACGGATGCACCCGGCGCCGCTAGCGCCACGGTGAATGCCGCCGATCCGGACGCCGCCGGCAATGTCGCCAACGTGATCAAGCAGCAGGCGATACGTATCATGAGCCGCGAAGAACGCCAGGCCATGCTGAAAGACAAGCACCTGAAGACCGTGATCCGCCTGCCGTCGTACGAGGCTATCAAGGACGACCCTGTAATGTATGCGCATGCCTCGCGTGTGTTCCACCTGGAAGCCAACCCCGGCAACGCCAAGGCGCTGGTGCAGGCGCACGGCGAACGCGATGTCTGGCTGAACCCGCCGCCCTTGCCTTTGGCGATGGACGAGATGGACGGCGTATACGACCGCGCCTATGCACGCGCGCCGCACCCCAGCTACGGCAAGGCGCGCATCCCCGCGTGGGAAATGATACGCTTCTCGGTCAATATCATGCGCGGCTGCTTCGGCGGCTGCACCTTCTGCTCGATTACCGAGCATGAAGGGCGCATCATCCAGAGCCGTTCGGAACCCTCCATCCTGCGCGAGATAGAAGAAATCCGCGACAAGGTAAAGGGCTTTACCGGCACCATTTCCGACCTGGGCGGCCCGACCGCCAACATGTATCGCCTGGCCTGCAAGGACAAGAAGATAGAAGAATCCTGCCGCCGCCTGTCCTGCGTCTACCCGAGCATCTGCTCCAACCTGGGCACGGACCATAGCAAGTTGATTTCGCTGTATCGCAAAGCCAGGGCCATCCCCGGCGTCAAGAAAATCCTGGTCAGCTCGGGCCTGCGCTACGACCTGGCGGTGCGCTCGCCTGAATACGTGAAGGAACTGGTCACGCACCACGTCGGCGGCTTGCTGAAGATCGCCCCGGAACATACCGAGAGCGGCCCCCTATCCAAAATGATGAAGCCGGGCATGGGCGCCTATGATGAATTCAAGGCAATGTTCCACAAGTATTCGAAGGAAGCTGGCAAGGAGCAGTACCTGATTCCCTATTTCATCGCCGCGCACCCGGGCACGACCGATGAAGACATGCTGAACCTGGCGCTGTGGCTGAAGAAATACGATTTCAAGCTGGACCAGGTGCAAACCTTCATGCCCACGCCGATGGCGCTGGCAACCACGATGTACCACACCCGCAAGAATCCGCTGAAAAAAATCACCGCAGATTCCGAGGTGGTGGAAACCGTGCGCGCCGGCAAGGTGCGCAAACTGCATAAGGCTTTCTTGCGCTATCACGCGCCGGAAAACTGGGAAATCATCCACGATGCGCTGATACGCATGGGCCGCCGCGACCTGATAGGCAGCAGCGAAAGGCATTTGATTCCCTCCAGGCAACCCGCAATGCCGATCACCTCCACCGCAACCGGCATCGCCAATGGCAAGCGCATCGCAGCGCCCAAGATGAACACTTTCGGCAAGAAACCCGCGCCGAGAACGGCCGCAGGCACCGCTGCGCCGCGCATCACTTCGCTATCCTACAACGCGGCCAAGCCCAAAACGGCACCGGCCAAAGCGGGCCGCAAATAAGCATTTAGCATTTCACAACAAAAGACCAGGAATTCAGACGGCATGCCGTCTGCCTGAAACCCCTGCCACACCACGCAAGCGAGAATCCATTTCTTGCCGGAGCAGACCATGGGTCCCCGCTTTCGCGAGGACGACGTTTTGAGGTTTGCGGCTCATCATATTGGCGTTTTGCATGCAATCCAGTTAAGGCACAACCTCCAATCCGCGTCATTCCCGCGAAAGCGGGAATCCATTTTTTGCCGAAGTCGACCATGCCCCCCTATGCCCCTATAGGGAAGGAACTCTCCCTGCAGGGGGGGCGCCGTTGCGCAGGAAGCAGCATGCTGCTCGCCCCCTCCTGCCTCACCGCTTTCGCGAGGACGACGTTGAGAAACTTGCGGCTCCTCGTATTTTGGCAAGCCCTAATGATCAATCCAACAATCCCCCGCGCGCGCAACCCTGGCATTTTCACCAAGTATGGCTTCGACCCGCCTTCGCTCAGGTATAATGTAAGGTTTGATTGCAACCGAAAAGAATTATGGAAGCCGAACGCCTAAATAGCCTGTCCGCCCTGCTCTCCGACCTCACCGGTCGTGAAGCCGAACTTCGGAGGTATCTTTGACTTCGATGTAAAGTCAGAGAAACTGGAACAAACCAACGCCGAACTGGAAGACCCTACGGTCTGGAACGATCCTAAACGCGCCCAGGACCTGGGCAAAGAAAAAAAATCGCTGGAAGCGATCGTCCATACACTGACCAAGATCGATACCGATCTGCGCGACGCCAATGATCTGTTTGC
>Ga0207092_1077_pt1 | contig 18633 bp, 15 predicted proteins | sample Alteio_BWMinHeat_48_FD_153533 | JGI IMG/M metagenome (GOLD analysis project Ga0207092, IMG submission 153533) | Enriched cells from forest soil in Barre Woods Harvard Forest LTER site, Petersham, Massachusetts, United States -... | ecosystem: Environmental > Terrestrial > Soil > Temperate forest >... | reverse complement strand
AATGACTTGCTGCTAGGGCCGGATGTGTGGCTTTGCTTGCCAGGCTTTGCCGTTTAGCCAAGTAAAAAAACGAATGCCGCAATCATCCAATTTGCCGTCGCTTTTGTTCTGCCGGCGGACCAGGCTGCCATGCGTGGCTCGATCACGAAGCCATCGCGCTGAACATGGTCGTGATGGCAAAATCCATAGCGGCAGGGCGGCGTTTGTGTACAAGGAAGATGCGAGTAGGGGATTGATTGTGCTGATGAAGCAGGCGCTTTGATTGTAAGTGGACAAGCCGGCGTAGCTTGAATGCGCTGTTTGACCTCTTGCAAGAAACTGTTCTTTTCATGAATACGCCTTAGCGTAATCCCCCATCGATCCATTTCGAGTATTTAATTAGCAATATTTCCAATTTGACACTAAATGGATTATTATTGCAAAAATAACAGCTATAGTGCTTCCATAATTAAAAATGCGATGGAGAAGCGCGATACAGGTGAGGCAGAAAATCACCCTATGAGTAGCGAACAAGCACTACTAAATCTTAGGCCGCTCAACAATCGTTGAGTTTGCAGTTCAATTAACTTATCGCGCCGAATTATTTTTATAAAGGGAGAGTACTCATGGATTTTATCGATCAACTTAGAGCACTTGCTTTACGTATCGCCGGTATCAAAGACCTGATTCAAACCGAGGAAGCAACAAAAAATGCGATGGTCATGCCATTCATACAGGCGCTTGGTTACAACGTGTTTGATCCATTAGAGGTTACTCCAGAGTTAGTTGCAGATGTCGGTACAAAAAAAGGCGAAAAGGTAGATTATGCCGTTCTGAAAGATGGCAAGCCCATCATACTGTTTGAATGCAAAAAAAGTGGTGGTGATTTAAGTATTAATCATGCATCACAACTTTTCAGATATTTTCATGTCACTGAAGCGAGATTTGGCGTCCTGACAAACGGACTTTCTTATCGCTTCTTTACTGATCTCGATCAGCCAAACAAAATGGACGAGAAACCATTTCTTGAGTTTAATATTTTGGATTTTAGGGATCAGGATGTCGAGGAATTGAAGAAATTTGCAAAGTCATCGTTTAATGTTGAGACGATATTAACCACTGCTAACGAGCTTAAATATACTCGCTCCATTCAAAACGTTCTCGGAGAATGGATGACAAACCCCGCAGAGGGATTCGTTCGCCTAATCTCAGCCGATTTTATGGCAGGAAAGAGATTCACTCCGGCTAACCTAGAGCAATTCACCCAAATAACCAAGCGAGCTTTTCAACAGCTAATAAGCGACCGAATCAACGAGCGTCTCAAAGTAGCAATGGCACCGGAAGTCGTTGAAAGGCCCGAAAGCACAATCTCTTCTGCTGCAACACCAGAATCGGAAATGCCGCAAATAGAAACTACGGAGCAAGAGATAGAGGGGTTCCATATCGTCAGATCGATTCTTCGTGAAGCAATAAGCGCACGTCGAGTTGTAATGAGGGATGCCCAAAGTTATTGCGCCATACTACTTGATGATAACAATCGTAAGCCGATATGCAGGCTTAGGTTTAATAATTCCGAAAAATTGGCGATTGGCTTATTTAATGGAAAGGAAGAAGAAAAATTTTCTTTGGTTGATGTTGATGCTATCTATAATTACGCAGATAAATTAAAAGCGACGGTAGAGAGCTATATCAAATTGCCGGAAGCGGGAAAAGCATAGTCTGCGAATTGTTTAAACAATAGAGGACTCTTGTCGTTCCCGCGCAGGCGGGAACCCAGTGACTTTCGTCGAACGACGCTAGGTTCCCGCCTGCGCGGGAACGACAGATTTCGGAGATTTGCTTGCTAACTGAACGGCATTGCAGCAGTTGATCCGTTTTTTTCTTTGAGATGGGAAGCCTTCCCATGGTGATTTTCGCAAATGATACAGACTTGTATTTCGCCTATTGAGGATACGCGCACAAACTGCTTAAAGAATCGGTGCCGCTGGAGGCAAAGTTGTTTTCGGCTCGGCCTCCGAATGTATGAACTTTATCAAGTGGCATACCTTTTTAAACTGGAATGAGTTTGACTGACTGGGGTGATGCAGTCTTAGTCCAGCTATCACACTATTGCGTCATGGCAACATATCAATTAGACTGAGTCCCAGGCCGTGCCCATTGCGCATACCTGCACAGACACAGTTCACATAAGGGCCTTCATGCGTGTTGCAATTGTCTTGGGCTTTCTTTGCCTTTTGTCCCTCACATCGGTATCGCACGCAACAGCAGTTCCCCCCGTTTCATCCGAGACCGTCAGCGTGTGCGTGGATGCCGAGCCGCCGCCGTGGGCGTACTGGAAACGGGATGCCAATGGCAACAAAACCCGCGCGCTGATCGGTTCTTCGGTGGAAACGGTGCAGGCGGCGTTTGCCAGGATAGGCAAGGCGGTCCAGTTCGACGGCGACATGCCCTGGAAGCGCTGCCTGCTGATGGTGGAGGGCGGCAAGGTGGACTTTGCGATGGACGGCTATTTCGATGCCGAACGCGCGCGGCGCTTCGACTATTCCATTCACTACAATACGCTCACGCCGCAGGTGTTTTTCCGCGCGGCGGACCCGCTGGCGATCAATCATGTGAGCGACCTCAGGCAGCATCGCGGCTGCGGCGTGACGGGGGCCAGCTACGCCCACTATGGGCTGCTGCCGGACGAGCTGGACCTGGGCAGCGGCTACGATTCGCTGGTCCGCAAACTCAACGCCAGGCGCTGCGATTATTTTGTCGAAGAACTGGAAATCGTCTCCGCCTACAAGATGATAGGCATCGACTATTTATCCGATCCCAGCATACGGCACGCGCCCGTGCCCGGAGCGAAGGCGCCGTCCAAATACCTGCTCACTACCAAGAGCGGCAGGGGCTCGAAGCTGCTGCCGCAGCTGAACGAGGCATTGGCGGCCTTGATCAAATCCGGCGAAGCGGCGGCGATCTGGAAGCGGCATTCGGGGAGTTTGCCGTACCTGCCCTGAAGGTGAAATTTATGAAGGCCTGCGCCTGAACCAGCCTGCCAGCGATATCCTGTCCCGCGTTGCCGGCAATACCTCATGCAGCATGTCGGCCGACAAGAACAGCACCATGCGGCTGCCCAGCGGCGCAATATCTTCCATGCATTGCCCCTCGGGATGCAGGCGCAACGCGCCGCCGTCCGCCGGCAGCCAATCCTGGTTCAGGTAGATCACCACCGACACGGTGCGGCAGTCGTCATCCTGGAAGCGGTCCAGGTGCTTGTGATAGGCGGCGCCCGGTGCGTAAAATGCAAAGTGGCTTTCGTATTCGTCCAGGCCCAGATACAGGCTGCGGTTCAGGCTTACGCGCACGCCTTCCATGATCTGCAGATAACGGTCGCAGGCGGGCGATTGCCCGGCGTGCAGCCAGCGGATGCGGTCGCCACGGATGCCAGGCCGCACCGCTTGCGTCGCGCCGCGCCCCACGGCGGCCAGCACCAGCGCGCCGTCCTCTGTCAGCACGCGGCATTCCGCCTCCAGTAGCAGCGTCAGCTCTTGCGGCAAGAAGATATTATGCTGCGACCAGCCGTGCCGGCTCAGGTTGTCGGCCATCGCCAATTGCTGCGTTTCGCTGAAGCTGGCCGGGTGGGCAGGGGAGTCTGCAAACATGGTGCGGCGCTTTCCTGGGAACCTGCGTTTACTGCATATCGTCAATAGTCCAGGATTGCTGTTTTCTGTGCTAACGCCGCTCCGGCCCGCAGTGGTGGGCCGGATGTTTATAAGGGGATAAGTGTCTCCGACAACCCATAGTAACACCTGCCTGTCATGCAGGTCTGAATCGGAAGCGCACGGGCCAATGTGGCCGCCTTGCGGGAATGTATCAGCGCTGCCCCGCCTCGCGCGCCGCCAACGTCTTCAGGTAGGCATACAGCGCCTGGATGTCGGTGTCGTTGATCTGCTTGAGCGACTGGAACGGCATCACGCTGCTGACGGCGCTGCCGTCCGGCCGGTGCCCGCTGCGGAACATGGCGGCAAACATTTCCGGCGACGGGTAGCGCGGCATCACGCTGCCCTGGCCGGGTGTGAGGTTGGCGGCGGCCGGCCAGTCGGGCGGGGCGCCGGGGATTTTGCCGCCGCTCAGTCGCGCGCCGTGGCAACCCAGGCAGGTGTTGGCGACGTAGGCGCCGTACTCGGCCGAGACCGTGGCGGCGATCGGCGCCGAGGGCAGCAGCGTGTGGTCTATCTTTTCCGCCGCATCGCGGATCATGCCGGCGCCGTACAGCACTCTCACCGGCAGCGGGAGCTGGATGGATGCAGGATTGCCGGCAGTCGGCTGCAGTTGCTTCGCGTACACGATCAGCGCGGCGACGTCGTCGTTGCTCAGGCGGTTGTAGTCTTCGCTGGGCATGATCAGCACTGGCTTGCCGCTGGGCTTGACGCCGTGGCGTATCGTGCGGACCCAGTCTTCGGTGGTGTAGCTGCGCACCGGGCTGTCCGCAGCAGGGGTGATATTGGGCGCCACCACCAGCATGCCACCCGAGTCGATCACCGTATGCCCGCCGCCATTGGCGCCATGGCATTCGGCGCAGCCGCGCGAGTTGAACAGGTAGCGCCCTAGCTCCAGCTTGGCCGGATCAGCGCTCAGTACAACGGATACCGTCGGCACCTCCACCGTGCGCATCTGTTTATGTTCGCCCCTGTGCTTGGCGAACAGCACCGCCCCCGCAACCAGCACGACGACAGCACCCACGGCAGAGCCACTCCATTTGAGCCATTTCTTCATCTCATGTTCTCCCTTGTGAGGTGACTGGACTGTGAAACGTGTCTATCTTGATTTTTGTGCCACTAATTTACCACCGGAGAGAAGAGGGTGGAGTGCCTTTTGCGGCAGGCCGGCGTAAATGAGACATTGATTGGCCTGGGGCAATGGACTGGCGGAAACTCTACGGGATGAGGCGATAGATATTTTCCTTGGGGCAAGCCAATGCACCCTATGCGCCCATGGCATAGGCGTATTGCGCCTATAACTCTTGTCCGCCTTGAGGGATTGCATGCCGAGATTTCAGGTATATTCAATTGTGGTGTATTCAGCCCCAGGGAGAGAGCCATGAAGGCCGCTGCAAGCACAAATGGGCCGCGAATCGAAGCGCTGAGCGCGATCACGCTGGCGACGAGCGATATGGCGCGCGCCGTGCGCTTCTATGAGGCGCTCGGCTTCCCGATCAAGAAGGGTGGGGCCGGCGCGGCATTCACGACCTTCATGCTGGGGCATGCGTACCTGAACCTGATCGCCGAAACGCATGGACCGATCAACTGGTGGGGCCGCGTGATTTTCCATGTCTCCGATGTCGACGGCATGTACCGCAAGGCGCTCGATGCCGGGTTTGACCCTCTCTTTGCGCCTTGCGATGCGCCCTGGGGCGAGCGCTACTTTCATATCCTGGATCCCGACGGGCATGAGCTCAGCTTTGCCAGGCCGTTTAACTGAGCGCAGAAACGGCGTCGTATCGAATAAGCCGGCTCGTCATCGCGGAAGATTCATTTTTTTGAGCGAGTGGAAATCGGGCCTTATAGCATTCATCACCTGGAGTTTCCGGCGATTAAGCTGGGTAAGTTCCGTGTCCTACAATATCCGTTGAATGCTTTGCTCTAGGCGCCGGCGATGGCATGACGTTTCTCCTAAAAATTGGATCGATGAGCGAGGCGGCATGAACATCATCCATCGAGCCGGGCTTGGGATACATAGGAGGAGGGATCAATCCAGAATCGGAGCAAGGGAGGAGCGGCCGATGGAGGTGGTCACGATTGCTGGCGCAAGTGCTCCTGCAAGAACTCGATAAAGCGCTGCGTCTTGGCTGGTAATAAGCGGGTTTCTGTGATGGCGTAGACCGGGGTGGAGTGGCCCTGCCACTGAGGCAGTATCCGGCGCAGCCGGCCTGCCGCCAAGTCCTCCGCTACGACCGTTTCCGGCAACATGATGATGCCCAAATCGAGCGTCGCCAAGCGTCGAAACATGCCGACGCTATTCGCCAGGAACTTACCGCCAACGTCCACCTCTACGGTTTCGGTATCGCGATGCAGAGTCCATCGCCCAGCTTTGGGGAAGCAAAGACATTCATGCCCGGCGAGGTCGTCAGGATGCGCCGGCTCGCCATACAACTCAAGGTAGCGCGGCGACGCATACACCTGCACCGACAGGCGGGCCAGCAGGCGGGCGATCAGGTTTGAATCGGCCAGTTCGCCCATGCGGATCGCCACGTCGAACGGCTCGGAGACCAAGTCCACCTGGCGCGGGGTAAGGTCGAACTCGAATGTGATGCCGGGGTAGCGACGGGAAAACTCGGCAAGGAGCGGCGCTATATAGATGGTGGCGAAGTCCACGGGCAACGACGCGCGCAATACCCCGCTCGGTTGGGCCAGCATCTCGCCCAACTGTTCGTGCGCAATCCGCGCCTCGTCAACGATGCGCCGGCAACGTTCATAGTAAAGCTGGCCAGCTTCTGTCAGCTCAACCTTCCGCGTGGTGCGGTGCAGTAGACGCAGGCCAATGTGCTTTTCCAACGCGGCGATCCGCCTCGATAACGTGGAGTTTGGTATTCCCGAGACATCGGCCGCACGCCGAAAGCTTAAGGTGCTTGCGACCTCGATAAACAGGGCCATGTCGTTCAAGAATTCCATCTTATTGCGCCATTTTTGGATCAATGTTTTCCATTATACCCACTTTATCCCATTGGTGAATTGGCCGAAGATACGTCATCGCATTCCAAGCGCGCACCTGACGCTGCTCCGTAACCATTCAATCTTTAGTCAACAAGGAATTCACCATGAACCAGTTATTCACCCCTGTCCGTATCGGCCGATATATTGCACCAAACCGTCTCGTCATGGCGCCGATGACCCGTTCGCGCGCCGGCGTCGACGGCGTGCCCAGCGACCTGGCGTTGACCTACTACGCCCAGCGTGCAAGCGCAGGCCTGATCATCAGCGAAGGCGTTTTTCCATCGGCAATGGGCAAAGGTTATGTCCACACGCCTGGGATCGAAACCGGGGCCCAAGTCGCCGCCTGGAAAAAAATTACCGAAGCTGTGCACGCGCGCGGCGGCCGCATTTTCATGCAGATCATGCACTGCGGCCGTATTTCCCACCCGACGCTGCTGGATGGCGCGACGCCCGTAGCGCCGTCGGCGATCAAGCCGGAAGGCCAGGCGTGGACCAGCGCCGGCCTAGTCGACTTCGTGACGCCACATGAGTTGAGCATCGATGAGATTGCCGGCACGATCGATGACTATCGCCAAGCCACCCGCCGCGCGATCGAAGCTGGCTTTGATGGCGTCGAACTGCATGCGGCCTCGGGCTACCTGCCGGAACAATTCCTGTCATCGGGCAGCAACCAGCGGCAAGATCAATATGGCGGCTCGCTCGAAGGGCGTGCCAGATTCGTGCTGGAAGTGCTGGAAACCATGATTGCGGAGGCAGGTGCCGACCGCGTCGGCATCAAGATCTCGCCGGAGATGAACTTCAACAGCATCACGGATGCGGAGCCGCAGCAAACCTACCGCTATCTGGTCGAGAGACTTCACCCTATGGGCCTGGCCTATCTGCACGTTACGCTGTTTGGCACCCAGGTTGATTACCACGCACTGCTGCGCCCATTGTTCGACGGCGCGTACCTGATCGGCGGCGGACTGACACAGCAGAGTGCGGAGACCACCTTGGCTGAAGGCAAGGCCGACGCTACGGTCTTCGGCGGCGCCTTCCTGGCCAACCCGGATCTGCCCGAGCGTTTCCGCCAAGGCGCCACCTTGAATGAAGCTGACCGCAGCACGTTCTTCGCGCCGCCTGGCGCCAAGGGATACATCGACTATCCGGCGTTGACTGCCGTCGAAGCCGCCTGAGAATACGAAAGGCCGGACTGCCATGACCACCACCATCGCCCGCATGCAGCGAGCGAATCGCGGAAGCCAATTCCGGGCCTACCGCCTGCATGGTTCCGATCTTGCGCAACTCGATCCCTTCATGGGCATCGACCATGCCTGGGTGAGCGCGCTCAAGGCCTGATTCTTCCGGAAATCGCCGAGATCTCGCCCGAAGCGCAGGCGGCCCGCATCAAGCGCCCCGGTGTGGTCAACGCATGGGCCTATCACGACTTCCGCAATGCGGTACTCGCCACGGGATGCCGGAACCTGATCATGGCGGGCGTGACCACTGAGGTTTGCCTCATCTTCCCGGCCATCGATGAGAAAGGTTTCACAATCCACGACGCCGCCATTCAGCTATCGGCTATATCAGCCCGGTACCATTTGAAAATCTACAATGCGCCTGGCGGAAGTGTCCGTGCTGCTGGTGGGCCAGCGTGAGCCGAGCGACGCAATCTATCTCGTTAATCCACCTTTTTCTCTTCAAACAAAATGAGCCCGATAAGACTGATTAACGCACAGCCAAACAGATACCATGCAGGCGCATAGGGATTGTTCGTTTCCTTGATGATCCAAGTAACGAGGAAAGGTGAGAAGCCGCCGAATATGCTTACGCTTACACTGTACATGATCGCCATCGATCTCACTCGCATCTCGCGCGGAAAGCCCTCAAGCAGGATAAGCGAGCCTGCCGGACCTTGTAGCGCCATCACAATGACCATTAGCGCTACCCCCGAGAGTACCGTCGTCAACTCCGGGGTTTTCAGAATAGTGATGAAGACTGGGAAAATGGCGACCATGCCGATCAAACCTGTTACGTACAAAATTGGCTTACGCTTGCCCCGTCCATCCGCCAGCTTGCCGCAAAGAGGTGTCCCTATCGCTAAAATCAGTCCCGCCAGACAGCCAGAATAAAGTGACATGGAGGCAGGCATATGCGCTACCCGCACCAAATACGAAGGTAAAAAATACACCATGATATACATAGTGGCCGTGCTGCTGAGCATCATTAAAGTGCCCAAAATGATACGGCGAACGTCATATTGGATACGCTTGGGAGCAGCATTCGAGCTGCGCTGCTCCATATGGGTTTCTTCCAGGTTGTTGCGGATATACATGCCTACCGGGCCAATTAACAAGCCCAATAGAAACGGGACACGCCAACCCCAACTTTCGAGCGCTGCGGGCGACAACGTATGGGTCAGAAGGACTCCACAAGTTGCTCCGGCCAACGCGGCGGCGCCTTGGCTCGCAACCTGCCAGCTAAGGAGGTACCCTCGCTTTCTGGGTGGCGCCGACTCCATCAGGAACGTCATCGCTATACCTGTTTCGGCACCTGCTGAAAACCCCTGGATCAAACGTGCAATCACAATAAGCAATGGCGCTACCAAGCCGATTTGCGCATAGGTTGGCGCTAAACCGATGATCGCGGTACCCAATGCCATCAGCAGGATCGTGAGTGTCATGGCAGCCTTACGTCCAGCGCGATCAGCATAGATTCCTAGTACGACCCCGCCAAGAGGCCTGGCCAGGAAGCCGATGCCGAACGTCGCGAAGGACAGCAGCAATTGGCTATACTCTCCGACGACAGGAAAAAACAGCTTGCCAATGACTACGGCAAAGAAGCTGTAAACCGTAAAGTCAAACAATTCCAGCGCATTGCCAAGGACGGCGGCGAAGATTACCCGTCGAGACGGTGCAGCCTTGGAACACTGGGGTAGTGAGGTACTAACAGGCATCGATGCGGGGACAGAGAAAGTATTCATGATGTTTCCAAATGGGACGCGAAGACAGTTCCGCACACTCCACCAGCCTGTCGTTCAAAAGATACTGATACGTGGTTGCTGGCAGGTGACAACTGTTTTTTAGATTTCCTGCTGACAGGCGCAGTACATTGAATCAAGCCCAATGTATAAGCACGTACGACGGAAGAGTCTGATAGCACCTGACCTTAAACGTCCAAACACCGGTGCCATCCAAGAATCCCTTCGCCATCACGCCGCCAGATATTGCTCGACCAGGCGAGCCCAATAACTAGCGCCTATCGGCAGTGCATCGTCATTAAAGTCGTAACCGGGATTGTGGATCATGCAACCGCCGTGCCCTTCATCGCCATTTCCGAGCGCAACGTAGCAGCCAGGCACTTTTTCGAGCATCCAAGAGAAATCCTCGCCGCCCATACGTCCCGGTGGTAGCGGGACAATATTATTCATACCGACCAGCCCCGCAATCGCCTCGCGTGCCCATCCCGATTCTTTCTCGGTGTTCATCAGTACACGAGAGATCGGCCGATAATTAATCTCTGCCGTGACGCTGAAGCTGCGTGCCTGGAGTTCGACGATCTCGCGCAAACGCTTTTCAACCAATGCCTGGACCGTTTTATCGAGGGTTCTCACCGTAACAAGGATTTTTGCGGTTTCAGGTACGACATTGTGCGCAGTGCCGGCCTGGATTGATCCTACGGTCACAACTGCAGCATCGGCAGTTGAAATATTACGTGAGACGATAGTTTGCAATGCCATGACGATACTGGCGGCGGCTACAACTGGATCACGTCCGAAATGTGGCATTGCTCCGTGGCTGCCCTTGCCGGTAAGAGTGATCGTCACCGAGTCGGACGATGCGGCCATGGCGCCGCTTTGGGCGACAAACATTCCAACCGGCAGCCCGGGCGCGTTGTGCAGAGCAAATATTGCGTCGCAAGGGAAGCGCTCAAATAAGCCGTCCGCCATCATGCGCTGGGCACCGCCTAAACCTTCTTCTGCAGGCTGGAATATCAGATTCAGCGTGCCGTTGAAACGCTTTGTTTGGGAAAAATAGTAGGCGGCGGCCAGCAAAATTGCCGTGTGGCCGTCGTGTCCGCAGGCATGCATCTTTCCATGCAGCTTGCTTGCGTAGGACAAGCCGGTAGCTTCCAAAATTGGCAGTGCATCCATATCTGCACGAATACCGATTGTGCGCGAACCTTCGCCAACCTTGAGACGACCAACTACGCCGGTACCGCCGACATCTTGAGTTACTTCATAGCCCCACGCTTGCAGTTTGTGCGCAACCAACCTGCTTGTCTCTATTTCCTCGAAACCTAACTCCGGATGGGCGTGAATACGGCGGCGCAATTCAACGAATTCCGCAGCATGCTCTCGGATCTCGGGAAGAATATTTGTAATTCGGGACAAATCCATCTCCTTATGTAGAGTGAAACAACAATGTCCGTGCAGTATCAATGACGGCAGGACTGGAAAGCCAGTCTATGATGAGAGTGCATATTTAAAAAATGAAAAAATATTATGCCTATAATGTTTGGTTATGACCGCGATATTGAGATACCGTATAAGAATTAATTTTAGAGGTAATGTATGGGAATGAAACTGCATCAACTCCGTGCTTTGGTAGCCGTCGCCGACCATGGCAGTATCATTGGAGCTGCCCGCGCGCTGTTCGTCAGCCAACCTGCCATCACCAAGGCGATTCGCGAGCTTGAGGCCGACGTTGGGGTAACGCTGCTGAGCCGCGGTGTCAGCGGCGTGACACTCATGCCTGCCACGAAGTCACTCTTGCAGCGTGCGCGGCTGATCGTCCACGAGTTGGAACGGGCAGAGGAACAGATGGGGGTGGAGAGAGGAATTCTAGAAGGAAGAGTCACCATTGGTTTATCGGCACTCGCAGCGCTGACTCTGCTACCCGCTGCCTATGCACGGTTCCGGCAGGATATGCCTCAAGTCAGAGCCGAATTTCTAGAGCAGCCCATGACAAAATTACTCGATAGCCTACGTCAAGGCACGCTCGATTTTGCATTGGTCTCAGCCTCTCACGCTCCCTCAGATGCGTGCGTGCATAGCACGGAACTGGCGACGTATCCGGCGGTATTTGTGGTACGGGAAAATGGCCTTCTGGCTAGAGCGACCTCGCTGAAAGACCTCAGTGATGCCGAATGGTTATATACCGACCCGTCCGGCACCTATCCGTTATATATCGCGGAATTATTCAAAAAGAACGGCTTGCCAGCTCCGCACCGCATGACGAAGTGCACGTCTCAGGCGCTGCTGTATGGCATTTCCCTGACATGTGATTCGGTGATTTCATGGCCATCTCCTATATTCGAAGTAGTCAACGCGATGGGGCAATTTCGCAAACTCGACTTCATCGAAAAACTAGCTGACGTAAAGCTCTTTCTGATCCAGCGTGAAGGAGCGATTATTACGCGGCCGGCAGACTATTTCATTCGATGCCTCACGGACATGGCCAAGATCTCTTGATGCTCGTCCGGAGTGACCCATGCTGCCGGCCTTTTTGCTGACCTGCGCATGGAATGACGGATTAGTCGCCAAAAGATGCTAATGCCTGGCATGCTACATCTCCCGCCTAGTCATTCAACTGCGAACGATGTGTTCGAAATGACGTAGCGGACTACTTCGTATCAGTTCACGTGATCACACTCTGACCACGTGACAGTCGGAGACCAGGCGCTCAGAAGCTGTGTGACATGCCCAGCGCAAGAGATTTGGTGGCGATCCCGGTTTGTGGATTGAACTTGCCTACCTCAAACGGCAGCGGCGTACTATTCAGGATGATAGTAGAAGTACCGTAGTTTCTGACCGTACCCAAGCGGACGTACAAGGTAGTGCGCCTCGACAAATCATACTCAGTGCCCAACATGATACCCAGCGCCGCATCATGAACCTCCTTGCCGGTACTGGCACGCACGCCGGAGGTGTCACGGTAGATTGCCGAGGCGCGGTAGGTAATACGGCCACTTGGCAAAATGGCGCCAAAAGTGGTAAGGCGGGCAATACCATCCTGAGCTACTTTTGGGGCCATCAGCATGTATGAGGTAGAGAGTACTATTTTCCCATTGTCGTAGACCACGCCGATGGCGGGGATGTCAGTGCGCACGCCAGACGGGGCCGCACCCGGAGTTAATGCCAAAGGCGCGCTCCACACCTGGTTATAGCTCGCAGCAAAATAAAACGGCTCGGTTAGATAGGAAACGACACCGCCTTGGGTGGCCACCTTAGGATTGGTCGTATCGGCCACGTTGGTGGCATAAATGAGTTGAGCGCTGACACCACCAAAACGCGGCGTCGTATAGGTAATTGCTTTCGGCACCCGTGTCGGCAGAGAACTGGCGCCAATGCCGAGATCGGTGTTATAACCCACCCCTTTAGCACTCTGCACCACACCGCCGCCAACCCAGCTATACACCGAGTTAGTGGAGACAATTCCGAACGGATCAATAAACAACGGCAGCATGGCGTTAATCTGATTTCCCAAGCGCACCGCCCCCCACTCGGCCGACTTAAGTCCGACCCAAGATTCGCGGTTGAATAAGGCACTCGATTGCATGGCTCCGGTGTCGGCCAGGAAGCCCGACTCAAGCTTGAATTCCGCCCTCAGGCCGCCGCCCAGGTCTTCCTGGCCGTACAAGCCAAATTTTGAAGTGTTCATTCCCCCGCTTTGCATTTGAAAATTGCCAGAGGCATGGTCGGCTTTAGTATACAAGCCCCCGAGGTCAACCGAACCATACAACCTGACGCCGGTACTATTCCCGCTGCTGTATTCAGGTAAGCTCGCGAGCCGGCTCATTAAATACGAATCGGCGTGCGCCTGATGCATCGGTAATCCTGCGCATATAATCCCGTACCAGATAAATTTTGCTTTATTTTTTGCGTTCTCCATCCCCACCTTGCGTCTCCCTCTGTTGTGATAATTCTTTTTCAATCAATTTGCTTCTATGCCGTGGTGCGGCCAGGCTGCGCTCGACCTAAAGGCGATTTGGATTGAATGACGTAGCTATTCTCATCAATTTGCTACGGAAGAAAAACGCACTTTTTCTTATTTGCATAACCGATGGTTATCAAAGAATCCTGAAAATGAAGCATCGTCGATTTCGCGATCAAATCTCGATCGCAGATGAAGGGAGTATTTGCGGTGCTGCGCAGGAGGGTTTGCATTGACGCGATCACAAAGGCGGTTCGTGACCTTGACTCCGAAGTCGAGCCCACTCCGCTGGTGAGTATGGTGTGCACTGTCAATAGTGGACACCTCCGTTTCAAGCAGCCAGGGCTCGTGATCCGCGTTGTTTTTTGGGCGCACCTGGCCTGCTGCGAGGCTGCATAGGTCTGGAATGAGCGACGTCGAATCTACCGTTCGACGGGGCGCAGTGTATGGGGTTCGGGGAGGCTGCGCCGAGCGGCAGCCGAAACCCAGGCGTGAAGAGCATGGACAGGGATTTCAGGTACCTGACTCCGTGCCTTCCTTGGCAGGCACGGAATCCGCCCGAATGTTGACCCGCATCGAAGAACGTACCAGGACCGGCATTTCCGGGCCTGTATCGGGCTTTTTCCCGCATGGCGGCGAACTCATATGAAACAAGTTCTAAAGATCAGGTATGCGGGCAATACGTCCATCGGCTTTCATCGCTGAGCGTAAATCAATACCCTCCCTGCCGATAGACAAACTTCCCCTTGATCACCAGCTGCGCCGACTGGTCCGGCGTGTACATCTCGTCCGGGTAGCGGTTCTTGTTGGGGTTGTCGCTGGTGAGCACCAGGCTGCCGTCGGCGCGGCGGTGCACGCGTTTGATGCGCAGGCCGTCGGGCGAGTCTATCGCATAGATCTGGCCGCTGGTGATCTCGGTCTTGGTTGTGTCGAAAATGACGATGTCGCCGTCGATGATGAAGTCGGCCATGCTGTCGCCGTAGGCGTAGATGGCGACCACGTCGTCGCGCTTGACGTGGAAGCGGGCGAACCAGCGCTCTTCCTTGATCAGCGGTTCTTTTTCCAGGTCCTCATAGTTGTTGAAGCCGCCGCCGCAGCTGCCGCTGGCATGCATGAAGCGGATCGCGCCTGCGCCGGCGTCGCCGTTGTTGCCGGCGTTGATGCGCATGTGCGGTTGATTCACGCTGACATTGCCGCTGCTGTCGCTGCCACTTGCGCCGCGCTGCATATTTCCCAGGCCTTCGTGCAGCCATTCAAAGCTGACGTTGCAGGCGCTGGCGAGCTTGCGCAGGGTTTCCGTTTCCGGTCCCTTGGTGCCTACGCCGTTGAGGATGCGGTTGATCGTCGGTTGCGGCACGCCGGAGGCGCGCGCAAGGGCGCTCTGGGAAACAAAGCCGGCGGCGTGCATGGCGGTGTCTAGTCGCGAAGTAAGTGTCATGACAGTTTTTGGCTTGGGGCCGGTGAGTAGATCGGTGCTGCGAGCAGATGCGGGACCTGGTGAGCCTCGTCCGTAAGGGGTTTGAATGCTCGCCCACGAATTTTTTCGGCTAGCCGGTTAGCGTCCGCTCTCAGCACAAACCCGGTTAATCAAAGGGGCTTGTACAACTGGATAATTGAACTATACACGTACGTATAGGTTTTTGCAAAAAAATATTCAAGCATGACTTGAAATACTTATCCATTCGCGTATAAAATGCATGCATGGATAACGAAAACACAATCACTTCTCAGCCAACGGCCACCAGATTGCTTGCCGATATCAAGGCTGCCACCGGTTGGAGCCAGCCGCGTATTGCCAGGGAGCTGGGCGTCTCGCAACCTACGGTCAACCGGATTCTGAACGGCCAGGGCGATTGCAAAAGCACCACCTGGATGGCGATCACGGCCTTGCACCGGCAGGTTTGCCGGCGCGCCATGCCAGACACTTCCTCATCACAGATAAACGGGATTCCACAATGAGCCACACGATGATCATGCGCGACCGCAGCATCCCGCTGTCGGACGCAGAGCACAGCGCCGCCTTCAAAGTCATGCAGCAGGGCCTGCGCGGCGTGGACGGCAAGCACCATGCGCGCTGGCTGCGCTTCTTGCGCGAGGTGTTTGCGCTGGAAGACGGCGAGGTGGCGCAGGTCGGCACCCGCATTCCGCGCAGCACCGCTTTCCATCGCCGCCACATGGCGCTGGAACGGGCGGTGTTCGATGCGCAGCAGCGCTTCAGCGAATTTGAGCAGTTCCGCAACTGGCTGAAGATAGGCGCCGGCCACGTGAACTGGGTGCCGGGCGCCAAGGGCGGCATCGTGCCGCTGCCCAGATCCATTTCCTATGCCGAGCTGGATGACGCCGCGATGCAGCAGGTACACGCCGCCCTCATCGGTTTTTTGCGCGGCCCGCATGCGGCGCGCTATTTGTGGAAGCAACTCGATGCGCAGCAAGCGGCCGCCATGATGGCGACGATTTTGCAAAGCGTCTTGCCGGTGCAGGAGGGGCGGCAGCAATGAGAGGTTACGCCAAGATTTCTCCCAAATTCTGGATCAGCGGCACCGGCGAAAAATTGCGCGATGAAGGCTGGCAAGCGCAGATGGTGGCGCTGTACCTGATGAGCAGTCCGCAAGCCAATATGACGGGCCTGTATTACTTGCCGAAGCCTTTCATGCTGGCGGAGACCGGGCTGACAGCGGCCAACCTGGCCGCCGGTTTGCAAGGCTGCATACGGGCCGGCTTTTGCCAGTACGACGAGAAGTCGCGGATGGTCTGGGTGCATGAAATGGCGTGTTTCCAGGTCGGTGCAACACTGAAGCCGCGCGACAAACGGGCCATCGGCGTGCAGACCGAATACGACAGCCTGCCCGACAATCCTTTCCTGCAAGCCTTTTACGACAAGTACGCGAAAGCTTTTTGCATGAGCAGTTGCAGGGGAATCGCAGCAGTGGAAGAAGGGAACGGGAAGGGGCTTGCCACTACCTTGCACACACCTTCCAAGGTGCGCAAAAGCCAAGAGCAAGAACAAGAGCAAGATAAAAGTCAAAACCTCGCTAACACTGACGTGTTAGCTGTCGCCAGCGATGCTGGTGACGTGTCGGGGAAGCTGGCGGATTCGGGTCATCGCGAGGCGCTTTTGCCGCCTGCGGCGCCCAAATCCGCCGGCATCCCAAGTGGTGGGGGCAAACCAGCAGCGGCGCAAGGCAGTGCCGCGGACACTGGAACGGCTGGACTTTCCCTGAGCGACGGTGCCCGGAGCACGGCCAGGGAACAGCAACAGCCACGCGCAGTGCCTGCAGCAACGGCCTGCCCCCACCAGGAGATTATCGCGCTGTACCACGAGCTCTTGCCGCAGTGCCCCAGGGTGCGCGACTGGACCCACGGCAGGGCGCGGCAACTGCGCAGCCGCTGGAACGAAGACCCGTCCCGGCAAAACCTGGCCTACTGGCGGACTTTTTTTGAATACGTGGCCGGCTGCGCCTTCCTGACCGGCAAGTCGCAACTGCCGGGAAAGCGCCCCTTCATCGCTGACCTGGAGTGGATGACCAAGGCCATCAACTTCACCAAGATACGCGAGCAGCAGTATGAAAATTATTGAGATTGAGACGGGCATCCTCGCCGCCGCCGTGGCGTGGGCAGGCACTGACCCGGCAGCCCAGCAAACATCGAACGTCCGCGTGGGCACAGGTGCCCACCCTACGGAATTGTGGAGGGAATAATTTGATGAAAACGATGGACCGCAACCGCGCCGCCACAGAAGCCCCGCACAATATCGAAGCCGAACAAAGCGTGCTCGGCGCGCTGCTGCTGGACAACGACGCGATAGACCGCGCCGGCGACCTGCGCGCCGAGCATTTTTACCGCGGCGAGCACCGGCTGATCTACAGCGAACTGCTGGCACAGATCAGCGCCGGCAAGAGCTGCGACGTGATCTCGCTGACCGACCTGCTGCGCGACCGCATCGCCGATTGCCTGCCCTACCTGAATGCGCTGGCGCAAAACACGCCTTATTCGGCCAACATCGCCCGCTACGCCGCCATCGTGCGCGACCGCGCCATCAAACGCGGCCTGATCGCGCTGGGCCATGAGGTGGCCGACCAGGCCGCCAGTTCGCGCCAGGACGCCGCGCTGCTGCTGGACCAGGCCTCCAGCAAGCTGGAGCAACTGGCGGTGGCGCGGATCAGGCAAGAGCCGGTGAAAGCCGGCGCCGACCTGTACCACCACATCGAGGAGCTGGAACGCCGGCGCGAAGGCGGCAGCCGCGCCATCTCCACCGGCTTTGCCGGCGTGGACGACAAGCTCAGCGGCGGCCTGCGCGGCGGCGAGCTGGTGGTGCTGGCGGCCCGGCCCAAGATGGGCAAGACCGCCTTTGCGCTGAACCTGGCCTGCCATATCGCGCACAGCCACAGCGTGCTGGTGCTGTCGATGGAAATGCCGCGCATGCAACTGCACGACCGCAACCTCGCCAGCATAGGCCGCATCCCGCTGGCGCACCTGCTGCAGCCGAATGCGATGACGGACGGCGACTGGAACAACCTGACCGCCGCCATTGCAAAAATCGACGCTATGCAGCTGTACCTGGACGACCAGGGCGGCCTGCGCCTGCTGGATGTGCGGATGAAGGCCAAGGCCGTCAAGCGCCGCCACGGCCTGCAGGTGCTGGTGATCGACTACCTGCAACTGATGGAAGGCGACGGCGACAACCGCAACGCGCAGATAGAGGGCATCACGCGCGGCCTGAAGGCGCTGGCGAAAGAATTGGACATCGCCGTCATCTTGCTCAGCCAGCTCAACCGCGAACTGGAAAAGCGCCCCAACAAGCGCCCGCAAGCCAGCGACCTGCGCGACTCCGGCGCGATAGAGCAAGACGCCGATGCCGTCATCTTTTTATACCGCGACGAAGTCTATAACCCCGACAGCCTGGACCGCGGCATCTGCGAGGTCGATGTCGCACTGTGCCGGCAGGGCGCCCCAGGCCGCGCCGCCTTGACCTACATCGGCGCCCAGACCCGCTTCGACAATCTGCCCGACGCGGCTGCAGGCTGGCGCCCCCGTTCGCCGGC
>Ga0207092_1075_pt1 | contig 18746 bp, 15 predicted proteins | sample Alteio_BWMinHeat_48_FD_153533 | JGI IMG/M metagenome (GOLD analysis project Ga0207092, IMG submission 153533) | Enriched cells from forest soil in Barre Woods Harvard Forest LTER site, Petersham, Massachusetts, United States -... | ecosystem: Environmental > Terrestrial > Soil > Temperate forest >... | reverse complement strand
TCGTCGCCGAAAGGAGCCCCGCGGACGATGCTGCGCCGCAATGCGGCCAATTCGGCTTCCGTTTGAACCGCATTGACCGTCGCGGGCCAGTTTCGCGGACACGCCAAGGGCCAATCGGATAGCAACTCGGGCCGTTTACCGTTGGGGCGCCACGACAGACTCGACCAGCGCCAAGCCTCGGCACGTCGGACGAGGTCCGCTCGGAGCGGATTCCGTTCGACATATCGCAGCACGGTCAGCAAATGCTCGTCTTGTTCAATTGGAAAAGCCTTGAATCTGCCTTGCCAGACGTGACCGGTCCCTTTGTAGTGACGATGGTAACGTCGCACATGGGAGGTGAGGAGCCATTGCATCCAACGGCTCAAATCGCCATCGCCGCGTGGCCAAAGCACCAAATGAAAATGGTTGGGCATTAGGGCGTAGCCCAGAATCCGCACCGGCAAGCGCTCGTTGGCTTCGGCCAGTAGTTTCAGAAAGGCGACGTAATCGTCATCCTTGTGAAACACCTCGGCACGACCATTGCCCCGATTGAGGACGTGGTAACAGATACCGCCAGCGGATGCGCGTGCTGTTCTTGGCATGTGTACAAGGTATCAAACCCGACACCCTTCGTCAATAAAGTAGAATGTCCCCTTTTCCCTCTTTCCCTTCCCCAATTGCGGATCAAGTGACGGTGTAGGGACCGCCGGCACTGCCGGTGACGGTCACGGTCTGGCCCAGAAGGGAATCGAGCATGCGATAGGGTGCGGGGAGAAGAGAAGTTGTCGGTTGTCAGACGAACTTCGCCGGGCTCAGCTCAGGCGATTGAAAAATGCAAAGTGCAAATTGCCAAGTGCAAATTGAATGCGCGGGCCGGAGCGCGATGGAATTGGCTTGGCTTGTTCTGCCCCAAATGGAGGGAGAATCGAGGGTGCTTTGGATAGGCTAAATGTTCGTCCCTTCTGTTCATGTAACGAGGTTGGGATTCCGGCATTCTGGGGCGGAAAAATATTTGGAAAGATCCTTGCAAAGTAGAACACTATTGAATTACGGTGCGGGAAGAAGAGAAGAAATGCGGAAGTCGGAATGCGGAACGCGGAAGTAAGGCGGATTGAAAAATGCAAAAAAAGCAAAACGGGAAAGGAACACTAATGGGCGCTAATCTGCGCTGATCGAGCAGAAAGGAACGCGATGGATAAGGAACAGAAGAGCGCGAAGGCAGCGAAGAGTTTCAGTCACGTGTTTTTTGTTGCAAACTGTTTCGTGACAAAGGAATAAGGGCGATTGATCGGATAAAGTGATAAAAAATGCGAAAAAATAGTGGCACAGTAGGCACACAAGCAAATCGTTGTCGGGGGTTAGTATTCAGTGTTCAGAGGGCAGTCGTTGAGGATGTTGGAAATGAACGCGAACGGTGCAGAGCCGAGTTCAAGCCAATGCGAATACGCTCCCATGCTGACGCGGCGGGCTTCCTACGTTCTGGCGAACGTGGCTACGAAAGGAGGATGTCAAGCGAAAAAGGGATTTGTGCAGTGCGCAAAAAGGCTGCGCCCCTGGAACCTCTGGGGAATTTCTCGGGGTTTTTGCGTGGTTTTCCAGAGGCGCAGGCTGCGCCTCTGGCGCCCCTGGGGAATTTCACGGGCTTTTTTGATGGTTGCGGATGCGGCGAGGGGCTGAGAAGTTGAGCCCCTGGGAAGAAACCGGCGATGGCCGGGAATTTTGGATTGACTCGGACGAATTTGACGGCTCGCAGGCAGACGCGTCGCGAATTGAAAAACATTGACGCGTGGCACGGCAACGGGCTAAACCGCAAGCGACGGGTAGCGCGGGGCAGCTTGGATCGATAATCCGGCAGCGTTAGCTACGGCTTCCCTAGAGTCGGACGCTGGGCAACGGTGAAGTGCCCATACAGCGTCTCGTTGCCGCGGAGGATGTAGAACTTGAGGGGATCAAGCTCGGCGAAGTCGGGGCGGCTCAGAATGTAGGTCACATTGTCGAGGGTGACGGTTTCCCAGACGTGCATGCCGACCAGGATGTCGCCGCGGCGGATTCCTTGTTTGGCGGCCGGACTGTTGGCCCGGACGTCAGCGACCGTGAGCCCGCCGCGATAGCGAGACTTGTACTGCTGAAACTGTTTTGGCGGGATCGCTTCCAATTGCAGGCCGAGCAGTTCCCAAGTGGGGCTGCACGAAGCCAGCACGAGGTTCAGCGTCATCTTCTTCTGATTCCGTTCGACCGTGACGGGCACTTCATCTCCGGCCTGACGGCTCAGCAAGGCTCGCTCGACATCGAGAGCCCGCACAACGCGCGAATCTCCAACGGAAGTGATCACGTCCCCTGGCTTCAGGCCGCTGGCCGAAGCGGGACTGTCGTCTTCAAGATCGGCCACGACGATGCCGTGCTTGCCTGGCGTGGCAGTGGACTTCACCCCGTGCCAGGTGCTGCGCACCCGTCGGGTGCTGAGCAAGTCAGAGGCAATGAGCATGGCCTTGTCGATCGGAATAGCGAAGCCGATATTCTGGGCCCCAGCTCGGACGGCCACGTTGATGCCGATCGTTTCGCCATCAATGTTCAAGAGCGGACCGCCGGAGTTGCCGGGATTGATGGGGGCATCGGTCTGAATCAAATCGTCATAGTTCTGCGCTTCGTTGACCTGTACCGAGCGATGCAGCGCACTGATGATGCCCGTCGTGACGGTATGCTCGTATCCGAAAGCGTTGCCCACGGCGATGACCGTTTCACCCGCCATCAAGTCGCTTGAAGTACCAATCGAGATGACAGGAAACGTCTCGTTGGCGTCGATCTTGATGACCGCCAGATCGGTCTTGAGGTCGTGTGAAACGAGCCGCGCGATGTGCGTCTTCTTGTCGTGCGTCGTGACGGCGATTTTGCGGACCCCGTCGACCACATGATGGTTCGTGAGGATATAACCCCGCTGATCAATCACGACGCCCGTCCCCATGCCGTTGACGCGGCGGCTGCTGTCGGTCGCGTCGGCCGGCCTGGCATCCGTCGCGCCCAGCACCTTTTCACCGTGAATATTCACCACCGAGGGGCGTGCTTGCTCGACGGCCACGACGATCGGCGTGCGCCGTTCCGATGCTTGCGTCGCCGCGGTCGCCAGAACAACCACAGCAGATCCATATAGCACACACCAACCAACCAGGCCAAAACAGCTGCGGCGCCAAACATGGCGATCAAGTGGGTAGCGCATGTGGAGTTTGTCGCCGTGGGGAAAGGAAGGTTGCCCCGACCGCCTTGCCACGATTCAGCCGAGGCATGCCACGGCGAATACGCACGCATTGGGGTATGGTTTGTAAATCGGTACATGGCCACAAGGCCTTGAAAGGGGCCGGTCTTGGCAGCAGAGTCAACCCAAATTGACGTAATAGTTTGTACGGGTCGGGCGAACCGGAGAATCGTCATAGCTATCGCTCGACAAAACGCACGTTGGATGCATTTGGGGGTTCCACGATCTCTTCATTCGACACTGGTACCGCTTGATTCGACTGTAGATCGTCGGTGACCATCGGAGGGTGATACCAACCCTTGTGAGCCTGAGAGTCGGGAGGCACCTCGGGCGGATTCGCACTTGGAGGAGCCGGCATCTGTTTCAGTTCTTCCACCGGAGGCCCAAGCGAACCTGGGATGACGTGAATTTCTTCGACCGGGGAGCCACCATAGGTCACTGGACCAGGTCCAAAGACCGGGTGGACGGGCACTGGATGGAAGTTGGGATGCGGGGGCAAACCCGCCGGTTCTCTAGGCGGCAGAGTTCTTAGAGACCGCGTGTGCCGAATCAGGCAGCGATTGGGGTCGCATGGCGCCGGATCGCCCACCAGAGGCGCCGGTACTCCCTTATTCTCCGGTTCGATCCGCAAGGGACGTTGGATCGACAACTGATAGCGCCAACGGGCAATCGGCCCGACGACATTGGCGCCACAGCCCGTCATCGACAGCAAGCAAACGCCCGCAGCGAGAGCGCAGCAGCGCCGTCGCCAATAGCCAACAAGCATCATTCGTCCCCCCGAACCAATCGAGCTCACAATCAAGCTCTTAACTCTTGATCGGCAGGGACAACCCGCAAATTGAGCACAACCGGATAAGTCTGCCCAATGTGACGGTAGCAACAGACGCGAGTCGCGGCGGTTGACCCTGACCAGGGGCGGCGCTAGAATCGTATCCGTTGACCAGTTTGCAACTTAGGAAAAGCTGACCCGAGTTACCTAACTCATGATTTCCACCCCAACCGCCACACCGCTTTTGGAGATTGTCGATCTGAAAACGGTTTTTCGGACCGATCGGGGGTTGGCTCGGGCGGTTGATGGCGTCTCTTTTTCGGTAGATCGGGGGAAAACCCTGGCCGTGGTCGGGGAAAGCGGTTGCGGCAAGACGGTGACCGCTCTAAGTGTCTTGCAGTTGATTCCAATGCCCCCCGGAGAGATTGTGGGGGGCGAAATTCGCCTCGAAGGCCGGAATCTGCTGGCAATTTCAGCACGCGAAATGCAGGGAGTGCGGGGGGGCGAGATCGCCATGATCTTTCAGGAGCCTGCCACTAGCCTGAACCCGGTATTCACCATCGGCGACCAGATTGCCGAGGCCATTCAACTGCATCGCAAGCTACCGAAAGCGGACGTCCGGGCCGAAGTGTTGCGGGTTCTGGCCGAGGTCCGGATGAGCGAGCCCGAACGACGCATCTCCCAATATCCACACGAACTTTCGGGCGGAATGAAACAACGGGCCATGATCGCCATGGCCCTGTCGTGCAATCCCAAGCTGTTGATTGCCGACGAACCCACCACCGCTCTCGATGTGACGATCCAAGCGCGGATCCTCGACCTGCTGCGCAAGACGCAGGCGGAGCACGGGATGGCCCTGTTATTGATCACGCACGATCTGGGCGTCGTGGCCGAGATGGCCGACGACGTCGTGGTCATGTACGCGGGCAAAGTCGTCGAGCATGCGCCCGTCAACGATCTCTTTGGCAAGCCATTGCATCCTTACACGCGTGGCTTGTTCGCCAGCTTGCCGCGAGTCGACAAACACGAGGACAAGCTCCAGGCGATCGAGGGGAATGTGCCGCCGCCGACTCAATGGCCTACCGGTTGCCGATTCAAAGCTCGTTGCCCGTTGGCCTTCGAGAAATGCGACACCGAACCCCCATTGACGGAAATCGAACCACGACATTTGTCTGCTTGTTGGCTGGCCAAAGATCTGGCCGACGGCAAGATTCCCGCTTCTACAAATTCTCCGACGACGGTCGCGTCATGACAAAACAGACTCGTTCCATGCCAGCTCCCAACTCAAACTTGTTGGAAGTGCGCGATCTCAAGAAGCACTTTCCGATTCGCCGCGGAGTGTTCGCGCGGGTGCATGAGTGGGTCAAGGCGGTGGACGGCGTCAGTTTCTCGTTAGGTTCATCGCGAACCTTGGGCCTCGTGGGGGAAAGCGGCTGCGGAAAGACGACGGTCGGCCGGACCGTGCTGCGGTTGCAGCGAGCCACGGCCGGACAAGTGCTGTTCGAAGGCAAAAGCGTTTTCGACTTGCCGCGAGCTGAATTGCGGGCTCTGCGGCAACGGATGCAAATCATTTTTCAGGATCCTTATGGATCTTTGAATCCGCGGATGACGGTCGGAGCGACGGTCGGCGAGCCGCTATGGATTCATGGCCTGGTCCGGGGCAAAAAACTACGTGATCGCGTGGCAGAACTTCTAAAGCAGGTGGGACTTTCGCCCGATGCGAGCGATCGCTATCCGCACGAGTTTTCCGGCGGACAACGGCAGCGGGTTGGAATTGCCCGGGCCCTGGCGTTGTACCCGGCGTTTATCGTTTGCGATGAGCCGACCAGCGCACTGGATGTTTCCGTCCGCGCCCAGGTCATTAATCTATTGCGACAGTTGCAAGCGGATTATGGTCTCAGTTATTTGATGATCAGCCACGATTTGGGAGTTGTCCGGCACATCAGCCATGAAGTGGCCGTGATGTATCTGGGCCGGATCGTCGAACAGGCGCCGACGGAGGAGCTGTATCAGTCGCCCAAACATCCCTACACGCGGGTCTTGTTGTCCGCGATTCCAGTCCCCGACCCGCTCAAGCGTCATGCTAGGGTCGTGGCAACGGATGACGATATACCGTCGCCGATCAACATACCGTCGGGCTGCCCGTTTCACCCTCGCTGCCCGCTGTACGAACTGAAAGGCAAACCGGCGGAGTGTCGCGAGGTGTTTCCCGAGCTCAAGCCGGTCGGCGGGAGTTCGCAGAATGAAAATACGCCCCAGGCAAGTATTTCGCCGCATCGAGTTGGGTGTCATTTTCCCGAGGAAAGTGAGAAGATGTTAAAGGGGCCAGCCGTGAGTACAATGAATCCCTGACGCCCAAATTGTGGGGCAGGTTGCTAACCTGCCAGTCTCATCATGGCAGGTCGGCGACCTGCCCCACCTCAGTTGAGAACCTGATCATGATGTGCCGAGCTATTCTCCGTCCTTTCGTACTGGTCTTTGTCGTCGGTGCGTCGTTTTGTATTGCGATGCAGTCAGCGCACGCCGCCGTCAAACCACACGCCCTGTTTTCCGATGGTACCGTCTTGCAGGCGGACACCAAGGTTCCCGTTTGGGGAACAGCCAACAGTGGCGAGAAGGTGACTGTCAAGTTTCAAGGACAGGAGGTGAGTGCCATTGCCGCGGATGGCAAATGGCTCGTCGACCTCGAACCGATGAAGGCGAACAAGACACCGGCCGATATGACGATCGAAGGATCGAACACGATCAACGTCAAGAATATCTTGATCGGTGAGGTCTGGATTTGCAGCGGCCAGTCGAACATGCAATGGTCCGTCAACAGGAGCGAAACTCCGGCCGAGGTTCTTGCCGCCTCGGCAAATCCGCAGATTCGCTTATTCACCGTCGAGCGCCGCGGCACGGCCGAACCGCAGTCCGAACTTCGACGGACAACGGCGTTTGGTTTCTGGAGCGAGTGTGGGCCGCAGACACTCGGTGAGTTTTCCGCCGTGGCCTATCATTTTGGCCGCGAGTTGCAAAAGAAGCTCGACGTGCCGGTGGGACTGATCAGCTCCAACGTCGGTGGCACCCCTGCCGAGGCTTGGACCAGTCGCGAGACGCTCCTGGCCGCGCCCGAAACCGCAATCCTGGTCGATAAGGACCCAGCCCGGCCGCCGAAGAGCTCCGCCCTGTTCAATGCCATGATCAAGCCCTTGGCCCCCTACGCCATTCGCGGAGTGAACTGGTATCAGGGAGAATCGAACGCGGGGCGGGCCTATCAGTACCGCACGCTGTTTCCCGCGATGATCAATGACTGGCGATCGACCTGGGGACAAGGAGAGTTTCCGTTCCTCTATGTGCAGTTGGCCCCGTTCAAAGCCAAGAGCCCGGAACCGATCGAAAGCGATTGGGCTGAGCTTCGCGAAGCCCAGGTGTTGACTCTCAAAGAGCCGAACACGGCCATGATCGTCATCACCGACGTGGGAGATGAAGGCGACATTCATCCCAAGCCCAAGGCGCCGGTCGGTCAGCGGTTAGCTTTGGCGGCACGTGGCGTGGCCTACGGGGAAAAGATCGAGATTTCGGGTCCTGTCTACTCCGGCATGAACGTCACCGGCGGCAAGATCACGCTCAGCTTCACCAACGTGGGCCAGGGTCTGGAAGCCAAAGGGGGCCCGCTGACTGGTTTCGCCGTTGCGGGCAACAACCGCAAGTTCAAGAACGCCTATGCGGAAATCAACGGCGAGACGGTCGTCGTCCACAGCCCAGAGATTGCGCAACCCGTCGCCGTGCGATATGGCTGGGCCAATTATCCGGTGGTGAACTTATGGAACAAAGACGGCTTGCCAGCCAGTCCATTTCGGACCGATGACTTTCCGATTCTCACCGGCCCGAAATCGAAGTAATCGACTCACATAATGATCCCGGAATGCGATACGTCGTGCTTGTTCCACTCGCGGATCAGACGAACGTCGAACAGCAACACCTGGCCGCAGTTCTGGCAAATCAACTGCACCATATTCGGTGCTGCAACGGCCAGATCGTCCATGACGTCGCTTGAGCCGATCGTCACCAATTCGCCGATCTTCCAACGATTCGACTGGCACAATTGGCAGGAGTGGTGCTCCACTTTCTGCCTTACCCAGTCCTCAAACACCTTCCTTTGTTCAGCCGTGAGTTTCATACGAAGAACCTCAAAGGCCCTTCAGGGTGCGGGTGCGATTTTACTCTGCGCCTAGCCGCGATCGACTGCCAGGCAATATCATCAGCGCAGTCCCAGGCACGTAATCACCAGCAAAACCTAAGACATGGCGAGAACCGCCTGGTACGATGGGAAAAGCCGACGAAGGGCGTGCGTCTGTGCTTTCGAGCCCACTCTATCAATAATTGTAGATGCGTTCAAGTGAAAACGGCAATGCACCGCTTGGGGGGCGGTTTTCAGATTTGCCTGGATCATTTGCCGGGCGGCCTTGTGTCGAAGTACCGGATCCCTGTGACTTTGGTCTTACGCAGATAGACTTTGTCGGCGCAGGTCACGTAGAGCGTGTCCAACTTGGGACCTCCAAAGACCACGTTCGATAAGAAAGCCGGCTGCGGTTTGAGGATCACGCCGCTGAACCGGCCCGTGGGGTCGAACACCTGCAACCCCACGAACGTCGCTGCGTATAACCGGCCCGCGGAATCGACCGTCATGCCATCGGCGCCGCTTTCTTTTTTGCCTTGCGGCAGGCGGGGCATGTAATACGGCTGCTTGCTGCTGAGCGAGCCGTCGGCTTCCACGCGAAACACCCACAAATAAGGACCGGCAAAGTCGGTCACCACCAAAGTCCCCTGGTCGGGCCAAAGAATGATGCCGTTGGGCCGCGTAATCCCTTCGTCCACCACTCGTTTCTCTCCCTTGGGACTTACATACCAAACCCGCTTGTTGCCGAAGTCGGTGAAATACACGCCTCCCTCTCTGGTCACGACCAGATCGTTCGACTCGACCTCCTCGGCGATGGTCGACTCTTTTCCGGCAGTGTCCCAAGCCACGATCCGCTTCTTGCCATTCTGGCAACCGTACAACCGGCCATCGGGGCCGAACATCAGACCGTTGGCGCCGCCAGTGTTCTCTACAAACACGCTCACCTTGCCGCTGGCCACGTCGATCTTGTGAATACGGTTATTGGGAATGTCTGTGAAGAAGACGTTTCCCTGGCCATCGACGGCCGGACCTTCGGTGAATTTGTAGCCGCGTGCCACTTCCTCCCAGCCTTCACCGTCGATGAGGATCTGGGTCAAGGGCATGTCCTGGGCAACGGCTGATTGAACCGTGAAAAGAATGGCCGAGTAGATTAACGTAGACATCAGCGAACGCAGCATAGGGGAGATCTCACGAAATGCACGCAGTGGATGAATTGCGATGTGTTTGGTGTTTTGTTATGGCTTCTTTACTTCGGGATAATCGCGCCAGAGCCAGCGAAGCGAATCGGGAAGGATTGCGCCGCCATGCTTGCCGTTGTGGCCCCCGTCGCCAAAGATGAACTGATAATCGTATCCGGCGAATTTTAGGGAGGCCGCCATTTCCTGGTTGGCCAGGGGCCAGTTGCCGTGCAAGTTGTCCAGGTCACCCGAGCCGTCTTGCAAGAAGATGCGAATCGGTTTCTTTTCGGTCTTGCGAATCTGGGCATGATAGTCATGCCCGCCGCGGATGTTAGTGAAGCTCCCTACGTGGCTGAGGACCTTGCGAAATTCATTGGGCCGTTCCCAGGCAACGGTGAACGCACAGATGCCGCCCGACGAAATGCCGCCAATCGCCCGATCGTCGGGATTCGTAGACAAGTTGTATTCTTTGCTCACGTGGGGCAGGATCTCTTCCAGCAGAAACTTCGCATATTCATCGCTCAGCGAGTCGTACTCATAGCTACGATTACTCCGCGGCTTGTCACCCGGTTTCGCGGGCGGGACATTTCCAGGATTGATGAAAATGCCGATCGTGACCGGCATCTCGCCCTTATGGATCAGATTGTCGAACACCACCGGCACGCGGAATTGGCCATCTTCTTTCATATAGTTCTGCCCATCTTGAAAAACCATCACGCATGCCGGCTTGTCGGCCTTGTACTGCGCCGGGACATAGAGCCAGCAATTGCGCTGAGTGCCGGGAAAATTCTTGCACTCGTTCCAGGCGAACTGCGTGATCGTTCCCTTCGGAACACCCTCCTGCCGTTGCGACTCGGGACCGAGAACGTAATCGTCCTTGGCCGATACGGCAGGCGAAATCAGAGTTATGGCAGACAGAATCCAAGCAAGGTGGAAGAACGGACGATGCGACATTTTGGAGGCTCCGGGAAGTTTTCAGTTCTTTGGAATTTGAGATTTGTTTGTGATTTGGTCTTTGTGATTTGTTATTTCTCTTTCGTGTTCTTCAACTCTTCCAGCATCGAAACCAACAAATCGGTCATCTTGCGCGACGCCTGCAATTCCACCCGATTCGTACCGAGCCAGGTTTCATAGCCGCCCAGCCGATGTTGCTCGGGAGTGGGCAAGTAACCGTAGCCGCCGTTGGCCAGCTCGATGGTGAAGGTCGGTTTCCAAGGGCTACGGCTCTTGATCTCCAGACCGGTTTCGGCAAATGTCTCGAAAGGACTGGTGGCGATAGCCAGGTCGCCGATACGAATTGCTTGTAGCACAATGATGACCTCGCTGGGGCCTTTTTCCATGTCGAGGGTCCGCGAGGCATAATCAACGTCGCGCGGATGGACCGGTTTCAACTCGCCGGAAATCAGTTTCTTGGCCCGCTCGACCAACTCGGGCGTAGGCTTGCGCGTGGCCAAGGTCAATTCGCGCTGGACCATGCCCAGCGGTACGTCGTCCTGGAACTTAATCGACTGATGGACGCGATAAACCTCTTTCGCCACGTCATCGGCCACGCGGCGCATTTGTTCGTACGGCGCTTGCCGGCCGCGAGGGTTGCGGAAGTTGATGTTGTTGATGTCGCCGCTGGTGCCGTTGCTCATGAAGCCGACAAAGGGCGGGTCGAGCCGGTCGGCGGCGAGCAGTTGCTGGATGCGATCGGCGAACAGGGCGAAATAGTCGGCCGAAATCTGCGAGTCCCCCGTGCCGCCCACGTAGTGCAGCGAATAATTGGCCAACAGCGCGATCGGCCTCCCTTCAAGCGACTGCACCGACAGGAACGAAACCTCAGGGTCGGTGGGACCGGCCGGCTCCAACAGATTCGGGCTGCCGGAGGGCGGATTCATGCGCACCTGGTCGACGCCGCCGAATGGATTTCCCATCTCTGTCAGGCCCTTCATGTACCAGCGGCGATTGAAGACCTGGTCGGGGACGCGGCCGACTCCCCAACCGATTCGAGCCGGCTCCAGGTTATTTGCCGCCCGAGCCAACCCGTCGGCGATCCGCCGGACGAGCAGTTGTTGATAGTTGGTAAGTTGTTCATCAGACCTCAGCAGGCTGCTGCCGCGGGCGCTGACGCCGGAATGCGTATGCGTGGCCGAGATCAGGATGCGGTCGACTGGAATGCCCGTCGCGGATTGCGCCAGGCGTTTGGCTTCGTCGCAAATCTCGCGGGCAATGCTGAGATTGTCGCAGACAACGATGCCGATCCGCGTTTGTCCGTCGTCGAGCACCAGGCAACGAGCGTGCAATTCGTCGTGAATCGCTTTGGACGGCGCCGGCGTGAATCCCCCCACAATCTTCTCGCCGATCAACGGCGTGATATTGCTTGTCGCCGCACCAGCACGAAAGACGCGTTTTGCGTCGGCGCCCCAAGAGACCACGACGAACATCAGTGAAATCAGAATTGCTGCTAACGAATGAACGATTTTCATGGCGGCGAATCGGATGATGGAGAAATATGAAACCTGGTTTCCAATCAGCGGTCATTTGTCTGGACTGTTCTTGTTTCCGTCGGTCGTTCCTAAGAACTTCTCAAAGAAAGCATAGAGCTGATCGTTCGACTCTTGCGTGGGGCTGTGTCCCTTGCGGTTGGTCATGGCGACTCGATTCTCGTGGCCGAGCAGCTTGTTTACTGCGATCGTATGATTAAGCGCCTGCCAGCGTTTGGGCGGATCGACGTCGCCGCCGGAGACGAGAAAGGGACGAGGCGCCATCAACGCGTGGAGCTCGTGCAGGTTGTGCCCCGTCTCGACCATCCGTTTGTAGGCGCCGGTGCGGGGATTCGCGTCGCTGACGATCCCCTCCTTGCGTTGCTGACCTTGCTCGTAGCCGAGATACCACGGCTCCCAATAGTTGATGTTGCTGTACTTTTCGTCGAACACGATGCCGCCGTCGGACCAGGCAGCGCAGGCGAACTTGTCGTACAGACAGGAGGCGAACATCGCCCACTTGCCGCCGTAGGAGTGACCCGTGACGCCGACGCGTTTGGGATCGACCTGCGGCAAGTTGGCCAGGGCGTTGTAGCCATTGGAGGCAATGTAGGCGAGGTACGACAAGGGCTGTAGCTGAGCGCTTTTCGAGTTTGGATAGCCGCGGTCTGGCGGGCTTCCCAAGGAAAGCGTCACGAAGCCGCGTCGCGTCAATTGATAGGCGAAGTCACGGAGCTCCTTGCCGAGTCCGATGCAGGTCGCGGCATCGTAAAAGACCACGACGGCTGCCGGAAACGGTCCTGTGCCGTCGGGGATCAACAGGGCAGCGTTTCGAGAGGTCCGCTGCGGGGCGATTTCCAGTTGAATATCATGTTGCGTGAAGTTGTCGCGATGCTCTGTTTTCAGATATTCAATCTTGGGCTTTTCGATCAACTCCGGCCAAGGGCCCAAGAATTCGTGCCAGGTCTTCAAGATTTCTTGTCTGCGCTTCGGCCAGTCGGCGGCATCGCGGACGGGGCTGCCATCGGCAAACTTCAAAGGGGTCGCGTAATTGCCAAAGTCCGTGGCGAATTCGGCGGGAGGATGAAAGAACGGCGTCAGATCGACAGCAACAGACTTTGAATTCGCGGTTTTGTCAGGTTCCGCCGAAAATGAAATTCCAGCGAAAGTTGTTAGCCCTCCCGCGAGAGCCAGCGACGATTGCAAGAATTCGCGGCGGGAGATTTGGCGTGACATAACATCAACCTTTCTTGACAGAGGTCTTGGCTTACGGCAATTCGTCCAAGAACCGATCCAAAGCCCGATAAAACTCGAGAGGCTGTGGATCGTTATGACCGCCCCCGCGCAGGGAGACAAACGTCTTGGGCTCGTTGGCCGCTTCGAACAGCCGCCGGCCCATTTCGTACGGAATGATTTCATCCCAATCGCCGTGGCTTTGCAGCAGAGGGCCGTGATAGTTGCTGATCTTGCTGAGAGAATCCAATCGGGTGCGCATCACGAGGCGGACGGGAACCCACGGATAGTGGACGGCAGCCACGTCGGGAATCGACGTGAACGTGCTTTCCAGGATCAAACCTCGCGCCCCGTCTTTCGACGCCAGATCGACCATCACGCTGCCGCCTAGCGATCGGCCCAACAGCACGATCTCTTTTTCAGCTACGTCGGCCCGCTTCGCCAGCCAAGCTCGCGCTGCTCGGGCATCCGCCAGAATGCCCGCCTCGTTCGGGCGCCCTTGGCTTCGGCCGTAACCACGATAGTCGAAGATCATGACCGAGACTCGCTGCTCTTCGCGCAGCAGCTTGACCACTTCGGCCCAGTTGGTGACGTTGCCCGCGTTGCCGGGAGCAAACAGCATGACCGCCCTGGGAGATTCGTGCGGCAGATACCAGCCGTGCAGCTTCGTCCCGTCGGCCGATTGGAAGTGGGCATCCTCGAACTTCAGGCCATCGGGTTTCCAATCCCCGACCGGATAGCGATTGGGAAAGAAAATCAAGTGTTCTTCGTAGAACATCATCACCAACACAATGAAGAGGTAGCCGCCCAATCCGACTGACACGGTGCGCAGGATGGTAGTTCGCCAGGAAGTTTGTCGCTTCGCCGCCGCGGTGAAGGAAAAATCGTCCGAATCCGGCGCGCCATGTTGCATGGAGACTGGTTTCCGCAAAAGTGCCCTGGAAAGCGTCCTCTATCTTTACAGGATTCATCGGCGTGGGGCAAATCGCCTGCGTAAAGACAAAGGCCCTCGCGTCTCGTGTCAGACGCGAGGGCCTTTAATTATATCTCTCTCGTGCCCAGGCTTTGGGCGAACGAGCAGCTTATTTGAACTGATAGTTCGGGTTCTTGATGTCCCAATCGGCGTCGGTGAACCCGTTGTTGAGCTTCAAATTGAGGTAGGTGTACTCCTCGGTCAACAGCGGCTGGCCACCCGCCTCCTTGGCCCAGTCGTAAGCTTCGTAACGGACCGGCACGTTCAACTCGTCATCGACGAAGATCCGGGCCATGTTGAAGATGAAGTTCTGGCGCGGCACAGGGTGGACCACCTGGATGCAGGTGCATACCCGATCGTTGATCTTCGCACCCGGCAGCACCTTTACTTCACACTCGCCGTACTTCACATCCTGCTCGGCCACTTCGATCAACCGATCGGTCAACTTCAATAAGCCAAGCTGCGTGATAGGATATCGATTGTCCTGCATGGCGATTGGACCGGTCGGCTTGAGGTTGAGGGTGCCGATCAATTTGTTTTGCACGCCATTGGGATGTCCCCACATGAGGCCGTTGTTGGCCCCCTCGATGTAGATGCATTCTCGTCCCTTCTTGGCCTCAGGGGCAAGGATGTAGATATAAACACTGAACGGCTGATGCCGGACCTTGATGAACATGTATTCGTGATCGAGCAGATTGTTGCCGATTCGTTCACGTTTGACCAACGTGGCGGAGTAATCCTTGATCTTGCGGATGTCTTCGACTCCCGTCTTGGCCCATCGCAATGCCGGCATCAACGGATGCTCGCCCGGCTTGATTCCGGCCGGGTCGGTCAGGGCGCGGTGAATCGACGACATGCCCGACAGGTCAGCCACGCGAGCGACTGGTTGTCCCGCGCCCGGCTGGCCGGGAGCTGGTTCGGCATAAGCCACGGGGATCAAAGGACGCGCGCCCGGCGCGGGCTGCTGCGTGGTTGGGCCGCGGTAGTTTCCCGGAACCGGCTGCAAGAACTGCTGCTGATTCGTCGGAGCCCCCGGCTGGGCGTAACCGGCCGGTTGTCCTGGAATCGTGCCATTGGGCGCGCCGGTCGGCCGATAGTTCTGGGCAAACGCATTGGTTGCCAGACAGATCCCCGTGCAACCGGCCACTAGGGCCAGCAGGCGGCGGGTGAAGCGGGACATGGTCATCGAGTACACTCCTTTTTAGTCAGTGCCTGCAAGCAGGGGTGTCGCCCAGCAAAACTCGGCACGAGTCTCCCTCCGCGAGCCGAGAATTTCCACATTCGTGGCGGTGCAATTGGCATGCCGGTCGTTCTTGTCCACAAGAGTGGACCCGTAAGATTGACTGCAAACCATTTGCCGCGAAGATATTATTGCAACTCAACGCACTCAAAAGCAAGATACAGCGTTTTGGCCGTCTTGGTATGTATCGCCACTACGCTAGGAGGAATTTACAATACCAGCGTCCTAACCCGAACCTTGCAACACTGCTATCAGATACAGGTGTCATTCTGGCGTCAATCTACCCAGGTTGCGCAAATTTGTGGAGATCAATCTTGCCAGCATCAAAAGTCCGCTTGGCGTCCATCGAATCGGCGCCCTTCGCGGAAAACACTTACTTGGCCAATTTGGAGGGTCGTAATGACTGCCTGGTCGTTGATCCTGGCCTGGAACCCGAAAAAATCTGGGAATATCTGACGGAAAATGGGCTCACTCCTGCCGCTTTGCTGATTACGCATGGCCATGCAGACCATATAGGGGGCATTGATTTCCTGAAACGGAAATGGCCTGACTGTCCCATCGTCATCGGCCGCAACGAGGCGCCCAAGCTGACCTCGGCCCAGCTAAATCTCTCTGCCGATTATGGCATTCCGGTCACATGCACGCCGGCCGACGTTCTGGTGGATGAAGGACAAGTTTATCAGGCGGCCGGGTTCGACTTGGAGGTGCGTGAGATCCCCGGCCATTCGTCGGGGCATGTTGTCTTCATCTGGAAGCAAGGAGACCCAATCATCGTTTTCGTGGGCGATGTTATCTTCGCCGGGTCCGTTGGACGTTGTGATTTTCCCGGCGGAAGCTTTCCTCTACTCGCCGCGGGAATCCAGCAGAAGCTTTTCGACCTGCCCGACAGTACGGTGTTGTTGCCCGGTCACGGACCGCCGACGACCGTTGGCATTGAGAAAGAGCAAAACCCGTATGTCGGCAAGAGGGCGCGGCGGGAAGATGCCTGAAGGCCAGGGGCAATCTGGCTGACGTGCCATTAGTGTACTGGCAGATTAGCAAGCTGCCCCACTTCTAGCCCTCAATCTTCTGCCCCGATAACGTATGCTGCGGCGCGGCTTCGGGCAGTAACGCGGGAAGTTCCAGCGTGAAGCAGCTCCCTTTCCCGGGCTCGCTGGTGACCACGATCCGCCCGCCATGCTCTTTGAGAATCTTCTGACTCACGGGCAATCCCAGCCCAGTACCGCGTCCCCCCTTGTGCGAGACGAACAACGAAAAGACGTGGTCGATCTCTCCCGCCGGAATGCCGCAGCCATTGTCATGCACCGCCACACGAACCATACCCTCGGCCGGCGCATACTCGACCCGAACTTCGACATGTCCCACCCGCGGCTCGAGGGGCGTCTGACTTGCTTGAACGATCGCCGGCTCGATTTCCCGCGTCTCATTCCCGTCGTCAAGGAAGTCGTCCTCTTCCTCCTCGGGCTCCACTTCACGATTCATCGTTTCGCGGTCACACGCATCAATCGCATTCGACACCACGTTCAACACCGCCCGGTGCATCGCCTCCGGGTCAAACGTCAGCAAAGGCAAATGCCCTTCCGGCACCAACACCAACTCCACCCCGCGCTCGACCGCCCGCACGTTCATCAACTCGACGACGTCCGCCGCTACCGAGTTCAAGTCAGCAGGCACCAGCTCGGGCTCGCGTTCCTTGCTGAACGTGAGCATATCCATCACCAGGCTCGATATCCGCTCCTGGTTCTTTTCGACGAACTCCCAACCTTTGCCGACCATTCCTTCGTCGTGCCGTGACAGTCCCTCCTTGATCAGGAAGCTGCCGCCGCGGATTCCCTGCAAGATGTTCTTGATATGGTGCGACAGCGTAGCGATCGTCTGTCCCATCGCGGCCAGACGTTCCGACTGCACCATGGCCGAATAGTAGCGAGTGTCTTCCACCGCCAAAGCCGCCTGGTGGGCGATGGCGATCATCAACTTCAAATGCTCTTCCGTGAACTTCGTGGCCGATCCTTGCTGCACGATCCGTTGCGGCGAGATCGAGGTGTCAATGTAAATCACCCCCACCACGCCGTAACGTCCTTGCATCGGCGCACAAATCGCTTCGCAAATCCCCATCTGCAAGATGCTCGCCGCGGGGTTCCAACGCTGGTCGTCTCGCGCGTCGCTGGTCAGCACTCCTTCATTGTGCTCCAGAACATAGTCCAGAATCGTCTTGCTGATCGAAATCTTGTCTTCTGAAAGTCCCTTGCGAGTCCGACGCACTTTCGGCTCGAGTACGCCCGATTCCGGGTTGAGCAACATCATGCAACCCCGATCGGCCTCGACCCATTCGAAAATCAACTGCATGATGCGGTTGAGCAACTGGTCGATGTCGAGCGTGTGGCTCACCGCCAGGGCCGTGCGATACATCACCTGCAGGTTGCTGCGGGCCCGCGCCAGCCAGGGAGAAGCGGAATTGCCCGGATCCCCCATCAGGATCTGGCTCCCCTCTTCCTGCTTCATCGCGCGAATGATCCGCGAATGGTCGCCCGAGTCCTTCCCGTGAATGATGTTGATCTTGTCGGAGAGATTGAGATCTTCTTCGTCTTCGCTGCCAGTGAACAGCATCAACGTGCTGCCCAGTTGCACCTCGTCGCCGCTCGCCAGAGTGTGACGCTCGCGGGGGCTCAGCTTTCGGCCATTGATGAACGTGCCGTTCGAGCTCCCCAAATCCGCCAGGGTGAAGATCGAGTTGTTGCGGCGAATTTCGGCGTGGCGGCGCGAGACTTCGTTGTCGTGGATCTGGATCGGGTTCGACGGATCGCGTCCCAGTCCGAGCGCATCTTCGTCCAGCTCGAAGCGAACTCCCTGATCCTGGCCCCGAAATACAAACAACGAAGGCACGTCTTGGACTCCGCGGATTCCGCTTACGAGGCTTTTCTGGCCGGCTGACGAGCCTGATCCAGCAGCTCTTCGATTTTACGGATTAGCGGGGCGTAGTGGTAGGGTTTCGAGACGAACTCGCCGCTCGGCAGCGAACTTTGTCCGCGCCGAGCACTGCCCAGCACCACCAAAGGCGTCGCTCGGGCTTGCGATTCGGCCGAAAAGCCGCTTGAGATCTCGTCTCCGGTGGAATCGTCGCCACTCGTGCGGGCAAAGTCCAAATCGAGCACGATCACGTCAGGATGATGCTTGCGAGCCAGAGCCAGACCCTTTTCGGCCTGGCTGGCGGCATAGATTCGCAGCCCGCGTTCTTCCAACGCGGTTCGTAAAACCTCGCGGGTTTCTTCCAGCGAATCGACAATCAGCACGCTACGTTGGGGAACCAATCGCCAATCTCCGCATGATCGATAGCCGCCGCCCTGCTGAGAGGGGGCAGAGCATAGCGGCCGGTGCCTTTGGTGTCAAAATCGAATTCGTGCTTGACGCAGCGCCGTCGAATGCCAAGAATTTAAGTTGCCAAACGTCAAGAGTTTTAAGTAGTTACGTCTCGCCCCCTCCCGCCTACCCAGGACCCG
>Ga0207092_1073_pt1 | contig 18996 bp, 19 predicted proteins | sample Alteio_BWMinHeat_48_FD_153533 | JGI IMG/M metagenome (GOLD analysis project Ga0207092, IMG submission 153533) | Enriched cells from forest soil in Barre Woods Harvard Forest LTER site, Petersham, Massachusetts, United States -... | ecosystem: Environmental > Terrestrial > Soil > Temperate forest >... | reverse complement strand
TGCGAATGATGGGAAAGAACGCCGGATTCACGGCGATTGCGGTGCTGACTCTGGCGTTGGGAATTGGCGCCAATACCGCGATATTCAGCGTGGTGCATGCCGTATTGTTGCGGCCGCTGCCGTACTCGAAAGGGGAGGAGTTGGTATTCATTAGGCAGTCAGCGCAAAAGGAGGGAATCAACGACATAGCTTTCTCAGCTCATGAGATTGAAGACTTCCGTGAACAGAACAAGACGTTGTCGGGACTGGTGGAATATCACACCATGTCGTTCATTCTTTTTGGGCACGGCGAACCGGATCGAGTGCGCGCAGCGGTGGTGTCCGCGAATTACTTTGATCTTTTCCAAGTAAAACCGGAACTTGGCAGGACTTTTCTGGCGGACGACGACAAAATCGGCGCGCCGCCGGTATTGGTGCTGAGCTACGAATATTGGGCGAGCAAGTTCGGATCAGACCCCGCTATTGTCGGTAAGACATTTGAAATGAACGATAAGGTTCATACGGTAGTTGGAGTGCTCCCGCCGGTGCCGCAGTATCCGGCGGAAAGCGATGTTTATATGCCGAGTTCGGCGTGCCCCACGCGTTCCTCAAAGAAGTTCATCGACAATCGCGACGCGCGGATGATGGAGGCATTTGGCCGCTTGAAACCGGATGTTTCGGAGTCCCAAGCGAATGCTGATTTCGCGACAATTGCGGCACGATTGAAGTCGGAGTACCCGAAATCCTATCCAGACAATATCGGGTACACAGCAGCTGCATCGTCGCTGCAGAGCGAGCTGACCCAGGGAGCACGGCCGACGCTGTTTGTCTTACTGGCGGCGGCTGGTTTTGTATTGCTCATCGCATGCGCGAACGTAGCGAACCTCACGCTTGCGCGGATGTCGCGACGAGAACGCGAGCTTGCCGTCCGAACCGCTCTGGGCGCGGGCAGGAGCCGTTTGTTGCGGCAACTTTTGACGGAGAGCTTCATCCTCGCGCTGGCCGGAGGCGCGCTGGGGCTTCTTGTGGCCTCTGGCAGTCTCACGCTGCTCACCGATCTCGCGGCGCGGCTCACTCCCCGGGCGCGCGAGATTCGAATCGATGGGGGAGTGCTGCTGTTCACTCTTTTCGCCGCGCTGGGTACGAGCATTCTGTTCGGCACCATCTCGGCACTCTTTTCGCGCGCCAATTTGACGTCGAGCCTGAAGGAAGGGAGTTCTGGAGCTGGGGCGGGACAACTCAAGAACCGGGTACGAAGCGCGCTGATCGTATCGCAGGTGGCATTCTCGTTCATGCTGCTGATCGGGGCGGGTTTGATGCTGCGAAGCTTAATCAAAATGCTGCAGGTGGACCCGGGCTTCGTTCCGCAGCGTGTGCTGGCGATGCGAACCACGTTCAGTTTCAGCAAGTACAAGACGAACGCTGAACTCGTGACTGCGATCAAGAAGGTTCTCGACCGAGTGCAGGCGGTGCCGGGGGTGATGTCCTCCGCGATTTCTTCGACGTATCCTTTGGAGCCTGAGGCGATTTCGGCCGGCCCTGCTGCCTTTTCTGGCCCATTCACGATCGAAGGACGTGAGGTGGCATCGGCGGAGGCGCCTCCGGTAGGGGGGCAAGTAACCGTCTCGAACGGCTATTTCCGGACCCTCGGAATCCCACTCAAAGAAGGACGTGAGTTCGCAGACACCGATGACGGAAAGTTTCAAGTAGCCATGATCAACGAAGCCATGAAACGGCGATACTGGCCGAGCGAGGATCCCATCGGCAAACGGGTTTCGGGTGATAACGGAGCGACATGGGCCACGATTGTGGGGATTGTGGGAGACGTACGCGAGTTTGGCCTCGATCAGAAAGTGGCTCCGGAATTCTATATTCCGCACTCAGAAGGGCCGGGACCGAGCGCGTTGATCGTGCGCACGACGGCTGAACCTCGGGCTCTGGCGGTGGCCGTCAGCCAGGCGGTTCACGATGTGGACTCGCAAGCGGCCGTAACACACGTTCTTACGCTCGAGGAAGCGCGTTCCGAATCTCTAGCCTCACCGCGGGTGACGGCGAGCCTGCTGACGCTCTTTGCGGGTCTGGCGCTGCTGATAGCTGCGGCGGGGATCGGCGGAATCATGTCGCTCACCGTGAGCCAGCGCACGCGCGAAATTGGGATTCGCATGGCTCTCGGAGCTAAGCCTACGAACGTGATGCGGATGGTGATTGGACAGGGGATGTTGCTGACGTTTGCGGGGGTAGGTATCGGAATCGTGGGTGCATTGGTCCTCACGCGACTGGTGAAGACACTCCTCTTTGAGGTCACGCCGAATGATCCGTTCACGTTTGCAAGCGTTGCAGCCACGCTGGTAGTGGCGGCGGCCGTGGCGGTTTTTTTACCCGCCAGAAGAGCAGCGTCCATCGATCCCATCGTCGCGTTACGAAGCGAATAACACTTCCAAGACATTGGCGTAGATAGAAACTGGATTGGCGGAGGGCCTATGCGATTTCTGGCGCTTGCAGGGCTTGCTCTCCTTACCGGGATCTGTTTCTGGGGACGCTTTCAAACCGCAGCGTCAGCTCCTGGGCAATCCGTGCAGACGAGCGGCCCTCAATACGATTCGACGGGGGCGCTCGTGCGCCCGAAGAATTTCGAGACATGGGTGTTTGTCGGCGCCTCGACCGGGCTGAGCTACCAGGAAAGGAGCAAACCAAACGGAATTGGTTCGTTTCACAACGTCTATTTGCGCCCCGAGGCCTACAAAACGTACCTCGAAACCGGGAAATTTCCTGAGAAGACCATGTTCATACTAGCGATTTATGACCCAGCGCAGAAAGTGGAGCCGGCACACGCAGGATACTTCGAGGGGCAGTTTGCGGCGCTTGATGTTGCAGTGAAGGACCACGAACATTTTCCGAATGGCTGGGCATACTTCAATTTTGGGGAGCGAGGAAATCTCGCCGACGCCGTGCATGCAGTTGAGGGGAACCAGTGCTTCACATGCCACAAGGAACGCGCTGCCAACGACAACGTTTTCGTGCAGTTTTATCCGATCCTGCGGCGAATTCTCGAAACGCATAAGCTCGGCGTGAGCTCACTGCTGGAGCCCTGATTGTTTTGCTGTCGGCAAAGTAGTCCGTAGCGCGCTTTCATATCTCGGGCGCCGTCGTAGCTGCGAGCCTACGCAGGATTTCGTTTATTTTCTGTTCCGATATCGTCGTACCTGTCGTGAAATAATTATCCCAATCGACGTCCGGAAATCCCATGCGCGCCGCGATTGCTGGTAGTTGCTCGCGCAATGGCCGTTTGTCGCGACTCGAGACTTTCCGCAGCGCCTCGTACACGATTGCGTGATCGGCATCGTGCCACTTGTACCCGGGGAGGCCTGAGACGATTCGGCCTCGTGCAGAGCTTAGGTCAGAGCTAGCAAAAATCGCGCGCAATAGGGCAAGTTCGAGGCACGGAATGGAATTCAGAGAAACGTCGTGTGGCATTAGAGAACCGTGCTCAGTGTCGCGAGGCTATTTTAGCGAGAGAACAGAGCGGAGTGTTGGGAAAAAACGAAGGAGAGTCAGGCTCGCAAGCCGGGGCAGAGCCCTTTATGCGGCGCTCGAAACCATGGGGCGGACGAAGTCAATTCTGTCGATCGCAGCTGCAATTGCATACACCGGCGTGATTTCTCCATCGACGGCCACTACGCGGATCGCCTTGGCGCTAGCCCTTACGAGAACCGATGCTCCGCGATCGCGCTCCGTCGGCAGGGCAAAGGTCAGTTCTACGCCGGTACCGGGAGCGATGTCGACGTCAGAATGAAAAAAGATACCCGTACGAGAGACATCGCGAAGTTGAGCCGTGTGGAAATTGGTGGACTTGTAGCGCGACACGCAGACTTGAACGGGGAGATAAACCTCATACCGGCGGGCTTTGCGGCGTTCGGTCATATCGGCACCCCTTTGGCAAGCGAAGCACGCCCTCTGCCAGAGCTTCTTCCGATCGGTCGCTGATTACACTGGCTTTAGTTGGCGTCCTATGCTTCCAAAGCAGGATTCGCCGGGCAAAATCTTCCGTGTTTGGGAAGAAAATGCTTAGCGCCTGGGTCCGGCGAAAAAGTACCCAAGGCGAGAGACGACGAAGTGGACAGCGCGAAGAATCATGTTTTGCCGCGTTGGGACCTGGTGCGCTGCCTGGGCCTGCTGTTGTCGGATCGAATTTCCTTTTCGATAGCCCGCACGGCATCGGGCGAAATTTCGACGAATTCCACACCGACGCCGACCCCGGCGAGGCAATACCGCACTTCACAACGAGTGCGGACTTCGACGCCTGTTTCTGCGAGGCGGAACTGAACGTTGAGTACTGCGCCTTCAGGAAAGTTCCGATTCGTGTTGATGAACATCCCCTGCGTGCTGATATCGGGAGGACGCGTTGCGACGTCTTCGCTATCGCCTTCATAGGTAACGGAAAGATCGCGAAGGCTGGAATAGCGGGTAGCTTTGCGCGCCGTGCTCCAACTCTGCCCATGGTTTCCTGTACTCATTCTGTGGCCGCTCCTTGCTCAACAAAGGGGTGATGCGAAGGCTTCATAGTGTCGCCGCCAGTAGCTTTGGCGCCGCAGTACGGACAAAAGGCAAAGGCGGCGGAAAGCTCGTGCTGGCAGCCGGAACAGTAAGCGGAGCGAATCTGTTCGAAGGGAACCACGCGCTGCACTTCGTCGAGAGTCGTCGCTCCGCGACGGACTAGGTCGAGGGCGTATTCCTGCATAAGCTTCATGCCGTTGTTTCGCGCGAGCGAGCGAATTTCATCGGTGCGGCCGCTCGTTCGCACTATCGACCTAACCGCATCGTCAAATAGCAGCAACTCGTAAATGCCAACGCGGCCCTTATAGCCGACGAAATCACAAAGCTCGCAGCCGGTGGGAACATGCTGGTGGGCTGGTGGATCGGCGATCCCCACCCTCAACAACCGCGATAACCATTCGGGACTAGAGGGCACCACGTCGTGGCACGAACACAAGCGACGAACCAGGCGCTGCGCAATGATGCCCGTTACCGAAGTAGCGATTTGAAAGCCGGGGACGCCTAAGTCGAGAAGCCTGGTGACGGCGGAGACGCTGTCGTTGGTGTGGAGTGTCGAAAGAACGAGGTGGCCTGTTTGCGCCGCCTTAATGGCGATTTCGGCGGTTTCCCTATCACGAATTTCCCCGACCATTATTACATTGGGGTCTTGCCGCAATATCGAACGGAGTGACGAGGCAAACGTAAGCCCCGCTTTCGTGTTTACTTGCACCTGGTTCAGTCCGGGCACGGCATACTCGACGGGATCTTCAACGGTGATGATGTTTACTGACGGCTTGCGCACCAGGTGAAGGGAGGAATAAAGAGTGGTGCTTTTTCCTGAGCCAGTTGGGCCCGTAACGAGAACCATGCCCTGTGGCATGGCAAGAATGCGTGCGAGGCCCTCGGCGATTTCCGGAGCCAAACCGAGTCCGATAAAGCCTTGCATCGGGGCGTCGGATTCAAGAAGGCGCATTACGACCTTCTCGCCGTATTGGGTTGGCAAGGTGGACACGCGCAAATCGATTCTGCGTCCGGAAGTCTTCACGAGGAAGCGGCCATCCTGGGGGGCGCGCCGCTCGGCAATGTCCATGTCGGCGAGAATTTTAATGCGCGAGACAAGGGAGTTTTGAATCGACCGCGGCACGCGCTGAAAATCACGGAGCATGCCGTCGACGCGGAGACGGATGACCGTATCGGCGGACTGCGGCTCGATGTGAATGTCGCTGGCAAGCTTCGCGGCAGCTGCGGAGATCGTGGAAGCTACCAAGCGAACTGCCGGCGTGCTCTTGTGTAAGAGCTCCGCCTGCATTTCCTGCATGGCTTCGATATTGCGCTGCAAAGAACTCGAGGAGATGAACTCCATCCCTGGATCGTGGTGGCCGGGTGCGATCGCTTCAGCTATAGCCGCTTCCGCCTCCGCCGCTGCGGCATACCATTTGTCGATAGCGGATTCGATTTCATGGCGAAATGCGAGGCGAGGAACAATGTCCATTCCGGACATGAAGCGGAGCTCGTCGATGATGTGAAGATTTTGCGGTTCGGCCATCGCGGTAACGAGCTTCGTTCCAAGGCATTGCACCGGCAAAACGCAGCATTTTTTCGCGACGGCGTGAGGAAGGAGATTGAGAACTTCCGGGTCAATCTCAATACGCGAGCAATCGATGTAGGGGACGTGAGTTACTTCGGTGAGCGCGGCGGCGAGATCTGCTTTGGAGACGATCCCGCGATCCAGCATGAGCTCGCCCAAGTGGATGAGTTTGCCCTGCTGGTCCTCAATCGCCTTGTTGAGGTCGTCGTGGGATACGTGGCCGCGCTCGCGCAGCACTTCGCCGAGTCTCTTCTTCTTCATCGTCCGCGTCCTCGAACTCTCCACGACGGAGGACAGTACCAAGCTGGGCCCAAGAATCGCGTAGAGTGGAAGCTACTCTACCGCTGCTGCACGGGGACAGCCCGTTAAAGCAAGGGATCGTGCAATACCGACGTGCCCTCTGCTTGCGTGAGAATCCGTTTTTCGATCAATAGATGAATCAAACGGGTTAGCATCGCGCGATCGGGCGCGATACTGTGTGCCGAAGGACCAGGCCGTTGTGGATCGTCACGCACTGCCTGTTGCTCGCCTGTCAAATCGGAAAGCCACGAAACCAATTCGGAACGTCGCTGGGACGAGAGATCGTCGAAGGAAATTCCCATGCCTAGGCCGTCCTGCAAGTAGGCTACGGTGCCGGGGGCTGCAAAGCTGGCCTTTCCTTTCCGCAAAGTGACGTGGACTTTGGTTCCGACAGGAAATGGGATCTTGGTGTCAACGAAACAGCCGCCGGAGCTTAAGTCCGTGGTTCGAGCAGAAAAACGCGCACCGGAACCCAGTTCGACTATTTCCGCAGTCGCCGTGAAGACGACGCGGTCATTGCCGCGGCGGTCAGAATCCTGTACTGGAGAGGAGTGGCCGAGCCTGCCGCTATAGGAATGCGTGTCCTTGTGATTCCCCATCTTCAATTCCCACCTGCCCGCCCAGTTACAGAACAATATACGTGCCAGCGAGCGGCGAGCTGCCCGACTGGTCCAACCTTACAGTCCATTTTCCCTGCCGCTTCGAAGGTCTTACAAGCTCAATCCCTGCACCCATGTCCTAAGGGAAACCACGCTGTCCCTGCAATGGGATCCCAGCGACTGACGGGTTATACCAGGGGGCGAGCGGCCACGCCGGTTGCCTCGAAGTCGGTCTTTCAACATGCGAACAATCTCGCCTAGGAATACTCTATGAACCGAAATCTTGTCGCCAAACGTGAGGGTGACGGGACCTGCTGGAAGATGAGAAACGGAAGTTGGAAAAGCGGAGTTCGAGGCGTAGAATCCTTTCGGATGACGACCGCGCTGATAACAAGAAGTTTCAGTTGGAGGTGTATACCGCGCGGACTTGCGTACTTGGCACTGCTCTTCACTCCAGGAGCCCTGTACGCTCAGGGTTGCGCGATGTGCTATCAAAGCGCGGCGGCTTCTGGTACGCGCTTCGTAACGGCGCTCCGCCACGGCATTTTGATCATGTTTTTCCCTCCGCTTATAATTTTCGGGGGAATTCTATTCGCCGCGTACCGCAGGCGCGACCAGTTCAACGGGCATAGGCGCGCGGAAGCATCAGACTACGACCTCGACCTCGATCAAGCGTTCTAAATCGCGATCCCTCCTTCAGCGATGATGTTCTTACTTTCGCTACATAAAGAATTTCGAGATCGTTAGCATTAAGGAAGCGCATTAGGGGACGGTGGCCCGAACCACGAGATCCGATGTATCCTGTTTATAGGCACCGATGGCAAGGGAATCCGAAAATCGATTTTCACTGAAACTCCTGCAGCCCGCTGTTCTTGCGAGCCTGCGAAAGGGCTACATTCGGGTTCGCGTCGATCCCGAAAAATATCTCAATCAGGTTCAACGCGCGTATCGGCTTCCGATTCGATCTTGGAGCGAAATGATTCTGCTTGGCCCCGAGGTGGTGGACCCGATCGCGAATCGAACGATCGGGAGCGCTACGAGGATGGCCGCGCTTGAAGGGATGGGCTTCGGCATCGGCGGAATGCTGACGATTCTGCCGGACATGGGGGTCCTTTCCACGATAACGATTCGCCTTCTGCAAAAGCTGAGCCTTCTTTACGGTTTTGAATATGCGACCGACGAGCAAGTCGCTGAATTATGGATTGCCGCGGCCAGCGCCGCGGGGCTAGACCTGGGGCGGGAATTCATTGAGAAGCAGGCCATCGAGCGGTTGGTGCCGCGGATTATTGACCGGATTGCCGTCAAGATGTCAGCCGAAATCGCGGAGAAATGGTCGGGCCGCATCGTCCCGATTCTAAGCGCGGGAATTGGCGGCACTCTGAACTATTACTTTGTACGAACCTGGGGTCGGCGTGCGCAAAAGCACCTCCTTGCGCGTCATAATTCGGCTCGCGCGAATCCGCGCCTAACAGGCGCTCGAGGCGCTGTTCAGCTTCTTCCTTCAAGCATACCCTGAGCGAATCCGCGGTAATTTGCCGGCGTTCGCTTTCTCTCTTCTGGGTCGAATCCGATACCTTATAGTTAAGGAATTATGCCTAGGCGGAAACAAAAAGCCACACTCCTGCCCGCGGAGTACACGGCAAGTCAATCCCTTCAGTGTTTCCAGCGGCTTGACCGATCGCAATTGCCGGTTGAGACAATTGAACTCGCACGTTTTTTGATTGGCAAGACCCTCGTTCATGAACGACTACGGAGACGTCTCTCGGGACGAATTGTCGAAACGGAGGCCTACGTAGTGGGCGACGCGGCCGCTCACTCGTTCCGAGGATTAACGCCGAGCAACCGGTCACTCTTTCTCGATCACGGGCATGCGTACGTGTACTTCACCTACGGCAACCACTTCATGCTGAACGTTTCAAGTGAACGGACAGGAGTCGGCGCCGGCATTTTGATCCGAGGACTGGAGCCGCTCGAAGGACTCTCGACGATGGAACGGCTTCGCGGGACACATCGGGTTTTGGACCTCACACGCGGGCCGGGGCGGCTGGCCGCAGCGCTTGGAATCACCAAAAAACTGGACGGAATCGATTTATGTGCGGCCGGTTCTCTTTGGCTCGGCACTGCTGTCCGAGAGACAGGTTCTATAGGAATCAGTGTGCGCATCGGCATAACAAAAGAGACACATCGCGAACTGCGCTTCTACGAGCGGGGTAATTTGTTCGTTAGTGGTCCAAAGAGCCTATCTCCTTGAGTTCCGATCGGTTCCTTACGGCCGCGAATCGCGAGACCGAAGGTACAGAAATATTCGTTGCTCCTAGAGGGTACCGTGTATTGGCATATACGCCGGGCCGGAGTACGTTTCAATTGGCCGCGAGTAGAACGGCGGGCGGCATGAGGGTTTATGACACTTAACGCGCTTAATCCATTGTTCCAAGTTCTGGCGGCGCTGATCATCTTCGTTACTGGCTTTTTCGCCCTGTTTGTGTCTATCGTCGCCGCCGTAATGCTGGCGAGATTGGGCTATGTCGGCGCTTTGTGGGCACTATCAAAAGGTGCGACAGCTTACTCAGAGCGTGGCCAGTATCTGCCTGTGGGGTCCACGTCCGGGAAGAGAACCCAAATGCCCCCTTGGCGCGACCGTCTGGCTGATGCACTGACTCCCCGATTGACCAGGTAAGTGTAAGTAAAAAAACGCGCATCCACGATCGTGCCCGCCCCTGCTACAAACAACACCCGATAGTGTTGCGCGCAACGGGCGCGGAGAGTGAGTTGGGAACGAATTCCTGTAGGTCGTCGGGCAACTGCAAGTGGATCTGGCGGAGAACTCGAACTACGGAGGAATTTATGAAGAAGTTTGTGGCGTTTTTAGTCCTTCCCGTGGCGCTGTGCGGAATGGCGCTTGTGGCGTGGGCTGGCCAAACGAAAACAGAAACAGTAGAACGGCTCGATAGCGCGGGCAAGGCGCTACAGGAGATCAGCGCCGCCCCAGACAAAGGTATTCCCGACGAGGTCGTTTCCGGCGCGAAATGCATTGCCGTTGTACCAAGCATGCTCAAGGGCGGTTTCATCATTGGCGGCAAGCACGGTCGCGGCGTGGCCACTTGCAGGCTGCCCGATGGAAAGTGGAGTGCGCCGGCTTTCTTCGTGATTAGCGGCGGGAGCTGGGGCGCGCAGATCGGCGTCGAAGACGTCCAGTTTGTGATGATGATTATGAATGACGCGGGTATGAAGAACCTGCTCACGGACAAGTTTCAAATCGGCGGCTCAGCTTCGGCGTCGGCCGGTCCAGTGGGACGCCACGCTTCCGCGGGAACTGATTGGAAGGCCGAGACGGAAATACTAACGTACTCGCGGTCGCACGGCCTGTTCGCGGGTATCGACCTCGAGGGTTCGTGGGTCGAGCGCGACAAGGACTCGACCGTCGCATTTTATGGCCAGCCTCACACGAACGCCGCGCTGTTGGGAGGCAAAATAGCACCTCCGGCGGACGCGCATGGCTTCTTAGCTGCGGTTCGCCGAGCCAAGGATGTGGAAGCGGCCAAGAAGGCCTCAGGCGAGTAGCTCGGTTAGAATTACGACATCATTTCTGGCGCGTCGCGATTGCGGGAGACCCTGGCGCGATGCGCCAGAGTGTTTCTGGGGATGGTGCCGAGGGGCAGAATCGAACTGCCTACGCCGGCCTTTTCAGGGCCGCGCTCTACCGGTGAGCTACCTCGGCACCGGGTCAATCAAAGATTCTACGGAAAAGCGGCGAGGCAGGAAAGAAAAAACGCTTTCAGTCCGAATCTGAGTAATGGAACCTGTTGAACCAGGGCCGCGACCGTTGCGGCGGCCAAACTTCGACAACACGCAAACCCGCTAATGTCACTTCATCGACTGATCGAAGTCCCGCATCCAGTCTTTCTTTTTGAGCACCTCGCGGGGTCTCGAGCCATCGGGTGGGCCGACAATGCCGTCCTTTTCCATCAGGTCAATGAGACGTGCTGCGCGGCCGTATCCGACGCGCAGCCTGCGCTGAAGGGTTGAAGTAGATGCACGGCCCATTTCGCACACCACGCGAACAGCGTCCTGATAGAGCGCATCATCGACCTCGTCGGGTCCGTCACCGCCTTCTCCGGACATAACGCTCTCGTCGCTGGGCGGCTTCAGCAACTCCTGGTTGTAGACTGCCTTTGCTTGCTCGCGCCAGAAATCGCACACGGCGGCTACTTCAGTCTCGTGGACGTACGGACCGTGAACGCGGTGGAGTCTGGATGAGCCTGCGGGCAAGTAGAGCATATCGCCCTTCCCGAGCAATGACTCTGAGCCGTTCGCGTCGAGGATTGTTCGCGAGTCGACTTTACTAGCCACGCGGAAGGAAACGCGCGCCGGGAAATTGGCTTTGATCAAACCGGTGATGACATCCACCGATGGGCGCTGGGTGGCAAGAATTAGATGAATCCCGACAGCACGTGCCATTTGCGCAAGGCGGGTGATCGATTCTTCCACACCGTTTGTATCAACCATCATCAGGTCCGCCAGCTCGTCGATAACGATAACGAGGTAGGGAAGGGGCTTGTGCTCTTCTTCACCTTCGGCCGCGTCGAAGAGTGAAAGTGACTGGGCCTTCTCGAAGGTGCGGTTGTACTGCTCGATGTTGCGAACGCCACGCGCAGCGAGAAGCTTTAGTCTCCGCTCCATCTCGCGCGTCGAGTTTCTCAGAACTTGCGCAGCGACCTTGGGATCGGTCACGACAGGCGTGAAGAGGTGAGGAATATCGGCATAAAGGCCGAGCTCGAGGCGCTTAGGATCGACGAGGACAAGTTTCAGTTCGTCCGGCGTGGCTTTATAGAGCAGTCCCATAAGCAAGGAATTAATGAAGACGCTCTTGCCCGTCCCTGTGGCGCCGGCAATCAGAAGGTGCGGCATTTGCGTAAGGTCGGTGGCCCGGATGCGGCCAATTAAATCCTTTCCCATGGGAAAAGTGAGTTTGGATGGTGAATGAGCGAATTCGGAGGATTCAATAACATCGCGAAGAGCGATGGTCTCCCGATGCGAATTAGGCACTTCAATACCCACAGTTGATTTGCCGGGGATGCGCTCGATGAGAATTGACTCGGCTCGCAACGCGAGGCATAGGTCCTCGCCAAGAGCGGTAATTCGCGTGTACTTGATTCCAGCTTCAGGCTTGAATTCGAAGGTTGTGACGACGGGGCCGGGATTGATCTGTGTTACATGACCAGCAACGTCGAATTCCGCGCATTTCTGCTCGATCGCTCGCGCGCATTCCTTTAATTCGCTCTCGTCGAGTTTTTGTCCGCGCTCGGCAAACTGCAAGAGGCTGGGGGAGGGAAGGCGGAAGTTGGTTTTCCCTCGCGTAATCTTCGGATCCGAGCCGGTTTTCTTTGCTTTGGGCGTGGGCGAATCGCGGTCCTCATCGCGGAATTGAATCACCGCAGCCTCGCGGCTCGATTCTGTTGGGCGCTCGTCTCTGAGTTCCTCCTCTTTTTCTTCCGTTGCGACAGCTTCCCTCATGGAGAGGCGTTGCGGCGTTACGGGCGGACGACCCGCAATCTTAATCTCCTCCACTTTCTTTCGCAGGCGGTCTGCTTCGCGGGCCTCGTGCCAATCCCTTAAGCGCGCGACCAATTTGCCAAAGATGGCATCTTCCGCCATTGGCCTTTTCATCCAGCCCGCTGCCGCGGTGAAGGAAAAGCTTGTGGTTAGAAGCACGGCCGTAAAGAACATCGCGAACGCCACCAGGTTCGCTCCTAGTGGGTTAAAGGCCGCTCGTAGGCCTTGGGCCATCAGCGTACCGAGCAGCCCGCCCGCCGGAAGCGCACCGCGCACCTCCGGCATGTGTATCAGCGCGAGCTCCGCGCAGGCAGCCAAAAGCAACATCGTTGCGCCAAATAACTTCGTGACCGGAGCATCGAGCACCTGACTCCGGAACCATCGCAACGCGACCAAAATCATTCCGACCGGAAAAAGGAACGCCGCAAAACCGCAGCATTGGAAGAAAATATCCGCCATGTGCGCGCCCACGGGGCCAATCCAGTTTCGCGCCGGACCGGAACCTGGCGGCGGAGCAGAAACATTGAAGGAAGCGTCGTGCGGTGAATAGGAAAGCAAGCTGAGCGCGAGAAGGATTGCCAGGCTCAGTCCGACGAACCCGATGAGTTCGTTGAAGCGTTTGTTTTCGGTCGGCGTAAGAATGCGCACGAACTGCTCCTTTAGGACTCGCAAGAGCGGACAGATGAACTCCTACGAGTGTTTCCGAAGTCCCTTAAACGAAGGGACCAAGGACGGGCTGAGTGGGGAAGGCAGTCGCGTTCGAAGATCAAGATTACTTACTTGCCCGTTCACACAAACTTCAAGCGAACTCGCAAGGCCAGGCGGCGCGGGCGCTAGCGCGCATAACCCAGCGGGAGGAACGCGAGCAACAGGATGACTATACCAAACAAGATTCGGTAGTAAATAAAGATCTTGAGAGTGCGTGTTTGTAAGTACTGCAGGAAGAATGCGATCACAAGGTAGCCGACAATGGCCGACACAGCTACGCCGATACCCAATGTCGACATCGAAATGTCCAGCGCACCGGCCCTATGAGCTTTCAAAAGCTTCGGCAGCTCCTTTGCCGCCGCGCCTCCGATGAGGGGCGTCGAGAGCAGGAAGGAAAAGCGGGCAGCGGTGTCCCGCGTCATGCCGCGAAATAGCCCGGCGGAAATCGTGATTCCGGATCGCGAAACGCCAGGAAAAAGCGCAAGCGCCTGAGCGGAGCCGATGGCGAGAGAATCGCCCAGCGACGTCTGTTCGATGTGGCGATCCATGCGCGCGACGTATTCCGCATACCACATCACGAGAGCGATTCCGATCATGGCGCAGGCAATCGGCACCGGACTACGCAAGCTTTCCTCGATCCGCTTCTCGAACAAAAATCCGACGAGCGCGCCAGGTACGGTTCCCGCGACGAGATACCAGAACATGCGTTGGTTCTGCATCACCATTTGTTCGCTGGCGCGCCGCGGGTAGTGGAAACCGAGGCCACACAGGACGAGCTGAATCCATTCGCGCAGGAAGTAAAACAGAACCGCCAGTAGCGTTCCGGCGTGGAGAGCAACGTCAAACGCCAAGCCCGGATCAGGAATCCGCCCGTGAGACAGCCACGGGATGAGAATTAAATGTGCCGAACTGCTAATGGGCAGGAATTCCGTAAGGCCTTGAATAACCGCTAGGACAATCGCTTGCCACAGGAGCATAGGCTGTCAATTCCCCTTTTTCGCTTGCTTTGCCGAAGCTAGCGCTTTCGACATTGCATAGGCGTCGCGTCCGCCGGGATAATATCCCTTCCAAACGCCGAGAGTACGATAGCCATGCTTTTTCCAGAACGCAATTGCAGTGTCATTGTCGGTTGCTGTTTCGAGACCTACCTCGCGCACTCCGTTTCGTGCGAGTCCGTGCTCGACTTCCTCAAGAAGAGCTGCACCCACGCCGGTCCGGCGGAAAGCCTCGAGTACGTCAATCGTGACGATATGTCCGCGCGCGCCCTCGCGAGCCGTCAGGCAGAAGCCGACCATATTGTTTTCGGCTACCGCGACAACGCATTCGGCTCCAGGGAATCGCAGGTAATTCCGCAGCTCTCGGCGCGAATATGCAACGGCGGATTCGTAGCACGCCTGGTCAATCTCGTATAATTTCTCGAAATCTTCTTGCTGGTAATCGCGAAGCGCTAGTTTCACGGGAATGAGGGAAGGGCAGCAACTCCGGTTAAACTTCCAGAATCACGGGCAAAATCAAAGGGCGCTTGGAAGTCTGCTTGTTGAGGAAGCGTTTCAAGTCGGTGCGAATTTTCTCCTTGATTACGCTCCAATCCATTTTTTCTTCCGGCGTGGATTGCTCGATGGTGCGCAGGATGACCTCGCGCGCTTTCGAGATAATCTCCTGGCCATCTTCCGAGGGCAGAAAGCCGCGCGTAACGATTTCCGGAGAAATTTCCACTTTCCCCGTATGTTTGTCGATGGCAATGATCGGCACGACTACACCGTCTTCCGACAGATGACGGCGATCGCGAATGACTACGTCCTCGATTTCTTCGAGCGAGCCGGAATCGACACACACGCGGCCCGCACTCACGGGCTCGCGTCGATGCGCGCTGCCGTCAGCCGTAAATTCAATCGGTTGGCCGCTCTCGATGAGGAATATTTCGCCGGAGACGGCGCCCACTTGCTCGGCCAGCGCAGCGTGGCGGAAGAGTTGCCGGTATTCTCCATGCAACGGAATAAAATATTTGGGGCGCACGAGTTGGAGCAATACTTTCATTTCTTCCTGGCTCGCGTGACCCGACACGTGAATCGGCGCAGATCTTCCGCCTTCGTAATAGACGAGTACGCGCCGGCGGAAAAAGTGATCGATCATACGGAAGATGGCTTTGTCGTTTCCGGGAATAATGCGGGCCGACAGAATCACGGTATCGGTCTCGGCAATGCTCATCAGCCGGTGGTTGTCGACCGAGATGCGCGACATGGCAGAAAGCGGCTCGGCCTGCGTCCCACTGGCGAGCACAACAAGCTTCCTGGGGTCGAATCCTCTTATGTCCTGCGGACGAACCATGCTTCCGTCAGGCACGCGCAGCTTTCCGAGACCATGGGCAATCTCGATATTGTCCACCATGCTGCGGCCGACGACACCCACCTTGCGTCCCACCAGCCTCGCAATGTCGATTACTTGTTGTATGCGATGGATGGAGCTCGAGAAGCACGAAACAACTACTTTCGCAGGAGCCGCCCGAAACAATTCTTCCAGTCGAACGCATACCGCTCGCTCGGAAGGAGTAAACCCGGGACGCTCGACGTTCGTGCTGTCGCTGAAGAGCGCCAGCACTCCGTCCTGGCCATACCGCGCGAATGCATGAAGATCGAACGGCTTTCCGTCCACCGGCGTCGGGTCAATTTTAAAATCTCCGGTATGGATGATAACCCCTACGGGAGTGCGGACAGCGAGTGCCACACAATCGATCGTGCTGTGGGTCACATGGAGATACTCGATTTGGAACGGTCCAATCGATGTCTTATCTCCCGGAGCAACTTCGTGGAGTTTCGCGGAGTCGAGAAGCCCATGCTCTTCCAGCTTCTTGCGCACGATCGCGAGCGTGAACTTCGTGCCATACACAGGAACGTTAAGATCGCCCAGAATGTAGGGAAGCGCTCCGATGTGGTCTTCGTGCGCGTGCGTGAGAACAATAGCGCGGACCATGCGCTTGTTTTGCTTCAGGTAGGTGGTATCAGGGATGACGATATCGACGCCGAGCAACTCTTGCTCGGGAAACATCAGTCCGGCGTCAATTACGATGATGTCGTCCGCAACGCGGAGCGCCATCATGTTCATTCCGAATTCGCCCAAACCGCCTAGCGGAATGGCCAGCAGGGAAGGTGTGTTCAATTTCCCCTTTCGACTTCCTCGTTACGCCCGTGCGCGACAATCTCGAACAGTGAAGGATGGTTGAATGGATTCAGCTTTGGTTCGCACTGTGGCCGCTCAATCTCGAGAACCAGAAATGAGCCTGACGACTGACACCAAGATCACCGCTCCCACGACGGCCGCAGCGAGGTTTCCGATGAATCCAAAAACCGGGATGTGGAGCTTCTCAAAGATAAGACCGCCGATGAACGCGCCGATAAGTCCGAGAATTATATCGACGATGCAACCATAACCTCGCCCTCGCGTCAGAACGCCTGTGAGCCACCCCGCGAGCATTCCGAAGATAAGTGTTCCGATGAATCCCGGCGTCCACATCTCAACGTAATAGTTGTGTTGCTGTAAAAGCCTCAGATATATCGAGATGTTCAGCATGAATCCGCCTCCCCAGATTAACCCTGACAAAAAATATAACCAAGGCACTTATAGATGAGCTTCGCTGCGAGAAAGGCCGATGCATGATCGCCCAGTTGGGGAAGGAGCTCGACCACATCCATCGCAACAATCTTCTTATGACCCGCAACGGCGCGTACGAGCGACGTCACCTGATGCCAGTCTAGGCCGCCCGGCTCTGGACTTCCAGTAGCGGGAACGATCGACGGGTCAAAACCGTCGAGGTCCATGGTGAGATAAACATTGGGCCCGAGGTCGTCCAGGACCTTGGCAATCCAGGCCTTCATGGGAGCGCGGACGATATTCTTCGCCCAATAGACCTTCGTCCGCAGATGCGGGATAGCCTTGGCCTCTTCTTCACACAGCGAGCGGATGCCAACTTGAACTGCGGGGCACACCTCCACAACCCGCCGCATCGCGCACGCATGACTAGCCGGATTTCCCTGATATTCGTCGCGCAAGTCCGCGTGTGCGTCGATCTGCAACACGGTGAGATCCTTGAACTTTTTTGCGGTTGCGGAAACGAGCGGCGGAGTCAACGAGTGCTCGCCGCCGATCGCGACAGGAAACTTGCCATCTTCGAGCATCCCCAGTTGCGCGGTGTAGAGTTCGGCGAGAACCTCCTCCATCGTTCCATCCGTGGTGTCGATCCCAGGAAGAGTTGCGATGCCAATTTCCTTGTAAGGCTCCATTTCCAATTCGTCGTCGTAAAATTCAATGTGGCGGCTCGCGGCCAGGATTGCCGATGGGCCATTACGTGTGCCGTGTTCGTAGCTTGTCGAACGCTCGAGCGGGACGGGGAAAATTACAGCGCGCGCTGTTTCGTACAAGGAATGTTCGTCGGAAATTCCGCCGAAATTGTCTGGCGGCATCGGGGTGTACCGGCTCATCGTCGCTTGAGAATCTCCTTAGGAATTCGAAATTGTCCTTTCACGAATGACGCGTTTGTAATATCAATGGGGCGCGCAAACGCAACCGGTTCGTTCCCGATGTTGTTTCGGGAAAAGATACATTACCTTTGAGGAGTCTGAATGGCAAAGAAAAAGGGCGCCACGGGGCGCACTCTTCACGATCCGATCGAGGATCGTCTCATTCCGATTTATCCGCTGGATCTATCCCGCATTCGGACAATCGACGATCTTGTGCGTGCAATGGGCCGGACGGCCTTTACCGGGCGCCAGATTGGCGATGCGGCTGACGTGCTCGAGGCAATGGCGCGCGACAAGGACTGTTTTACGGTCGCGACTCTTTCGGGCGCGATGACAGTAGCGAAGATGGGGCTGATATTTTGCGACCTCATCGAATCCGGAGTCGTAAAGGGAATTGTGTCCACTGGCGCGCTCATGGCGCATGGTCTGGTAGAGGCCACCGGCCGCTCGCACTTCCGCTACGACGCGAAGATGGATGATCGCGAGCTCTTCGTCGCGGGCTATAACCGCGTCTACGATTCGCTCGAGCCAGAAATAAATCTCGACGCCGTAGAAGAAGTGATGCAACACATCCTCGAGCGCTGGGATGCCGGCGAAGTCGTTTGCAGTTGGAAAATCAACCGGAGGATCGGCGAGTACCTGCACCGCCACACGAAAGGCCGCGGTGTTTTGCGCTCTGCATTCGAGCACAACGTTCCCGTGTTTGTTCCCGCGTTCACCGACTCCGAACTCGGCATCGATTTCGCGCTCCATCAGCGCCTGCGCAAGAAGAAAGGGAAACCGCCATTGCGTTTCGATCCCTATGAGGATTTCGAGCAGTACGCAAGCACGATGCTTGCGACGAAACGCATGGGGCTGCTCACAATCGGCGGCGGCGTTCCGCGGAACTGGGCACAACAATTTGGAGTTTACGCGGAATTACTCGCTCGTCGAGGCTACGAGAAAATTCCTCTCAAACGCTACAACTACGGCGTCAGGATTTGCCCTGAGCCGGTGAATTGGGGAGGATTGTCCGGCAGCACCTACTCCGAAGCGGTTTCCTGGGGCAAGTTCGTCCCACCGGAAGAGGGCGGCAAGCTCGCGGAGGTGCTCGACGATGCCACAGTCGCGTTGCCCCTGATCGTCGGCGCCGTTCTTCATCGCATCGGGTACTTTAACGACGACGTACGTGCGCCGTCGGCTAGAAAGCGCTAACTTCTACGCGCGCCTCGTGTCGTCCAAA
>Ga0207092_1072_pt1 | contig 19007 bp, 14 predicted proteins | sample Alteio_BWMinHeat_48_FD_153533 | JGI IMG/M metagenome (GOLD analysis project Ga0207092, IMG submission 153533) | Enriched cells from forest soil in Barre Woods Harvard Forest LTER site, Petersham, Massachusetts, United States -... | ecosystem: Environmental > Terrestrial > Soil > Temperate forest >... | reverse complement strand
TTATGCACCAGTTGCTGAATCCAAAGAAAAAGGTGCACAAATTGATTTATTATTTGATCGTGATGATGATTCTATTACGATTTGTGAAATTAAATATACACAGGAACCGTTTGTGATTAACAAACAGTATGCAGAAGTTTTAAAAAATAAGATTTCTGTTTTTAAGAAAGTTACTAGAACAAAAAAACAGATTTTTCTCGCTATTATTTCAGCAAATGGAATCAAAGAAACCATATATTCTGATGAGTTGGTACATGGCGTAGTGACTTTAGAGGATTTATTTATTTACTAATGGAGTGCAAAGGAAATCCTGTACAACATGATTAGTAATATCACGTGGTATAACATTATTCTGCTGATTCCATAATAAAAATGGTTTGATTTTTTCCCAATGATTCATTTCTGTTGTTAGCTTTATTGAAGTGATCACCTGAGAAATCGCTTCATCAGCCTCTTCATCTGAATTAACAAAGAGATTAAATAAATTAGAGATAAGTTGATATTTAAAGCTTTTCATATCTGTCCCACCAGTGCCTTGCAGAATATCAAGTAACTTAAGGGCAGTCGTTGTATTTGTTTTTGTGGTATCTAAATTAATTGGCAGTCGTTTTTCTAAATAAAGGTTGGAAAAAAAGCTGGGGATATAAGAAGGGCCATAATTTTCTTTTGCAATGTTAATTGCGGCGATAAATTTTTCGGGTGTGATTTGATTAATATCAAATGATTTGGAAAAACGTTTTTCGAATAGTGTTTGTAATTTAGAGTTGTCACTCGATAAATTTTGAATTCTGGAATCCATGAATTCAATCATTTTATTGATATCGCTTTCAAATAAAATAGTATGCTTATCAATAGAGGCACAATGTATGCGAATGCCATCAATGATAGCGTCTATGTTATGTTCTCGTTGTTGAAGTTTTTCTTGTTGGATTTTGATTTTATCGTAAGTGCCACAAAGCGCCCAACGACCGTTACGAGTACAAACGATTAATAGTCCATTGAAATCCGTTGGAATGGTATCAAGCGATTGATCGAGAGAAGGGATACAGTTTTCATCAAGAGGATCAACAGCGATGATAATGATGGCTGTATTGGATGGAATGGTATCGGGTGAGAATGTAAACTCGATTTGAGCTGTACTGTTATGAAGTGAAATGGTTTTAGTGTAAGACTTCATGAAGTAATTATTGTATAGCTGATCACAAACAGGACCTGACGCTTTAGATCTAACTTTATCCTGGATAACAATATTCGTTTCATAGTAAGAATAAGCATGTACTTTTAAATTGCTGCTTAGCATGATCTCAGCCTCGTTTTGGTGTGAGTAAATAGAATGGCGTAAATGGTAAGATTTATTTTACTCAAAGTAAAGTTTTTTGATTTAATTTTACACGGTGTGCGATATATACTTGATAATTATAGTAATCTTATCCAAGCTTATGGTGATTTAGGATAAACCATACTAAGTTATCATAAGGTTAATATAACTATAGCCCAGTACATGGCGATATTGTATTTACCGTGCCATTGTTTGAAGCATTTTTAATACGAGAAATTCCAGTTTTTTCAGCGATAGAGAGTGATTAAACTTATTTTAATTTAAATCGATTTGTGTCTTCTTTCTTTGTTTTATTATCATTTTTTATACCCTGATTATGCTTTTCCTTATAATCTTTTAAGGTTTTGTTTTTAGCATCGTTTTTAATAACATCTATTTCTTTTTGAGTAATACCTGCTTTTTTTGCATAATTATTAATTTCTTTGTCGGCATCGTGCAGTGCATTTTCCAGTGAATTTTTTTTATTAAAAATGGAAGAAGAACGAGGCAAATCAAGTTTTGTTTTATATATAGATTCATAAAGTGAATTTAATAAGGCTTTGTTAATTTGTTTGTCTGAAAAATCTGCACCTTGATCTTTCGCAGTATTTAAAATTGAAATATTACGATTAATATCTTTTACATAATTTTGAATCAGTGGATTGCCAGTGTCCCTAGTGACTTTCTTCTTTATAAGGTTATTTGATAATGCATCCATTAACGCTAATGGATTTGGATTAGCTTTATTTGCATTTTTAGTTTCTGATTGAATGGAATTAGATGTAGGGGAGGTTTTTACTTCTTCATTTACAATATTTTTTGTTTCAACAAGCTCATCTTGATTGTTAGATATTATTTCTGATTCTGTAGAAGGATTGATTATTTCTGCCTGTTTTTTTTCATTTTCAACTTCAACTTCTAATTTATCGATAATCTCATTTTTATCTTCAATGAAGTCTTCAATTTGATCTTTAAGATTATTTTTAATATCAATTGGGCAATTTTCTTGGAATTGATTCATTTCAGATACTATTTTGTCGCAATCTAGCTTGAGACGATTTAGTTTTACTTCATCAATTTCATTGTTAGTAAATAGCCTATTGTGATGAATTTTGTATATATTTCTATTTCTAGCATTGTGATCAATATGTCCTTCGGCATATACCAAACAATCTTGTAAACTTTCGAAACGTTTCATTAAGTATACTAATTGGCTAACTTCTTCATTTGTTAGTTGCTTGTCTGTCATATCTTTTCCCCGCTTCGTTATTTGAATATCACTATTGAATTATAGTTCATGTTCAAAAACTGGCTGGATGAAATAGTGTGTATAGTTCAATGTAATGATTTTTATAATTTTTATTAAGAAAATGACAGTTCTTAATAATCCTTCACTATCACTCTCGTGCCCTTGTAATGATTACTAGCATTTGGTCCTTCAATAAAATCATACCTCAACCATTCTGCATCATTCACATAAAGCCTCACACATCCATGACTAGCATTATAACCAGGTAGTCCGTTAGGCTCCCCGTGTAATGCCTGACCGTTTTCAAAATACATGCAATAAGGCATAGGTGCGCCACCATTAGGCAAAGGGAATTTAGTGGAAAAACAATCGCTGCTGCCTAAGGAATAAACGCGGAAAGAGCCAGAATGTGTGTGACATTCTCTGTCTATGTCTTTACAAAAATTCGCACCGGATGAAGCGGGGCCCCATCTTAGTAATGTACCGTCTTCATCATACGCACCCCATGCATTATTAACGGGGTCAACTATCACAACTTTTTCGTCGGGTGCTGGGAGATTAAGCGGAAAAGGAGAGAAATCCATGATATCTGCCTCTTCAAGATTATCCGGTACGGCAATGGTTAAGCCTGGGTATAAGCGGGTATTCATTCGATTGATACGCATGACGATGCCGCGGTCGTGATCATCCGGAAATAATGATGACCAGGATTGCCGGCCTTTAACATGCAGGCAATGAAATCCCGGTGATTTGCATAAGTGTTTACCGAAGAAAGTAGCGTGGGTGAGAGAATAAGGAAAGGTGAAGAGTGCGATGATAAGTGTAATCCTGTTGAACCGCATGTCTTACCCCTTCACTTTAATGCTACCATTTTATTTATCTTACCTTTATATTCATAAAGTTGTACACAAGGACTGACACTTTGACCATTCTCACTTTTTCAGCCGTATTACTTATCTTTTCATTTTTCGCAGGTTTATTAGGCGCACTCACCGGTTTAGGTGGCGGCGTTGTTATCATTCCCGTACTCGTACTCTTATTTCATATCAATATTCATTACGCCATGGGCGCATCACTGATATCGGTGATTGCAACTTCATCGGGTACTGCCATTGCTTATTTACGAGAAGGGTATATCAATTTGCGTATTGGTTTATTTCTCGAAACATCTGCCGTAGTCGGTGCCTTGCTAGGCGCATTGTTAATAGCATTTGTATCCAAATCATTTCTCGCTGTTTTATTTAGTTTATTATTATTTTTCTCAGCCTACTTAACCATGAAACGCAAAGAACATCTTGAAAATTATCAAACCTCACATCCTTGGGCGATTGCATTAAAACTGGATAAAGCAAACTACCATGTGCAGAACGTGCCACTAGCATTGGGTATCATGGGATTTGCGGGTTTAATTTCAGGATTATTAGGTATAGGTTCCGGTGCATTAAAAGTGTTAGCCATGGATCAAGCTTTGCGATTGCCGTATAAAGTTTCAACCACAACCAGTAATTTCATGATAGGGCTGACCGCTGCCGTAAGCGTCGGCATTTATTTTGCACATGGATATATCCAACCTGTGATTGTATTTCCTGTCAGTTTAGGCGTGTTGATGGGTGCTTTTGCAGGCGCTAGAGTTTTGCCGCGTATCCATACTTCATCGCTACGAATTATTTTTAGTATAGTAATTTGTTTCATGGGTATTCAGATGTTATATAAAACCATAGCGGGAACACTGTAAATGTATGATATGAAAAAAACAGAAATCATGATGAGTATAATATTAACCGTAGGCATGATCATTTCTATTATCTTGATATTATCAGGCGGCATTTTATATTTATTGCAATACGGTAACGACATCATGCGCTATGATAGTTTGCAGCTAGATGCTTACAAGACCAGCATAATAGAGATATGGAAAAGTGCATTCACTTTATCACCGTACGCCTTGATTGAACTCGGTATATTCATACTCGTTATCACGCAAGCCGTTAGGGTTGCATTATTAGCATGGTATTATGCTGCGATCAAAGATACTATTTTTTCACTGATCAGTGTATTTATCATCAGTGTCTTGATTTACAGTTTATTTTTCCGATATTAAAAATTAAGCTTCATGGTAAGTGAAGTAATTTTCTGTGCTACCTCATGAGGTAATTGAGAAATAATGGAGGTAGAATCTAAGTCGTATTTTTTAGTGCCAGCGAAAAAGGTGATTACATTTTGATAGCTATAAAACGCATCTTTGATAAACTGGTAAATTTCACGAAACGTTATTTTGTCTTCATCGCTTACATCGCTTCGTTTATCAATATTTATAGAACGTAGAGGAAGAAGAATATTTCTATCATAATAATCTTTTTGAAACAGGCAGCGTTTATCATAATGAACGAATAATTTAATCAGATTTAAAGTGTTTTCTGGTATGAAATCATCTTGTATTATGAGACAGATTACAGCATGTAAGGGTCTAATTCTGCGATCATTAGATTGGTTGTAACGCAATGAGAAATCTGGAGCATAATAAAAGAAATTATGATTTGTCTCCAAAATATAACCTTTTATTAAGCACGGTTTAAGAATATTGATATCAGGATTATTTGACTGCAGTAAATCTTTAAAAATTGGATAATTAAGGGAATAATCATAAAATAATTCATGAAAAAAATGATTCATGTCATCAATAAAACATTTTTTAAATTTAGATACGACGGTATCCCAATCTGGAATAAGATGCTTTTTTTCAATTAGCAAATGATAAATTTGTATTGTCTTACTATAATTAGTGTCGTCATAGTTCTCATCAATATTATCTAAAAGTAAAACACGATCTAATAATAAAACAAGAAATGATGAATCAATCTGTGTTGAAATGTGATTGGTTAATAATTCTTGCAATACATCTCTGCATTCCTCTTTAGCATAAGTATCAATATCATCGAGATATGAAGACATATTATTTCGTCTGATATATATATATTCAGTCGTTTCCGGAGATAATTGATGTGCATAACGAAATAAATGAATGGCAGCAATATAATCTGAAATCGAAATAGCCGTAAAAAAAGCATCCGATAATTCATTATCAGTAGATATAATGAAATGAATACAATCCAAACGATTACCATAACGCTCGAGAGAAGATATTAAACAATTAATTAAATCACTCTTTTTTGTACTAAAAAAATAAGGACGAGATAAGAGTAATTTTGCATCGTCAATTGTGAATGAAGATGCTCTATCTAAGATCATCTTAATCCAGCAATTATAAGTAAAACATTTTAAGATAATACCAATATTTTTATTATAAAAATCAGAACAAGGGGAGCCAAGATAAAAATCAGAAATATCTATACCAAAATGTTGATTCAGTATCTTAAAAATATAATGCAATCCATCATTATCACTGACTGTTTCTAATGGAATTCTAATGCTGAGTTGAAATAATAATCCAGCTATATTTTGATATATGTATCCATCAGCTAGACCACCAGGAAGATGATCGTTACCAAAATAATAAGTACGTAATTTTTTTATTTCATTAAGATACGATCTTTCATAATTCTCAGGAACAGAAAGATTGAATCCGCAATATCCATCCAGTAAGTTCATTAGTACATGATAAGGATAATTGTTTTTTTCATCATGCATTGATTTCACTAATAACATACAAATATAAAGTGTTACGTCCTTATGGAGATTATTGCCATTCGCAGCGCATAAAAACAGCATGACTTTATTCATGCATTTTTGATTAAGAAATGCAGTAGAGAGATTTTTATTTTCGTAAAAACTGAATAAGTCAATTTTAGTATTATTTTTAAATACTGCGAAAATGGCAGCGAGACTTCCTTGCAGGTTAATAGTCTCTTTAGGAATGGATTCACGTATCTGATAAAGTAAATTAAATAACTCACTATAAGAAAAAGTCTTACAATAGAGATCGCAATCATCAATATAAGGCTGAATAATTAATTTAATTTGTTTTGCATGAGTGCTATTCCAGCCTTCAGTGTATAGGCGCAATAGTTTAAGTAATTTATCACAAGGATTGTAAGATAAATCTTCATCCCACGAGGTTTGATATTTTATCAGTAAATTATCGTAACGTTTATTGAATATAGATATATTACTTAACATGATGATTCCTCGTTTTAAGTTTTATACCCCATGTCTATAGGGGATGCTCGATGCATAATCAAAATTAGGTTTGAAACATTGCAAGAATTTACTTTCGATAATCTCATAATCTTGAATAAAATCTTTGTTTTCTAATAGCAGATTGTAAGTGTGAAAAGTATTTAAATCCTCGGAAAGATCAATACGATCATCAAGTGTCATGACATAATCTATAAGTTTAATAACAAGCAATGAGTTTACTTTATAATTTTTATAAAAAGTTAACATGTCATGTAGTACTACAATACTCTTATATGCAGCTTCATCAAGTGCTCTATAGTAATCAACTATTTGATATTTGTGGCTGGGAATTTGATTTACATAACAAAATATATTCATAGCAGTATTATATTTTTTGTTATTCAATGCCATTAAAAATAAATCTACTATATCATGCTGATTAGAATAAATAAGATCACTGCAATGGAATAATGCATCAAGATGATTTTTATTAGAATCATCTATGTTTTCGATTAACGATTCAATCATTCCTTTTTTTCCAGTACTTGAAAAATAAGGTCGTGATAATAAAAAGCGTATATGTTTTGATGTATCGTAAAATGTTAATGGGTTAGATAATATCATGTGAACCCAGTCTTTCCAGTCAGGCATAGTAATACAGTTATTTATGAACTGTTGATAATTTTTAAAAAATTGATTAAGAGGTGAATCATAATGAAATTCCGTAATGTCTATAGCGGCGTATTGATTAAATAATGTAAAAATATTAACAGTAGATAACTCAGTCTTATCCATTAAAACAAGACCAACCGTTGAGAAAAAATCAAATAACAATATACCTGCATTTTGATGTGATGGTTGGTATTCATAATGTTTAGAAAGCATTTTTTTTATAGGAGGGAGAAATAATGTTTGATCATTATCAGAAATAGTATCATTGTATCCGCAATATCCTTCTAGTAATTCTATTAATAAATGATACGTGTAATTGTTTTCATGATTATAGGTAGATGCAGTCATTAACTGACAAATATAAAGTGATACTTCTTTAGGAAGATAACTAAATAAATTGGAATAACTCTCTTCACCTGCGCCACATAATAAAAAAACAACTTTACCAAAGCATTTCTTACTATCAAGCACATCAAGCAATTTTTTATTTTTATTAGCATAAAATGTATAGATATCCATACCTGTACGATTTTTTACGACTTCAAAAATAGCAGCAAGACTGCCTTGTGGTTTAATATCTGATTCAGGAATCTTATCGCATATTTTATGAAGGAAATCATACATAGAGGGCAAGTCGCCTCCAATACTATAAGAGCTAAAAGCAATACTAGTATTCGTATAAGGCTGAATAATGTCTTTAATAACGTTACTGTGAGTACTATTAAAACCGTTAACGTAGCCGTGTAATACTCTTAATAACCTTAAAATAGGCATATAAGATCGAGTAGCATCTCTCCACAGTTCATCATAGCGCTCAACCAAGGTAGGGTAACGATCATATAAGCGAAACATGGTTATTCCTCGTTTTCTGATGCCGCATAATTTAACAGATTAGGCAGTAAATCACCACATTTTGATCAATACTAGCTAAGTTCTTGAAAAAATGACTGTTTAACGATGACTGTTCATCATAGTCAGCGACGCAATTTCACTTACCACCTCATGAGGCAATTCTGAAATAATAGAATGGCAATCAGCATCATATTTTCTAGAACCAGCAAAAAAAGTGGATACCTTATTAAAATGGTAGTATTTGCGATTAATAAATCGTAACAATTTACCCAAATCATCGTTGAATGAATCATTCCGTTTTATAGCATTTAAGTAATCGTAAATAGTTTTACCATGGCTATCTTTTTGATATAGACAGCGCATGTCGTATTCAATCAATGATTTAATAAGATAGATATGCTGAAAACTGATGGACTGGTCTACTGTTATTAACATGATGACAGCTTGTAATGCTGTCATTTTTGGCTGGTAATTGTTGATATCGGATAGAGAATAATCGAAATAAAAATAATTAACAAAATTAGGATCGTAAAGTTTTGACATGTGATTTTTATATTTTTTGTTAATCGACAAACAATTTTGTGAAATATTAATGCCAGGAATATTAGATTCTAACAAATCGATGGCTATAAAACGGATATTCAGACATCGGCTTATTGAAAGATGAAAAAATTTATTTATGTCAGGGATAAAAACCTGAATAAATTTATTTTTGATGATTTCATTCTTCGGAATCAATTTGTGATTGATGATTAACATTTTATAAATATCAATAGTCGTTATAGGCTGGGTATTAAAAAGAGTGGTATCTTTTTCAAGTGTTGCTGCATGATCTAATAGCGTAGTAATAAATAGCGAGTTTATTATTATTTTATGTTTAACTTGAGTTAGCAATAATTTAAGTAATAGTATTTCACATTCAATTTTTTTATTATTTGAATATTGAGCAGTCTTTTTAGGTATAGGTAATTGATGTGCATGATTAAATAAATAAATTGCAATAGTAATCTTTTGATTTTGAATAGCCATTAGGAATAAATCTAATAATTCCTGTTCAGTAGAATAAAGAATATCAATAGAATGAGATATTATCTTGATAGGATTATAAAAATATTCATTAATATTTTCAATTAACGATGAAATCATTCCACTTTTTCCAGAAGAGGAAAAATAAGGATGTGATAATAATAGTCTAACGTTTTTAGGAATATCTTGAGCTGAAGATATATCTAATATCATTTTAATCCAGCAATGATATTTGCCATGTATGATATTTTTATTATTATTATAAGTAAGAAGTTGTATCAGTGGCGAATTGTTATAAAATTCTGTGATATTGATGCCATGCTTATTAAGCATAATGTCGAAGATATAACGTAATCCATCTTCTTTGCTAACTGCTTCTAGTTCAATGCATTGTTGTAGTTGAAGTAGCAAGCCGCCTGCATTCATAAAGATGGATGGTGTGTTCTGTTCTTGATAATCATAATGCTCAGTAAGCAAATGGCTGATTTCTTTAATGTAGGATTTTTCATAATGATCAGGAATCATGTCATTGAATCCACAATAACCATTTAGTAATAGGATTAAGGAATCATAAGAGTTGTTTTCTGTATTGTGTAACATGATTATTCCTCTCTACATCCCATTTTTCTTTGTCAACAAAGCAATCTTACTGACCGCCTCATACGGTAATTCAGAAATAGTAGAACGATAATCTTTCGCACCGCTGAAGAAAGTCATGGCCCTCTGATTTTTATAAACCTCATCTTTTATTAATGGGCAAAGTTCTTGATAAGCTGTTTGACATTCCATACTTAATTTATCGGTTTGTATACTATCCAGATAATATAAAACATTTCTGCCTTTATTGTCTTTTATGAAAAGACAACGTTTATCATAACGAATCATAGCGTTGATCAGATCAATGGCATTCATGCCTTCTGTTGTTATTAACAAGATAGCAGCTTGTAATGCTGTCATCGTTTGTTTGCTTCCATCATAAAAGAAATAAGGCTTAGTGGTATGAATATAGTTGGGTAAGTTATTCGATAGAGAAGTTTTAAGAATATTAATGCCAGGTGTGTTTGATTCTAATAAATCAATAGCAACTGTCAAACGAGAATCATGATTGCATATTGACGTATGAAAAAAATGATTTATGTCAAGAATGCAAGATGAAATTAATTTATTTTTTACCGTTTCCCAAGCAGTAATTAAATGTTTTTTTTCTAATATCAATGAATAAATATTAATAATGGTGTGATTATAATGAGAAGTATATTTAATATAGATTTCACTAGCATGATCCAATAACATGATGAGTAGTGACGGATTCGTTTTATTTGTAATAAGCGTATTTAATATACTATATATAACAGATGTTAAGGAATCTGAGGTATTAGGATTAGGATGATACTGATAACCATACGGTATGGATAAATGATTTGCATGACAAAATAAATGAATAGCAGCATTATATTTGTTATCCTTAAGCGCTTGTTGGAATGCTTTAGCTATTTGCTTATCTGTTGGTAAGATGAGATCAATACAATCTAATGTGGATTTAATAGTCTGATAATCCCATTTATTAAGGTATTCTATGAATAATTCAATTTGAGTGTTTTTATCTGACGTTGAAAAATAAGGGTGTGATAATAATAATTCTGCATCTTCATGAGTAAAATGCTCCGCATTATCTAGCATCATTTTAATCCAGCAATCATACTTAGTGTTTTGTAAGATGATGTCCTGTTTTCTGTTAAAAAAATCAACCATCGGTGAGTCGGAGTAAAAATCAGTGATGTCTATTGCAAAATATTTATGGAGAATATTGAAGATAAAATGTAATCCATCGTTTTTGCTAACTTCTTCTAGCTTGATAATATTGAGGATAGACAGTTGAAAAAGTATTCCTCCTGCTGTATTAAATAAAGCTTCTTCATGGTGCTCAGTAATTTCATTTAATACCTGATCGATTTCGTTAACATAAGATTTTTCATAATGATTAGGAATAATATCATTTAGTCCACAATACTCATTTAGTAAATAATATATCATTACAGCAGCTGCATTTTTATTATCATTATGAATGGTTTGAATCATTAGAGTGCAAATATAATGTGTTATATCGTTAGGAAGATGAGTAAAAATATTCGAATAATTTTCACTTGTACTACATAAAAAAATAATGACAGCATTCATGCGTCTTATGCTGATATCAAAGTCGCCGTCGTTAAGAAATATATTTGTAAGCGTAGTTTTATTAAGCTTGTAATATGTTTTTATATCAAGTCCTGTGTGATTTTTTACTACCTCAAAAATAGCGGCAAGACTGCCTTCTGGATTTATATCTTGTTCAGGAATATTTTTACACATATTATGAAAAAAAATTTTAGTTTCCGGCTCATTATTTAGATCAATGTAAAGTTTCTCTTCCTCGTCAAAATACGGTTGAATGATCTGTTGAAGGGCTTTTTTATGCGTGCTATTCCACCCTTTTGTATATTCTAATAATAGTTTGAGAAATACTGTCCAAGGTGACGTATCGTCTTCTGCAAAAAACTTTAGCCAAAGCGCATTATATTTATCGTAATTTTTATTAGATGATCGCAACATGATAATTCCTCGTTATGTTTATTAACTTTGTCTCATGGCCAATGACGTAATCGCATTCACCGCGTTTTCTGGCAATGTCGCAATACTAGAACCTGCATCTGACGCACCGCTGAAAAAAGTCATGGCCCTCTGATCTTTATAAACCTCATCTTTTATTAATGGGTAAAGTTCTTGATAAGCTGTTTGACTCTCCATACTTAATTTATCGGTTTGTATACTATCCAGATAATATAAAACATTTCTGCCTTTATTGTCTTTTATGAAAAGGCAACGTTTATCATAACGAATCATAGCGTTGATCAGATCAATGGCATTCATGCCTTCTGTTGTTATTAACAAGATAGCAGCTTGTAATGCTGTCATCGTTCGTTTGCTTCCATCATAAAAGAAATAAGGCTTAGTGGTAAGAATATCATGGGTAAAGTTGTTAGAAAGAAAAGTTTTAAGAATATTAATACCAGGTGTGTTTGATTCTAATAAATCAATCGCAACTGTCATGGAGCGAGAATCAGGATCGCATATTAACGTATGAAAAAAGTGATTCATGTCAAGAATGTAAGATGAGATTAATGTATTTTTTACCGTTTCCCAGCCAGTTATAAAATGTTTTTTCTTTAATATTAACGAATAAATATTAATGATAATCTGATATTGATGAGAATTATATTTAACGTAGATTTCACTAGCATGATTTAATAACAGAATGAGTAGTGATGGATTCGTTTTATTTGTAATTAGCTCATGCAAAATATTCATAATGACAAAAATTGACATATCTGGAGTATCTTGATAATAACGATAGTTATCAGGTATAGATAAATGATTTGAATGGCAAAATAAATGAATGGCAGCATTATATTTGTTATGCTTAAGCGCTTGTTGGAATGCTTTAGCTATTTGCTTATCTGTTGGCAAGATGAGATCAATGCAATCTAATGTGGATTTAATAGTCTGATAATTCCATTTATTAAGGTATTCTATGAATAATTCAATTTGAGTGTTTTTATCTGACGTTGAAAAATAAGGGCGTGATAATATTAATTCTATATCTTCACGAGTAAATTTATGTCCATTATCTAACATCATTTTAATCCAGCAATCATATCGTATATTTTGTAAGATGATGTGCCGTTTTCTATTAAAAAAATCAACCAGCGATGAGTTGGAGTAAAAATCAGTGATGTTTATTGAAAAATACTTATGAAGAATATTGAAGATAAAATGTAATCCATCGTTTTTGCTAACTTCTTCTAACTTGATAATATTGAGGATAGACAGTTGGAATAGTATTCCTCCTGCTGTATTAAATAAAGGTTGTTCGATTTGTGTGATATTTTCTATTTTTAGTTGTTTGATTTCGTGAAAATAATATTTCTCGTAATTATTAGGAATGCAATTGTTTAGTCCACAGTATCCATCTAGTAAACTACATATCATTGCATAAGCTGTATTTTTATCATCATAATGAATGGATTGAATCACTAGCGTGCAAATATAAAGTGTTATATCTTTAGGGAGATAGGTGAAAATAGTTGAATAATTTTCGCTTGTACCGAGTAAAAAAACAATAACTGCATTTATACGTCTTATGCTGATATCTAAGTTGTTGTCGTCAAGAAATATATTTGTAAGCGTATATTTATAAACCCTGTAAATTATTTTTATATCAAATTTTGTGTGATCTTTTACTGCCTCAAAAATAGCAGCGAGACTGCCTTCTGGATTAATACTTTGTTCAGGAATATTTTTACATATACCATAAAAGATTTGAGTTGATGGCTCTTTATTTAGATCAATGAGAAATTTCCCTTCTTCATCAAAATACGGTTGAATGATTTTTTGAATGGCTTTTTTATGCGTGCTATTCCACCCTTTTGTATATTCTAATAATAGTCTGAGAAATACCGTCCAAGGTGACATACCGTGTTCGGCAGAAAATTTTTCCCAAAGCGCATTATATTTATCGTAATTTTTATTAGATGATCGCAACATGATTTTTCCTCGTTCTGTTATCTAACTTTGTCTCATCGTCAACGATGCAATCTTATTCACTGCATCTTTTGGTAATACCGCAATACTAGAACCTTTATCTTTTGTGCCGCTGAAGAACGTCATTGCGCTCTGATATTTATAAAACTCATTTGAAGCAGGCATAGATAACCCATTAGCATGGCGAAACAAATGAACGGCAGCATTATACTTATAGGTTTTAAGTGCTAGTAGAAATGCATTCGATAATGTTTCATGTGTGGTAAATATCAGATCAATACAATTTAATGAGAATTTAAGCATCTTGTCATTAACATTATTCAGATAGGTTAGAAACATCTCAATCTGAGTATTTTTATCCGATGTTGAAAAATAAGGACGTGATAATAATAATTGTGCATCTTCATAGGCGAATTTTATACCATTATCTAACATCATTTTTATCCAGCAATCATAATCATTGTTTAGTGTGATTACTTTTCTTTTTCTGTTAAAAAAATCTATCATCGGTGTATTGGGATAACAGTCTTTGATATCTATTCCTAAATACTCATGAAGTATATTGAAAATATACGTTAAGCCATCTTTTTCACTGATTCCATCTAGGTTATCAAATTTAAATAATTCAAGTAATTCAAATAGTAAACCACCAGGCGTTTTGTATAGCACATCGCTATGATGTTTAGAAAGGAAATATTCTATCGGGTAAAGCTGTAACTTTTCATATTTATCAGGAATAGAGAGATTAAATCCACAATATCCTTCCAACAAAGTAATGAATAAATGATAGCCGTTATTTTTCTCAAAATAATTGGTAGATATAACCATCAATTGACAAATATAAAGTGATATTTCTTTAGGAAGGTAGCTAAATAAATTGGAATAACTATTGTTACCTGCATCACATAATAAAAAAACAACTTTATTCATGTTTTTTTCGGCATCAAGTGCGTTAGCAAGCGTATCCTTTTTTTTATCATAAAAAGTTTTTATATCAATGTTCACATGATTTTTGATGACTTTAAAAATGGCAGCAAGGCTACCTTCTGGTTTGATATCTTTTTCAGGAATGAGTTTACATATTTGTTGAAATAAATACTGTATGCGTTGAGGGTCTAAAGACAATAAGTCAGTGTTTTTTAGCGTCACCTCTCCCGTTTGATTAATATATGGCAGAATAATGGATTTGATAGATTCTTTATGACTTCTATTCCAGCCCTTGGTGTACTGGTTTAATAATGCGATTAAATTGTAAAAAGGATATTTGTATCTGAACAATTTTTCCCAGCTTGCTTCATATTTTTCTTCATTACTACGCAACATAATTACCCCTCGTTTGAATATCAAATGACTTATTGTTCATTTCGTGGCGCATAATCTAGCAGATTGGCTATGTACTTGCTAGTTTTGCCAGCGAGATGAAACTCTTTATTGACTCTCATTTCCGTGATGGCTACTCTTGTGCCAGCAAAAAGAATAGAAAAGGGATTCCCGTGAAAATAATAGATCGTTTTGAAGTTCCTTATTATCAATATCTTAATGAAATGAGCGAGCTCGCTGATGAAATTCCGCCCATTGCTGAAGACAAAACTGCTTTATTGCAGCTATATCGCCTCATGAGCTTGGTTAGAATCATGGATACCAAAGCGATAGCCTTGCAGCGCACTGGAAAATTAGGAACGTATCCTTCCACTCGTGGTCAAGAAGCAGTTTTTGTAGGCGTAGGTCATGCCCTCAAAAAAACCGATATTTTCGTACCGTATTATCGTGATATGGGAACCTTAATTCAGCGTGGAACCAAGTTATCGCAAATTTTGCAATATTGGGGTGGTGATGAACGCGGTAATTGTTACGATAATCAGGATTTTCCATATAGCGTACCCATAGGCAGCCAAACCTTGCATGCAGCAGGCGCTGCTTTTGCGGTTAAATTTCGCAAAGAAAATCGAGCAGTCCTGTCTATGATAGGTGAAGGTGCAACGTCACAAGGCGATGTTTATGAAGCCATGAATGTAGCCGGTATTTGGAAATTACCGATAGTGTTTGTCGTTTGTAATAATCAATGGGCGATTTCAGTTTCGCGCGAAGCACAAACAGCAGCGCATACCATTGCGCAAAAAGCGATTGCAGCAGGATTTAATGGCGAGCAAGTCGATGGTAATGACATCATTGCTGTTCAACACAGAACGGTAGAAGCATTAAAAAGTGCGAGAGAAAAAGGTGAGCCGCGATTACTGGAAATGGTTTGCTATAGGCAACACGATCATACGACAGCAGATGATGCCAGCCGCTATGAGCCAAAATCCATACGTGAACAAGAATGGAAAAAAGAACCCATAGCAAGATTGCGACGTTATCTGGATAAAAAAAATTGGTGGTCAGATAAAGAGGAAGAAGCCTTACAACTAGAATGTGCGAAAGAAGTGGATGCCGCCGTGCAAGAATATTTAAATGTATCTCCACAACAGCTGGAATCGATGTTTGATTATCTTTACGCAGAATTACCCGCTATTTATGCACCTCAACGCGCATTGTTGAATGAAGTGGAGAACATCACACATGGCTGAAATAACCTTGGTTGAAGCAGTGAATCAAGCGCTAGCGTATGAAATGGAAGCGAATCCGGATGTGATAGTCATGGGTGAAGACGTCGCAAAGAATGGTGGAGTGTTTCGCGCAACCGTTGGCTTGCTGGATAAATTTGGAAAAGAACGCGTGTTAGATACACCGCTAGCGGAATCCATGATAGCGGGTTTAGCCGTTGGCATGGCAGCACAGGGATTAAAACCCGTGGCTGAATTTCAATTCATGGGATTTATTTATCCTGCATTGGATGAAATTATTAATCATGCATCGCGCATGCGAAATCGTACGCGAGGGCGTCTTACTTGCCCCGTTGTTTTTCGTACGCCATTTGGTGCAGGTATACATGCACCTGAGCATCACTCAGAAAGTACGGAAGCGTATTTTGCACATACGCCCGGTTTACGTGTCGTTGTTCCATCATCACCGTCACGTGCTTATGGTTTATTACTCGCTTCCATTCGCGATCCTGATCCGGTTATTTTTTTAGAGCCTTCTCGTTTATATCGATATGCTAAACAAGAAGTGAAAAATGATGGAAAAGCTTTACCCTTGGATGTGTGTTTCACTTTACGAACGGGTGAAGATGTGACTTTAGTGACCTGGGGTGCGATGGTAAAAGAAACCTTAGCAGCAGCAGATGCGCTGAATCATGCAGGTATTAGTACAGAAGTGATAGATGTCGCAACGATTAAACCGTTGGATATCGACACCATTTTAGCGTCGGTTGAAAAAACGGGACGTTGTGTTGTCATTCATGAAGCACCATTAACTTGCGGCGTCGGTGCAGAAATTGTTGCGCAAGTGGTAGAAAAAGCTTTATTTTCCTTAAAAGCACCACCGGAGCGTGTAACCGGTTTTGATACCATAGTGCCTTATGCACGATTAGAAAAATATTATATTCCCAGTGAGCAACGAATAATTGACGCAGTGAATCGTCAGATGGAGTACGCATGAAAATCTTTCATTTACCCGATTTAGGTGAAGGTTTAGCGGAAGCAGAAATCCGTGAATGGTATGTTAAAGAAGGTGATGTGGTCACCGTCGATCAACCGTTAGTCTCCATGGAAACAGCGAAAGCGGTTGTAGATGTTCCCTCACCGTATGCTGGAAAAATTGTACGATTACATGGTAAAGCGAATGAAATCATTAAAACCGGTGCAGCGCTTATTTCTTATGAAACCGATGAAGCTGTGGTTGATAAAGGCAGTGTAGTTGGTAAGTTAGAAAGCAGTGAAAAAAAATGGGATGACGGAGATGTCATTATTGGTGGAGCAAAAACACGAACACCGACTATTAAGGCCGTGCCTGCAGCACGCGTGCTCGCGTCACAATTAAATGTTTCTTTGAGTGATGTTACACCGACAGGCCCGCAAGGATTAATCACTGCGCAAGATGTTAAACAATTTATAGAAAATAAATCATCAACACCTATGCTTACTGGTCAAACAGAAGGCTTGCGTGGTGTGCGTAGAGTGATGGCGCAAACCATGGCGCAATCGCATAAAGAAGTGGTGCCCGTTACCATTGTTGAAGATGTGGATTTGACAGATTTACCGCTTAAATCTGATCTTACGGTTCGTATATTGAGAGCAATTATAGTTGCTGCAAAAGAAGAACCGGCATTGAATGCCTGGTTTGATGGTAAGACACTTGAGCGAAAATTATTTAATGATGAAATACATATTGGTTTAGCGGTTGATTCCAATGAAGGATTATTTGTGCCTGTGATCAAGCATGCGGAAAAATATGATGATGCGGAATTGAGGAAAATAGTTGATACGTATAAACAATCTGTAGCTGCACGTACGGTAGCCGCCAGTGATTTGCAAGGCGCAACGATTACACTTTCAAACTTTGGAATGATTACCGGAAAATATGCAACGCCAATTATTGTGCCACCGGCCGTTGCGATTTTAGGATGTGGTCGCAGTCGTGATGCTGTGGTGATACGAGATGGCAAAATGGTGGTTGGACGTATTATGCCATTGTCGCTCACGTTTGATCATAGGGCAGTGACGGGTGGTGAGGCTACGCGGTTTTTGGGGAGAGTGATAAGGGAGTTGCAGAAATAGGATGTAGGTTGGGTTAGGCGCTTTTTGCCGTAACCCAACATCATTCATCGTTGTTGGGTTACGGCAAAAAGCGCCTAACCCAACCTACAACGACGTCTACGTTCTCATCGTCAACGACGCAATCGCATTCACCGCTGTTTTTGGTAATTTAGCAATACTAGAACCATCATCTTTCGCACCCCTGAAAAATGTCACTGCACTGCAATATTTATAAAACTCATCGCGGACGGAAGTATACTCAGGATTGTATTTCACAATATTAAATAATCGATTCACATTACCATCGTGAATAAAATATTGAATGAATGTATTTCTTACCATTTCCCAGTCTTGTATGAAGTGTTTTTTTTCCAGAAGTAGGGAGTATATTCCAATGATATCAACATCTAGTGCATACGATGAAGGTTTATAATCTTGACTAGCATAATCTAAGAATAAAATAAGTAGTGATGAATGAACTTTTGTTATAATAATTTCATCGAGTAAACTGCCCAGAACATTGATCGAATGACAC
>Ga0207092_1071_pt1 | contig 19018 bp, 12 predicted proteins | sample Alteio_BWMinHeat_48_FD_153533 | JGI IMG/M metagenome (GOLD analysis project Ga0207092, IMG submission 153533) | Enriched cells from forest soil in Barre Woods Harvard Forest LTER site, Petersham, Massachusetts, United States -... | ecosystem: Environmental > Terrestrial > Soil > Temperate forest >... | reverse complement strand
TCGCGCCAGACCAGATCTGCGCTATCGGGTTGGCAATGCCTTTTCCGGCGATGTCGGGAGCGGAACCGTGAACGGGTTTCAAACATTGAAGGATATTCGCGTTCTGGATTCAGGTTTGCCGAAGGCGCAAGCCCCATGGACCCGACTACCGCAGCGCCCAAGTCGGAGAGAATGTCTCCAAACAAGTTCGATCCGACCACCACATCGAACCAGTCTGGGTGAGCTACGAAATGGGCGGTCAAGATGTCGATGTGAAACTGGTCGGCCTTCACATCCGGATACTCTTTTGAAACCGCCGCGAAGCGTTCATCCCAGAAAGGCATCGTGTAGACGATTCCGGTGGACTTGGTCGCCGACGTCACATGTTTCTTTCTGGTGCGAGCGAGTTCGAATGCGTATCGAATGATGCGGTCGACCGCGCGGCGAGTGAAGATGACTTCTTGAACGGCCATGTCGGAGGCGGTGTTGCGATTGACGCGTCCGCCTACCTCGGAATATTCGCCTTCGCTGTTTTCGCGGACGATGACGAAATCGATGTCTCCTGCTTTGCGGTTCGCAAGCGGACTGATGATTCCCTGGGAGCCGTGCCGGGCGCAGATTGACGTATTGCTCGAAACCCCGGCGGATGGGAATGAGCAGTCCCCAGAGGGAGACATGGTCGGCAACACCGGGGTAGCCGACCGCTCCGAGATAAATTGCGTCAAATGGGCGAAGCTGATCCAGACCGTCGTGCGGCATCATGCGGCCGGTCTCGAGATAAGTTTGACAACACCAGTCAAAGTGCTGCCAGGAAAGCGAAATGTCGAAGCGACGGGCGACCGCTTCGAGCACGCGAATTCCTTCGGGCACAACCTCGCGCCCGATGCCGTCTCCTGCAATGACGGCAATCTTGTAACTTTTCAAGTCTCCTCACCACCGATGAGCCTCAACATTAATAAGGCGCGGCTACGGCAATGTATCTTATTTAGTGGTCATCGGAGATTTTTTCGTCGATTTGCGTAAAATATTCAAAACATGTGACTTCGGCTGATTTCTTCGACTATGATCTGCGCAAAATCTTGAATCCAAAGATTTTATCGACAAAATATTGAAAAATTGGCACCTAGCGGCGTTTAAGCACGAGACCGTTTCCTCGTCATAGTCCGCAAATTACTGAATCTAAGCCGGTTACATCTTAGGCCCTGATGCGGCTTGCTGCAAAATATTGTCAGAGAAGGACTTACATGCAAAATATTCTGAAATAAGGAGTTAGCAGGACACCTTGGTTAGCCGGTTCCTAGGATCGCTCCAGCAGACTTGCGGCGCAATGTGCACGATGCCATTGTGCACTTTCGGTAGCGAGGGTCAAGGTTGTACGTCACAACCGATGGGGTTGGACTGTGGAAGAATCAAACTTCAATGAAGGTGCGGAATGCGGCGCCAACGCCTAAGAAGGAGAGATCATCCCCATCCCCAAGCCTTTCGTTCAAAAGAAAAACACGAATGGCTGAGCCACCCGGCCCCTTGTTACACGAAAAAGGTGCGACCGGGTATGACCTCGCAGAAGATCGTTAAGCAGAATGTCCCCTAAGTGCTTTCGTCCCCCATCTAGCAAAAAACAGCTCACAGAGAGAACATCGCAGCTGTCCCAGGACACGCGATGATTATCGAATAGGCGGAACCTACCCCTCCGCGAGGTTGAGGTCAGGGAATGTACATCTGCCTCTGGGCACCTTGCGGGCAGATTGCTTTACAGAGCCACTCATTTCTCCCGACGCGAGTCGGTCCCGGAGGAACCTTCCCTGCGGATTTTTTTGCGCGCGCGCTTTCGCGCCAGAGCCTGTTTCACCCGGCGCCTTTCGCCAGGCTTCAAGTAGTAGGAGTGACGTTTTACTTCTCGAATGATGTCCTCCGACTGAACCTTGCGTTTGAATCGACGGAGCGCATTCTCTAAAGATTCGCCCTCTTGTAATCGAATTTCTGCCACGCTCACCCTCCAATGAACAAAATTATCGCGATGCCGGTCTCTCATAGCCGAGCCTTGCATCGTCAACTTGCTGCCGGCGCATTAAGGCTTGGCCACAACCTGCAAGCAGGATTTACTCACCAACGCGCGCACCGAAGGCGGGCTACTCCGCGGTGTCCGCGTCCTCTGCCCCAAGATTGAATAGCGCTGCCTGCTCAGCGGCATGTTCGCTCAGTTCGGCCATTTCGTCTGCGCTACCAACCACAGCCTTCTCTTGTTTCCGTTGACTTCTACGCTCTGCCTTGTCCCGCTGTCTCTGTTGCCGTGTTTGTTCCTTCTGACGCTTTGTGAACGTCGATCGGCCTCTTGGCATACGCACCCCCTTGGAATCTTTTGTTCCTCGCAGACAGGCATTTGCAGCCTGGACGCCCGGTCAAAAAACTACCAGCGCGGTTCGCGCGGCTGACGTGGATGGCCACGATAGTCGTCGCGCCCGCGGCCGCCTCCACCGCCAAAACGCTGGCCTCCGCCGCGGGGACGGTCCGTCTTAGGTTTGGCCTCGTTGATCGTCAACGTCCGTCCGCCAAGATCAGTTCCGTTGAGCGCCGCGATGGCCTTGTCGGCTTCACTGGCATTGATCATTTCCACGAACCCGAACCCACGGGAGCGGCCAGTATCCCGATCGGTCACCAGTGTGATCTTTTCGACGGCGCCGTGTGTCTCGAAGAGGTTTCGCAGCTCGGCTTCGGTCGTGCTATGGGGTAAATTCCCGACGTAAAGGTTCTTCATCGCATTTCCTCTCTCAGTAAATCATCCAGGGTTGACGGTGTTGGTTTCGACGCTCGGCCCTCAAAATCTCGGGGCGGAGGGGGCAGAGCGCGCATCGCTGTGCTGCGAGCTACGGACGCAGAGCGGACTGCGGAAATTCGCCGCGAAGCCTCCAGAATGCCCCAGCGCTGAGTCGAGTCTTCCAGATGGGCACGAAGGGGGACTCTCGCAATAATGTTCGCCTGTTCGTCTCCGCCCTCCATCAGCAATTCCTGATCTGCGCTGGGCGAATCCGCGAGATATTCTGGCTGGCCAACCAGGAAGGCTAGCCGCTGCCGCGGGGTCGCACCGCGAAGATCGTCACAAAACCTGTCGCGCAGGCCCTTTCCTCTTTCCATATTGATCAACACGAGGTCGTACAGGGCGGGTCGCCACCAGGAGCGCGCTTCTGCGATGTCGGCGGCGATATCGACGTACAATCCAAGCTTCCGCAGGACCTCAGCACGCAAATCGCGCTTCAGATGCGAGGTGTCGACGAGCAATACTCGCTTCTTCTTGACCACATCGGGGATTGGTGCGGCGAGCGGTAATGCCAGCAACGGAGTGTTCATGCTGACACCGGCCTTCCCTTGGCTTGGGCCGAAACGTCCACCGATTTGAGTTCCGTTGCCTCGCGCTTCAGCAGTTCACTGGTTCGCAGCCGTCGAGCGATCTTTTGCTTGCGCTCCCGGTGAAATCTGGACTTGTCGCCATTGCGTGCGGACATAAAGAACTCCTGTTATTGGGGCTGGTGGTGAACCAGCGGGTGATCACAACTTTCCTTGTTTGCTTGAGACTACTGTGCTCTGGGCATGCAGAACGGCGGCAGCGAGCCCATGAAAAGGGTCCCAAGTTGTAGCAGCGACTGAGCTATTCGGGAAGAATCGGTGATGCAAAAGAGACGCCTCTCGATCTCTCAATCGCGAAGGCGCAAAGTATCCTGCTGAAGTGTCTTCGAGGTTAAGGTGTCTTTAGTATACGCGCTTTGGGCTCGTTCTGCCGAAATGTCGCAATCGAGGCGTGGGCCTGTGCTGGTCGTCTTTTAGCTTGCTAATTGTGTGTTGGGCACGTACGATGACTGCGTGCGTTAGACCGAATCGGTCGTGAGCAGTTCTCGCCTCACCAGCAAGTAACCTGCGCAGTTTTCCTCCGAATCCCTCCAGCGTAACTATCACAAAGGAACAAGAGTACAACACACATGGAACAAGGAACAGTAAAGTGGTTCAATGACGCCAAAGGCTACGGATTTATTAGCCGTCAAAGTGGCGAGGACGTTTTCGTACATTTCTCCGCCATCCAAGCAGGCGGGTTTAAGAGCCTGCAGGAGGGTCAGACGGTGCAATTCGACGTCACCAAGGGGCCAAAAGGCTGGCAAGCGGAAAACGTGCAGGCACTCTAAGCGGCGACCACTTGTGGAGAGGCGAGATCGAAAAGAGATCGCCTCTTTTTGTTTTTGTAGTGGGTTGGAGCTCTAAGCCAACGAATTTGAGACGCAATTGTGATTTATGGAGCGTCAAATCCTCCGACTTGCAAATCGACGAAGTTCTTCGCTCGTTTGAAAGAATGGACCCGCCGGAACTGATAAAGGTAGTACTCTCGATTTGACCGTGAACACCTGGTAATCCGGTAACAATCGCCGGCACCAGAGAATGTGTTGGCCGTCCTCGACCTGAGCCGCTATGGTCACAGGCAGCAGCCTTGGCTCATTGTTCTCGATCTTCACCCAATCGTAGGTAACGATGGCATGCATCCGTCTCCATCGTCCGGCCAAGTCGTAGTTTCTTGACATACGCAAAATGTGCATGTCGGCATCCGTCCAGACCTCGCCGTCAGAGTTAACTCTATACACATGACTGAAGATCGAGATGGCGAAGTACGTCTTGAGCTGGCAAACGCCGCTCTCCGCAGCACAAACTCCTCTCTAGCCAATCCGACCGCGCGGTGTCAGATTCGCAAAAAGCGCGAAAAGGATGGGGCTCCCGGGAGTTGCTCACGCGAGCTTTTCTCTTGCTGATGAGAGCACCAAGTCGTATATTGATGCCGCTCTGAGTAATCGTTTACTCATAATCCCAAAATTGTGGATGACCAGATCGGTCGGGGCTGGCTCAACTGGAGGTTGAGATGCCGTCGAGACGTCAGTTTTTGCAGCAGGCTTCTACCGCCGCTTTAGCTGTGTCTTCCAGCACGTTTTTCGGACGCCTTGCGTCGGCGCAGACGGCGGCGACGGCAGACCAGACGGTCCGAATTTTTATCGATGGACGGCGCAGCATTTCGCCGCTGGACCGAAATCTCTTCGGCTCGTTTCTTGAGCAATTGGGGCGCGCGATCTATGAAGGCATCTATGATCCTGGGTCGAAATTGTCCGACTCCAGTGGCTTCCGCAAAGACGTGATGCAGGAGGTGCGGACGCTTGGCGTACCGATCATTCGGTATCCGGGCGGGAACTTTGTTTCAGGCTACAACTGGCTCGATGGCGTAGGGCCGAAGCAGGATCGTCCGCACGTTCTCGACAAGGCGTGGGACACGCTGAACTCAAATCAGTTTGGAACGAACGAATACATGCAGTGGTGCAAGGCTGTCGGAACGTTGCCGCTGATGGGCCTTAATCTCGGTACGGGGACTCCGGAGCAAGCGGCTGCGCTCCTGGAGTACTGCAACATCGACAAGGGCACACAGTGGAGCGATCTGCGGCGGAAGCACGGCTATGCGGAGCCGTACAACGTGAAGTACTGGTGCCTGGGAAATGAGATGGATGGTCCCTGGCAGATTGGCCACATGACGGCGACCGAATATGGGATGAAGGCGCAGGATACGGCGCGGCAGATGCGGTATGTGGCGCAGGATCCGTCACTGCAGTTGATTGCGTGTGGGTCGAGCGGCCCTTTCATGCCCACGTATCTCGAATGGGATCGCGAGGTGCTGGAGCAGTGTTACGACAACGTGGACGGGCTGTCGTTGCATCGCTATCTGGGAAATAGTCGGGAAACCGATGGGGACAGCTCAAAATACCTGGCGATGAATCTGACGATGGATCGCCAGATTGCCGAGTCGCTGGCGGTTTGCGACCTGGTGCGCGGGCACAAGAGATCGCCGAAGAAATTGTGGCTGTCGTTTGATGAGTGGAATGTCTGGTATCGAGCGCGCGGTGGAGACGCTGCCGATGGTCACCGGAAAGAGGCGCCGCATCTTCTGGAGGAGGTCTACAACCTCGAGGATGCGCTGCTGGTGGGCGGGATGCTCAACACACTGATGCGCAATGCTGACCGGGTGAAGATCGCTTGCCTGGCGCAGTTGATCAACGTGATCGCTCCGATAATGACGAATGCGAGTGGGATCTTCCGGCAGACGATCTATTATCCGTATGCGTGGGCGCTGCAATATGCGCACGGGAAGGTGCTGAACCTTCTGATCGAGTCGCCGACGTACGAGGTAAAGGGAATGGATGCGGTGCCGTACATCGATGCGGTGGCGACGACTGAGGACGGGAAGACTTCACTTTTCCTGCTTAACCGCGATCTGGCGAAAGGGCATGCTGTCGAAGTTGTTTGGGAAGACCAGCCGCGCAGCAGCGTGTTGACTTCACAGGTGTTGACGGGAAGCGATCTGAAGGCGGTGAACGGCTTCGATGCGCCTGAGAGAGTGAAACCGCAGGCGTTTGACAAACCTTCTACGGCGAATGGACGGACGAAGTTTGAAGTTCCGGCGCGGTCTTATACGGTGATTCAGTGGGGCGCGTAAAAGAGTGCAAATCGAAGAGCGCGTAATTAGGTCGTGGCCGCGAGCAAGAGTGCACCTCAGGCGCTAAAGCGCGATCATTTTGCGAGTTTATCGGCACGAGTGGAACTCGTGCCCTTCCCGGTTCGTTCTCGATCGTCGGTTCAACTTGGCGTCGGCTGCCAGCACGCTTCGCTTTGGCTTCGGGAATGCGTCCGCCCCTACACAAACTCTTTTCACTCTCGCTAGATTTTTTTGCCTTGGCCTTCAGTGACGGTTACGTATTGGTCGAGGGGAAGTCCGGTAAAGCGTTCTACGCGGGTGCTGGGGAGGGGCCATTTTATTTCTACCCAGTCGACTTTCGGATTGGGCCCAAGTCCAAGAATTACGCGTGGATCATGGGAAGCGAGATAGCTTCCGCCACCTGTCTTGGAGGTGGTGCGCTTTACGTTTCCAGTCTGCCAAGTGATCACGGCTCCGATGGAGTCAGGATTCGCTTGCTTTGCCACTAGCTTCAGGCCTAGCCAGTGATTGTGCCTGCCCGCATTATTCTTCAACAATAAAGGTGCTCCATTGTTAACTCCGACTAGAACGTCGAGGGCTCCATCGTTGTTGAAGTCACCGAGTGCCATACCTCGCGATGCATACGGTTTGGTAAAGGCCGGACCGCTGGCAGCCGAGATGTCTTCAAATTTCTTTCCGTTGCCACGAAACAAGAGCATCGGCTCGCAGTATTTCACTTCCGTCGAATGCTCTTCGATTTTGTCGTCGGGGTGTCCGTTGGCGAGGAATAGGTCGAGACTGCCGTCGTTGTCGTAGTCGAAATACTTCACTCCCCATCCGCTCATCAGCCTGGTGATTCTTCCGATGCCGTTTGGAATCGCCATGTCGTCGAAGGTTTCGTCGTGATTGTTGTGGTAGAGCGAGTACATCTCGCGGTCGACGTTGGTGACGAAGAGGTCCATCCAGCCGTCCTGATCGTAGTCGGCGGCGTCTACGCCCATGCCTGAGCGGGCGTGGCCTTCCGCGCTGTAACCAACGTTGGCTTGAAGGCCAATCTCTTCGAACTTCCCGTTGCCTCGGTTGAGGAAAAGAAAGTTGGCGACGGTGTCGTTGGCGACGAAGAGGTCCATGCGGCCGTCGTTGTTGATGTCGCAGGCGACTACGCCCCACGCTTTGCCGAGTGATTTCGCGATCCCAGACTCCTGGCTGACATCGGTGAAGGTACCGTCCCCGTTGTTGTGGAAGAGCCAACTGGGCATGGGATTGTAGACTCGCGGGATGCAGTAGTAGCGTTCTCCGGTCTGCTGGTTGCCGCAGAAAAGGTTTTTGGCCTTGTCGAAGTCGACGAATCTGCAGATGAAGAGGTCCAGCTTGCCGTCGTTGTCGTAGTCGAACCAGACTGCGCTGGAGGCCCAGCCCGTTGCCGGGAGTCCGGCTCTGCGGGTGACGTCGGTGAAGGTTCCGTTGCCGTTGTTGTGGTAGAGAATAACGCCGTTGTATTGCGTGACTAGCATGTCAGGCAGGCCGTCGCCGTCGTAGTCACCTACGGCGACGCCCATTCCATATCCGCCGCCTGCCACTCCCGCCTTCTCGGTTACATCGGTGAACGTGCCGTCGCGATTGTTGCGGTAGAGGGCGTTGCGAAGCGGAGGATTCGGATCGAGGAAATCGCACTTCCCACTGTTAACCAGATAGATATCCATCCAACCGTCGTTGTCGTAGTCGATGAATCCACAACCGCCTCCAACAGTTTCGGGTAGATACATTTCTGGCGAGCGTCCGTTGTGGTGGACCCAGGTAATGCCGCTGACTTCTGGCGGAACTAGCTCAAACGGGAATTCGGGTGCGGACGCGGCCCGGAGGCTGGGCCAGTCGGAAAGAGCAGGAGCTGCCAAGACGGCGCCGACGCCTTTGAGGAATCCGCGGCGCGTGCCCCGATATCCACTTCTTCCCTGGATCATGAACCGCGTCTGCCCCAAAAATTACCCAACCGCTTTCGCTTAGGAGGAGTGAAACTCCTCATGAATCTACACCTCGGAGCATCGGCTCACAAGAGACAATCGCCCAGTATTTTCGCGGGTTTCCGCATTGCGTCAGCACATTCGCGATGCTATAAATGACGCAGTTCTAACCGGGCTTTGCGACAGCGCGGCATCCCAATCTCATGCGGGCCAGACACATCCGGCGGGTGTTCTTGTTGGTTCTTGTCTTGGTGACCGCCGCGTATTCTCAGACAACTCGTCTCATACATAGTTTCGCGGCTGTCGGGAACGGACCTCAGGGGCTAAAGCCCGCCTCTTTATTGGACCTGAGCGGTACGGCTGAAGCCGTACCCTTCCCAGGGCCTGATGATCAGACCAGTCACATTGAGGCAGCCGCGCAGCTATTGAGTAGTGGGGATATGGTGCGCGCAGAAGCTGAAGCCCGGAAGGCTCTGGAACATCCGTCTACCAAGGCCATAGCTCTGGCCATGCTGGGTACGATTCGTTTGCAGCAGGGGAAGGCTGACGAGAGCATCAAGTTCCTGACACAGGCTCTCGCGCTGAATTCCAAGCTGGTTGGCGCTCGCACTACTTTGGGCAACGCGTATGCGTTCGCCGGCAAGCTCGACGCGGCGGCGAAGTGTTTTCGCGAAGTGTTGAACGCCGATCCTGGTAATTTCAACGCTCGTTTTGATCTTTTCAAGCTCGAAGCCTCGCGACGCAAGTTCCAGCAATCGCTGGATGTAGCGGGTCCGATCCTATCTCAGTTGCTTACATCCGATGAGGACATAGTAGTGCTCGCTTCGGATTACGGCGCGCTCGGAAAAAAGCGGGAGTTAGCGGACTTGGTTGGGCGTTGGCAGAAGTTGGCCGATGCATCAGATGATGCGGCGCTCGATTTCGCGACAACTTTGCTGGCCTATGGAATGAAGCCGGAGGCTACTTCGGTGTTGGAGCAAGAGGATAAGCGGCTGGAGAGCCATCCGCAGGCGGGTGCTGCTCTCAGGCTTGCTTCCGCTTTTCTGGCTTTGGGTCTGATTGATCGTGCTGAGAGTGACGCGCAGCTTGCGTTGTCGCGGGATCCGCAATGCACGGCTTGTTACCAGACCCTCGCCCAGATTGCCGAACGTCAGAACAACAGTGAGAAAGCGCTCTCCTTTCTGGTTAAGGCCAAACAACTGGCGCCGCAAGATCCCGAGGTGTTGTTCGAATTCGGCAAAGTCTGTCTGGAACGGAACTTGCTTGATGATGCACTGCCTGCTTTGAGCAAGGCCGTCGAATTGAAGCCAGAGAACGATTCGTACGTGTATGTGCTCGGCTCGGCGAACGTGGGTAAAGGGCGATTGCCGGATGCTCTGGAGTTGTTCCAGCGACTTCTGCAGAAGCATCCGAATGATGCGCTTTTGAATTATGCGGTCGGCGCCGTGTACTTCCTGCAAAACAAATACACCGAAGCAGAAGCATCACTCAAGAAGAGTCTGACGGCGCAACCCGAACAAATAGCAGCTGCCTACTACTTGGCGCTGACGTATGACGCGGTGGGTGACGACGATCGCGCGATTCCGGTGTTCCGAGACTTGATCAAGAACAATACAGAGCATGTGCCGTCGTACGTCAAGCTGGGCGGGATACTAGTGCGGCAGCATCAGTATGAGGAAGCAGAGCGAGATCTGGAGCGGGCGGTTTCCCTGGATCCTAATTCCGTGGAGGGGCATTATCAGTTAGGACTTGTGCTTCGCCGACTGGGGAAAGCTGCGGAATCAGAGACGCAGTTTGCCGAGTCGCATCGACTGGAGAGTGAGCAAAGCGCTCAAAGGGATCTCCACCTGCGGTTGCTGCTACCTGACTGAACCGAAAATGAGCCGACGTTTTCTCAATCAGCGGAGTTTCAGTGGAGCATCCGGCGCAGCTTCACGCCGTGAGTTTCTCTCCGCGGTAGGACAGTCCGCTCTGGTCTTGCCGTTTTCCACGCTGGTGCCGGGGATTTCGGCCTTGCAAAAAACGACAGTTCCCGCCAAGCCTAAGTTAGGGAAGGTCTCAGCTGCAGGTGGCTTTTCGTTCACAGATATCACTAAGCAAGCGGGATTGGCTGATGCCGTCAATGTCTTCGGCGGCGTCGCGAAGAAACAATACATCCTTGAGGAAACCGGCTGCGGCGTTGCGCTGTTTGACTATGACAACGATGGCTGGCTCGACATTTTTCTGGTGAATGGGACACGTCTCGACGGGATCTCGCCCGAGCATGCGCCGACGAATTTTCTGTTTCACAACAACCGCGACGGCACCTTCACCGATGTAACGGCCAAGGCCGGTCTGGCACGATCGGGGTGGGGACAGGGATGCTGCGTTGGAGACTACGACAATGACGGCCTCGATGATTTGGTCGTGACCTACTGGGGTGGGGTTGTGCTGTATCACAACAATGGGGACGGAACCTTCACGGACGTTACGGAAAAGGCCGGATTGTCGCAGAAAGACAAGCATCCCCGCTGGAATACCGGCTGCTGCTTCGTCGATTACGATCGCGACGGTCACCTCGATCTCTTTGTTGCCAACTACGTGAATTTCGACCTGCAGACGATGCCCACCGCTGGAAGCAACGCATACTGCCGTTACTTCGGGCTCTCGGTCGGATGCGGACCACAAGGCATGGGGGGCGGTACGAACATTTTGTATCGCAATCGTGGGGATGGGACGTTTGAGGACGTGTCGCTGCAGGCGGGAATTGCCGTACCTCGGGGACCGTCGGAGCCGTTCTTTGTCAGCGATCAATGGATTCCAACCGGGTCGTATGGGCTGGGAGTATCCGCCGCCGATTTCGATAACGATGGCTGGCCTGATATCTACGTGGCGTGTGACTCCGTCCCCAGCCGCTTCTACCACAACAAAGGCAACGGGACTTTCGAAGAGATCGGCCGCGAGATCGGTTGCGCCGTCAACGAGAATGGCGGGATGCAAGGTGGGATGGGCGTCGCTGTCGGCGATTACGATTGCGATGGCTGGCTGGATATCGTGAAGACCAACTATTCCGACCAGACGGCGAATTTGTATCACAACAACGGGGACGGAACCTTCTATGACGCCGTCTTGCAGGGTGGACTGGGCGCGAATACGCGCTACCTCGGGTGGGGCGTCGGACTCTTCGACTTCGACAACGATGGCTGGTCTGACATCTTTATGTCGAACGGCCATGTCTTCCCAGAAGTCGATACCGGGAAGCTACATCTGACATTCAAGGAGCGGAAGGTTCTCTACCGGAACCTTGGGAATGGACGTTTCGCCGATGTCACGGCGGAGACTGGGCCGCTTGTTATGGAACCGCGTCCGAGTCGCGGGTGTGCTTTCGGGGACTTCGATAATGATGGGGACGTGGATATTGTGGTCAACAATATGAACGAGGCGCCGTCGCTGCTGCGCAATGACTGCTCGGGGAAGAATAACTGGCTGAAGGTGAAGTGCCTTGGCACCAAATCGAATCGCAGCGGAATCGGCGCTCGGGTGAGGGTGGTTACCGGGAAGCATTCGCAGATGTATGAGGTGATGAGCGGGTCGAGTTATGTTTCGCAGAATGATCTGCGGCTGCATTTTGGGCTCGGGGCTTCAAAGCTGGTGGACTTGGTTGAGGTCCGGTGGCCTTTGGGATTGGTGGAGTCGTTTAAGAATGTCGCCGCCAATCAGTTGCTGGTATTGCAGGAAGGGCATGGGATATTGCGGGCGGAGAAGATGGGGAAGGGATAGCCCAGTGCCAGCGATGATCACGGCTGCTGACAAAGTTACAGGAGCGAATGAGAGTTCACCTCAGGCGCTAAAGCGCAATTCATTTTTCAGTGACTCATCGGCACGAATAAATTCGTGCCCTTCCCGATAGTGATCGATTTTCGGCGGCAAGTTGGTGTCGGCTGCCGAACGCCTCGCTTCGCATCGGCGGAGCGGACGAATACGTCCGCCCCACAGAATCGTCCGGGCTCGACCGCAATGGGATTGCTTCGGAATTTGAAGGATGGCCCTTGCGGGCCATCCTTCTTTGGTTGGTGGATTGGTTTAGAAGAACAACTGCAAGCCGAATTGGATGCGGCGCGGGATGTTGCACTGGCTTCCCGTCTTTCCAAAGTTGGTGTTGCCATCGTTCGGAATCCAGCTTTGATCGACTGGACAGAAGAACACCCGGTTGAGCGCGTTACCTGCGTCAGCTTCAAAGCGAACGTACTTGCTCTCGCCGAAGTACGTATCCTTCAAGATCGAGATGTCCTCGTTGAAGTAGCGGAAGCCGCGTACTCCAGCGTCTTCTCTCGGGGCGTTGCCGAAGGCAGGCGCGCCATTGCTGGTCGACCCAGGGTCCGTCCATCCCGTCTGATTCAGGTAAGGTCCGGTGACCCCGTTCCCACTTGCTCGGCCGCTTGCGTCTTTGTTCGGGAAGCGATTGTAGTTGAACAGGTATGGGCCAAGTGTGTTCGGCATCGTGATCGACAATGGACGTCCAGACGAGTAACTCTGAATGCCGGAAATCTGCCAATCGCCGACGAGTTTGTTAAGAAAGCCACTAGCGTTCCCAAGCACCGGCCTTCCTCTACCAAAGGGGAGTTTGTAAACCCAGCCGAGTGACAAAATATGCGGGACGTCATCGGAACTTACGGTATACAGGTCACGCATGTCGCTGGGGTTCTGTACCGGAGGTCCGCCGGAACCGAGCCCCGTTTCGGCGCCATTGTTCATGAGCTTGGAATATGTGTAGGCAGCCTTGAACTGGAAGCCCGCACTCATCCGGCGCTCAAACGAAGCCTGGATTGCGTTGTAGTGGCTACTTCCGAAGGGAAAGAAGCGCCAGTTGATCTGCTGATATTGGGGCCAGGTACGCAGGGATTGCGCTATTGTGCCCGTGAAATTCGGGTATGGGGGAGTTACGAACCCGTCTGCCTGAGCGATGGTGTTAGGTTGGCCGTTGGTGAAGGCACCGTTCGTCAAATCGCTTGCCGTTGGGACCAAGCCAAGCACACTGGCGGGATTCATATTGTCGTACACGCCTCCCGAACTGCGTCCGTCTACAAGGCGCGTTCCGTGGTTGCCAACGTATGCGAGATCGACGGCCATGTTTTGGCTAAGCTGGCGCTGGAACGATACCGACCAGTTCTGGTACCGGGGCATGGTGTACGTTCTTGGATCTACACCAACCGGATTTGCGCCATTGGCGACATTGGGTGTCAGCGTTGCCGCGGAAGGAAGCACGATCGAGCCGCTGGGCCAGCCGCATGAAACTCCCAAGGCGGTTTCCGTCGTACACCCGGGGCTGCTAGCTGCGTTCGTGCCATTGAAATAAAACGCGGGGAGTTGCTGGCCGGCATTCAGGTTGACCACGGTGGGATTAGTTTGGTAGCCATCCACCGGATAAGGATCCCACGAGTCGGCTTGTACGCCTGCGTAGTACATGCCGTAGCCACCGCGAATGACGGTTTTGGGATTGAGCGAATACGCAAATCCCAAGCGCGGACCGACGTTCCAGCTAGTATTGCCGTTTGCTTTCGAACTGTGGTAGATAGTCGCGCCCGGAACACCGACTGGATTCGTGGCGGAAGGATCGAAGGTGGAGAATCGTCCAAACTCCTCCGACAGGCCTCCCTGAATGTCAACGCGCAATCCCAGGGTAAGGTTAAGGTTTCTTGTGACTTTGACATCGTCATTGCCCCAAAACGAACCGTATTTCATCTTGGGCATGTACTTGAACGGAGCCGAGAAATTGGCGCCGTCTACCTGGCCCAGAATGAACGAAGCGAATTCGTTGCCAGTCGGGCCTCCGTTGAGCAGCTTTCCAGTGGCGTCGTAGCCGGCGGTTGCCGCGTCGCTGAAATTGAAGTTCCCGCCCGTATTCACGGCCCAGCCGGTCTGCGGGAATGTCATGTAACGGAATTCGACGCCAGCCTTGATAGTGTGCTTTCCGGTGGTCCAGCTTACGTCATCCAGGAACTGATAGCGGTTGTTAATGTCAGCGCCCTGGCTCGCCCATGGAGTACCGAAGTGGGTATATCCAACTGAGCCGTTGAAGTTGAGCTGCGGGAACCCCGCGTTGTTGAAGATCGGCTCGTTGGGTAAGCCAAGTCCGAGTTTCTGGTTCCAGCCCACGCCGCCCGACAACTGGTGTCCCAGCATCATCCAGCGGTCATAAGCCAAGGTCGTATGGTTGAAGAGATTGTTCCTGATGATCCAGTTCATCTGCAGGTGTTCAAAGTGATTGGTGATTCTCTGGTAGAACCCCTGTCCGATGTAGGTGTCATTTGCAGCCGAATCGGTCTCGCCGTTGTGCAGCGTGTTGCAGCCTTGCGGTCCTCCGCAGTGGGCGATACGAGGCCGGATGTTTTCGTAGTAAGTATTCGAAATCGAGAACTTGTCGTTGAAGGTGTGGTCCAATCGGAACAACCAGGTCCGCACATTAATTTTGTCGTTGTCGTCGGAGTTTCCACCGAAACCATTCACACGCACCGTATTGCGATCGAGCGCGGGAATGTTGGGAATCACCGTGGTTGCCAGGGAACTCCATAATGGATCGCTGGTAGGGATGATATTGGCTCGGCCGGGGATGGGATGGCCACTCGCGTCGAAACCATAGCCATCTCGAACTGGCAAACCATTGACCAGCCTTGTTGTGGCGGGGTTAAAGATCTCACCTTGATAGATCGGACGCCCAGCAGCGTCAAAAATTAGATTGTTGTTTGCATCGACTGCCTGAGCACCCGTCAGGAATTCTGTGAAATTACCCTGCTGCTGAAGGGGGGTGGGCAAGGTATTCACGAAGCCTGTATTGACCGTGCTGTGATAGTCGAGGCCATCGAGGTTGAAAAACCAGAACGTCTTCTTCACCTTCGGAATCGGACCGCCCACCGCGAAGCCCCAGTTGTTCTGACCAAGAGGCAAGGTCTTGCCTAAACCTCCGGCGGTGAGCACTGGCCCCAGAAAATAGTTCGAAGCGTCAAACTTGTTGTTGGTGTAAAAGTCGTACACGTTGCCGTGGAAATGGCTCGTACCTGACTTGGTCGCGTAGGTGATAAACCCGCCGCTGGTGTGTCCGTATTGCGCCGAGAACGTGTTTTGAACAACCGTCATTTCCTGTACGGAAGGATAGGGGAGGGAACTTTCCTGAGTCTGCTGGTGGCCTTCTGCGTAGCCGAAGGCTGCGCCGTCGAACCAATTTTCGGTGGCCATGGTCTGGCCGCCGTTCATGCGTGAGGTGAACTGGCTGCCGCGGAAAATGGCGTCACCGTTGGGCTGCATGGGGACGTAGCCGGGCTGCAACTGGAGCAAGGACTCCGCCAAACGAATATCGGCACCCATCACTGCGGGAAGCTCTTTGTAGTAGGTGTTGTCGAGCGTGTGGGATACGGTCGGATTCTCGGTGTTGATCTGCTCCGTCGTTTCCTTAACTTCGACGGTCTCCGTGACTTGGCCGACTTCCAGCTTTGCGTCCTGGCGATAGTTAACGCCGCCGGTGAGGACGATTCCCTCGCGGAAGAATCCCTTAAAGCCCTCTTTCGACACGTCCACGCGGTAGGTGCCGAGAATCAACGGTGGAGTGCTGTAGTTGCCGGCACTATTGCTGCCGACCACCGTTTGCACGCCTGTTCCCTGGTTGGTGATGGTAACGCGGGCGTCTGGAACGGCCGCGCCGGTGGCATCGGCCACTACGCCGGTGATGACCGCGCGATCGGCAAACTGTGCGTACGAAAGGTTCGTGAACCAGGCCAAGACAAACAGCAGAGAAAAAACGGAGGATACAACACGCTTCATGGCGCCTCCCGTAGTGCCCCTGAACCCCACCTGCGACGCCCGAGAAAACCTTTTCTCAGATCGCGCATTTTTTACATCTGGGTCAATAGCCTTGTCAAGCTAATTCTTTTCTATTAGGCCGGAAGGGGTTCCCGGATTCCGACTGCGGGAGCAGAATCGCTGGAATCGCGGACTTCGAGGAGGGTCCGGAGCGCTCGGAATGGGAAGAGCGAAGCACAATAACATTACTGATAACAATAAGTTTGGCAGGATAACGTTTTACCCCTCGAGGAGAGGGCAACCTCGCGAAGGGCGTCACGCCCAAGTGTTTACTCTCGAAACGGACTGCTAACGGGGATCTCGAAATCGCGCCTGGGAACGTGACCGCAGACGGCACACGAGCGATAGCGTAGAGGCGTCAACTGGGAGTCTTGAGAAAGCGATTTCTGGATTTTCAAAACCCGAAGAGAGGGGAAGGCGAGACGGAATCAGAATTTCTGCTGACGGATGATTCCGGCCGATTCCCGGATCACGACCAGTTGATTGGCGGCTACGTTGGGGATGGTTTCCGTGGCCCCGTTGGTCCACCGGATGCTCAGGTTGGCGACGGTCTCGCTGCCTAGCCCGAAGTGCAGGCGGCGGTCGTTTACAGAATAGAAACTACTCTGCGCCGTGACCTCCTGCGATTGTTGCCGGTTTCCGTAGCGGGCTGTGACGCGCGTACCGATCGCGCTGCGATTGGTTCGAGCCCCGATGAGCAGGACTTTCAGCCAATGGCCGTTGCCGGATAGATCATTTCGCAGGAGGGATGGAGGTTCGTTCATATTCCAGACGAGGACGTCGATGTCGCCATCGTTGTCGAAGTCGCCGAATGCGCAACCGCGGCTGGCATGCGCATCGGAAACGCCCGGGCCCGCTTCTTCGATCAGTTCTTCGAATCTCCCATCGCCCAAGTTGCGAAAGACCAGACGTGGGGTACGAAATGGATAAGCAGGCACCTTCTTCTCCACCTCTGGGTAGACACTACCGGTCACGACGAACAAATCAGGATAGCCGTCGTTGTCGAGATCGACGATTCCGGTGCCCCATCCGACGTAACGCGTCTCTACGCCTAGGCCGGAATGGATCGTGACATCGTCGAAGTTGCCCTTGCCGTCGTTGCGGTAGAGGACGTTGGTATCGTCGGCGAAGTTGGTTTTGAAGATATCGAGATTGCCGTCGAGGTCAATGTCGCCGACCGCAACGCCCATACCGGCTTGCTCCAGTCCGTCTTCGCTGAGCGCTATTCCGCGTTCCAAAGCCTCTTCGCGAAAGGTGCCATCGTGTTGATTGCGGAAAAGCCAGCTGGGCGTGGAATCGCACGCGACATAGATGTCGGGCCAGCCGTCGTTATCGTAATCGGCCGCTACGGCGGTCATCGGATAAGAACCGGAGGCTGCGGCGACGCCGCTCTGCTTGCTGACCTCTGTAAAAGTTCCGTCGCCGTTGTTGTGAAACAACTGGACGTAGCCGGTAGGAAGTCCTCGGGGACCACAATTCACTGCGACACCTTTCCACGTACAGTCGGGGTTCGTTCCTGGCTTGGGCAACTTTTCGAGAGTCGTGCTGAGATAGTTGGCTACGAAGAGATCGACGTGCCCGTCGCGATCGTAGTCCACCCAGGTACAGCCCGAACCGTAGCGGACTTCGCTTTGCACAAGTCCGGCGTGTTTGGTCACGTCGGTGAAGGTCCCATTGCCATTGTTGTGATAGAGCAGGTTGTGTCCGTAGCTGGTGATGAAGATGTCGTCGAAACCGTCGTTGTCATAGTCCGCCACGGTCACGGCCGAAGCCCAGCCGGCGTGGGTTAATCCCGCTTTGGCAGTCACGTCGGCGAAAGTGCCATCTCGATTGTTCTTGTAGAGGCGATTGGTGACGCCCGGTGGGTCGCCTTCCAGTCTGGTGCCGTTGAGCACAACGAGATCCATCCAGCCATCGTTGTCGTAGTCGATGAAGGCGACACCGGCACCGACTACTTCCACGATATAGTTTTTCGCGTCGATGCCGCCGTAGACGATGGGCTCTTTCAATCCGGCTTCTTTGGCGACGTCAATGAAATGTGCGAGAAATGGGCGGCCCGATGGCTTACCGCGCGGTCGCGGTTTCACGCCGCGCGACGAGATACCTTGAGCTAGAGCGAATCGCGATGGGAGGAGCAAGGCCGAGCCCGCCGCGGTTGCAATTCTGAAAATCAGTTCCCGGCGAGTCATCATTGGGTGGGTTCGACCGCTTTAAGATACTGGCGGGCTTTGATGTCCTCAAATTTTTGCACGATTCCAGATGGCCAGTGAATCTCGATCAGTTTGGCGCTGGAATCTTTGCCTAATCCCGCAATCACGCGTTTGTCGCTGGCGGAAAGATAGCCGACTGCGGTATTGACCGTAAAGTACTGCGACAGCCCGGAAGCAGAGACGACCTTGATGCGTGCACCGATGCCGTCGCGATTGGATTTGGTGCCGACGGTCTGAATGCCGATCCAATTGTTTCGATTTCCGCCGTCGTTCCGCAGCAGGTACGCCTTCTGGCCAAGATTGCTTACGACTACGTCGACGTCTCCGTCGTTATCGACGTCGCCGAAAGCTGCTCCGCGCCCTGCCCAATCCTTCCGAAAAACATCCCCGGGGATTACCCGCGAAAAATGTCCCGAGCTATTGCGGAGTAATAGGGGTGGCTCGAGGTAGCGCAGATTCGGCGAGGTCCTCTCAATCGTATCCATGACGTGGGATTGGGCAACGAACAGGTCTTTCCAGCCGTCGTTGTCGTAATCGAAGAGGTG
>Ga0207092_1070_pt1 | contig 19073 bp, 17 predicted proteins | sample Alteio_BWMinHeat_48_FD_153533 | JGI IMG/M metagenome (GOLD analysis project Ga0207092, IMG submission 153533) | Enriched cells from forest soil in Barre Woods Harvard Forest LTER site, Petersham, Massachusetts, United States -... | ecosystem: Environmental > Terrestrial > Soil > Temperate forest >... | reverse complement strand
GCTGCAGTTACCCAACGCGAAGAAATATTCAACGCAGCCGCGCAAGCGACACAAGCGGAGCAATGGCAGCTCAATGCGCTAGTGCATTACAACGAATGGGCCAACCTGGATAAACACGATTTCGCGCACGTCGTGAAGGCGTTTCGCGACCTCGAAGAACTTTTCATATGCAAGAAGTGCAACTCGACTATGTATGTCACGCCTGACTTCGGTGAGCCAGACTCGCTTACATGCGCATGTGGAGAATCGCACTTCACGACGCAAAAGAAGACAGCCACTTAGCATGTGCATAAACTACAAACCGACTTCGAAAGAAATTGTCCGCGTCTTAACCGGCGCTGACTTCGAGTAAAATAACCATGTTGATCAACGACTCTGACAATGAAGTGTAATAGTTCAGATCTGACCTGACACAACATGTCAGATAGCAGCCCTCCCGCGCACAATTACAGATGGACTCAGTAGCGAGCCTATCCTGCGTTTATTGGTCCGCTGCTGGACGCGGACTCGCCTCGATCCAAGGGAATCCGTGTCATCCGGGTGTCGCCCGGCTGGATCGAGACCGAGGCTGCAGTCGCATTGGCGGAGCGCCTCGCAACCCAGGCCGGTACGGACTACGAGGGCGGCAAGCAGATCATAATGAATAGCCTTGGTGGCATTCCGCTCGGACGTCCGGCCAAGCCGATGGAAGTCGCAGATCTTATTGCTTTCCTGGTCTCGCCGCGCGCCGCCTCGATTACCGGTACGGAGTACCTGATCGATGGCGGGACCGTTCCGACCGTCTGAACGGTAGAGGTCCAATTTTTTTGATCGGCAATACAACGAAAGAGACTCTAATCCATCTGACAGCTAGTGTCAGATGGATTCTGAGCGACTACAAATAAAGATGTTTTATTCAGCTATAACTGACATGGAAATCGGCCCACTGCGTAACTGTCAGACCAAGTCGCGACTACTACACATTAGGGCTTTCAGAGCTTACAGCTATCTCTCGGCTAGCCAAGTTTAATTCACCAGCATGGGCTTAATAGGAAAATATTTTGTAATATAGGTTACTGGCTCGGGCCTTCAAATCTTTGATTTGGCCAAGGGAAATAAGCATTTATTTTTGCATCCATATATGCATCCATATTCACAATTGAAAAATATTAACCCCTTATTTTTCAATACTTTCAAGACCATATTCAAGTTCCACCAATCCACTTTAATCAACAAAATCAATAACTTAGACCAACTATTGAGATGACCTTTGACCCTTCTAAGTGTGGGGATGTTGGCATCAGCACATCATGAATACTTGTGACTGGAGACTTCCTCCAGTAAGATAGCGTTCATGCCTCAAAATACTCAGACACTAATTTTTTCCGGCCACGAAACGTTCCCACTTCGTCAGCTTTGGCTGCGCAAAGCGTTCGACGCCATCTCCGGACACGCCCCAACCGCGCCTAAAAGCCTCTTTTCCGATCACGAAGCCATCGTTCGGTTTGGTGTCGGTAAGAACATGGTTTCGTCAATCAAACATTGGGCAATTGCAAGCAATTTCATGGAAGAGCACGGTACCGGTTTTCGACCGACCGAAGAAGCAACCATAATTCTGGGTCCTGATGGCTACGACCCATACTGCGAACATCCTGCTACGGTTTGGTTAATTCATTGGTTTTTAGCGGGGAGAGGGAAGCGCTCAACAACTTGGCATTGGCTGTTTAATCATATCCCCTCGCAGAACTTTACACGTGAAGATATTTTGTCAGGTCTCACAGAATTCGCTTCTGAGCATCAACATCGAGCGACAGAGACCACTCTTCGGCGTGACATCGAATGCTGCATCAAGAGTTATGTACCCAACTTGGGTGGCGACTCAGCAGAGGATGTCGCGGAACCAATTCTAGGCGAATTAGGGCTCATTCAACAAGGCGGAAAAGGAATTTTCGAATTCCGTAGAGGTCCAAAACATACTTTGCCTGACCAATTATTTGCGTATGCACTTTTAGACTACTGGTCCCGCCGCGCGCCAAACGTAAGCACGATGTCGTTTGATACGGCAGCCCACGATTTTGGTTCCCCCGGGCGCGTCTTTAAGCTTGACGAAAATGGCATTGCTGACCGTGTTTTGAATCTAGAAAATATTACGAGAGGAGCGCTCCGTTGGTCGGACACCGCTGGGATGCGGCAAATTATCAAGATGCGCGACATCAAACCATTGTCCCTGCTGAGGGCGGCTTATGCATAAGAAAAAATTGGATGAAAAAAGTAGCGCCGTGTTGTCCGAATACGTGGAGATATCTCGTCAATTCCTTCGTTCTGTAAGGATTGATACGGACTTTGGTCGTGACGACGCTCTGCACGGATATGTTTGCCAACATACTGCTCGTGCGCTACTTGAAAACATGTCGAATCAGATCAACATGACCAAGCAACGCGCTTTCACTTGGACCGGGCCATATGGTGGAGGCAAGTCGTCCCTCGCACTAGTTCTATGCTCTCTTGTAGCCCCAAATCGAAGCATTCGAGCAAAGGCTCGCAGAGTCCTAAACCTTTCACCTAGTAGCGCAGCTACGTCGGCCTTTAGATGCGCTGACGATGGTTGGCTCGTGCTACCCGTCGTCGGTCGCCGATCAAGCGTCGCGTCCGCAATTGAAGACTGCCTTAACAGCGGAGAGTCACAAAAGACCCGCAAGCCAGGACGACCGCGAATCACCAAGAGCGACGATGTGATTTCTCGCTTAGTGGATCTGGCGAATACAAGGACAGACTCGGGCGTCTTATTGGTAATTGATGAACTTGGGAAATTTCTTGAATCTGCGGCACAAGCAGGAGATGACGTTTACTTTTATCAAGAACTTGCAGAGGCCGCGAGTAGATGTAACGGTAAGCTAATCATCGTTGGCATCCTACATCAGTCGTTCGAACAATATGCAGCTAGGCTTGGCCGCGAAGCACGCGATGAGTGGGCTAAAGTTCAGGGCCGATTCATTGATATTCCACTCATTACTGGGACGGACGAGGTAATCGAGCTAGTGTCTCGCGCCATCACCTTCAAAAACGAATTCGCGCACGCAGAGTCGAAGCGGATCGTTGACGTAGTAGTTGAGTCAATACGGAATCGACGGCCTGGCGCGCCAGCGAATCTCGAAGAAGGTCTGTTTGCCTGCTGGCCCCTCCACCCTGTGACTGCCACCCTTCTTGGACCAATCTCAAAGCGCCGCTTCGGACAAAATGAACGCAGCACGTTCGGTTTCTTAGCGTCTAGGGAGCCGCTAGGTTTTTCTGAATTTCTGGATGCCCAGAGAGCAGATCCTCTTTCAATGTACGGACCCGCTCGTTATTGGGACTATCTGCGCGCAAATCTAGAGCCTGCGATTCTAGTATCTCAAGACGGCCATCGATGGGCTACCGGGTCTGAAGCTGTAGAGCGTGCAGAAGCCCGTGGAACGTCGCTTCACGCGAACTTGGTTAAGACCATAGCGCTTATTGATCTATTCAAGAATGGTTCCGGTCTTGCTGCTGACAAGGATGTATTACTTCATTCTATTGAGAATACGGCATCATCTGAAATTGATACTGCTCTCAACGAATTAGAGAGTTGGTCAATCATCATCTTTAGGAAACATCTTCGCGCATGGGGCATTTATTCTGGCAGCGATTTTGACATTGACGCGGCAGTAATCAAGGCGCGTTCGGAAATCGACACATCTCGGCTTAAACGAGTGTCCGACCTAAGCGATCTATATCCCGTCATTGCGAAGCGGCTGTACCAGCAAAAAGGAACTATGCGATGGTTCTCGCGAGCGATCGTAGCGGCACAAGACATTGAGTCTTATGCGTCGAAGTTCACCCGGGCGCCGGGTAGCTGCGGAGAGTTTATACTCGTTTTGCCCTCGAAAGAAGCAGGTAAAAGGTCTCTCCAGTCCGCGGTTGCACACGCGTCACGCAGCAATTCGAACGGCGCACTAATTGTCGGCATTCCAAGAAATGCAGATCGGCTAGTAGAGCTTGGCGCAGAACTATCCGCCCTAGAGCATGTGCGTTTACATCGTCCTGAGCTTGAAGGCGATGGAGTAGCCCGACGTGAAATCGACGCAAGAATTAATGCGACAAAAACAGAATTAGAGGAACAGCTTCGCGATGCATTTTCGTTTGCGTTATGGTTCTACGAAGGCGAGGAGATCGTTGCCGACGCCCGGATGGGACTGTCGTCAATCGCCTCACGCGTGGCGGGAGACCTTTATTGGGCAGCGCCCCATATTGCGAGTGAACTGGTTAACCGAGATAACGTTTCGTCAAACGGTAAAGCGGCCCAGCGCGATCTTATGCATCGGATGGTAAATTTCGCTGACGGCGAAAACCTCGGATATGACGGATATCCCGCTGATGCTGGTCTCTTCTATACTGTCGTAGGTGCAGCAGGTATGCACCGCAAAATCGACGATCGATGGCGCTTTACCGAACCGGACGGAAATTTGCGTGGTAAGACATTCCATACGCTTTGGAAAGCAACAACCGATGCTCTCTCTGTAACTGATCGCACGACACGTCTCGACGAACTGTATGACCTTTGGTCAGCTCGTCCATTTGGGCTTCGTGCAGGTGTAATGCCGATTTTAGCGCTTGCCTATTTTATGGCTCACCGGCAGAACCTCGCAATGTACATAGAGGGTATTTTTAGTCCTGAGCTTTCAGATGCCAATGTCGATGAATGGCTACAAGATCCGCGTCGGATTAGCTTTCGATATGTGCAAATCGGTAGTCAACGTAAAGATATTTTGGAAGGTCTTTCGAGCGCCTTATCTATGAGGCTTGGACGCCCTATCTCGCCTGATCCTTTGGACTCTGCACGAGGACTTGTTTCACTGGCCTTCGCTCTTCCAAACTGGACTCGCAGGACTGATTCGATCTCAGCTGTTGCAAAGGAAGTGCGGACGCTACTTCTAAAGGCGCATGATCCTCACAAAGTACTCTTTAATGATTTGCCAGCACTACTTTTATCCGACGATGGTGAGGATCTCGTTAAGAAGGTCGTCACAGTAATTGAAGAGTTGACCGATGCCTATCCTGCAATGTTGCGAATGGTAGAAAAACGGCTTTTGAGGGCATTGGATCACGAATCGTCGCTCGACTATTTAAGGGATCGTGGAAACGCGATCAAAGGAGTTACCGGTGATTTCATGATCGACGCGTTCGCAACTCGACTCGCGGGTTACGATAGTTCCCTTAGCGCAGTTGAGGGACTAGTGAGTTTGGCTACCAGCAAACCTACTAAGGATTGCGTCGATCGAGACATTGACGCTGCAATTCTTAAGCTTGGCGCTTGGTCAATGGAATTCAGGAATGCGGAAACCCTTGCAGCACTTCAGGGACGTCCTGCAAATCGAAGAGCATTTGGTGTTGTCTTCGGAACAGCTGGTGGCCACTCAGTAGCCGACTCCTTCGACGTTTCGGAAGCCGATACGCCGGTTATTAGCGAGTTGGCAAAGCAGTTCTTGTCAGCTCTTAGTACTCAAAGCGTAAAGCGTGAAGTTTTCCTGGCGGCGTTAGCTGAAGCTGGCGCGCGCGTAGTTGAGAATATTGGCCTAGAGGATATAAAATGACGGTGCATCACGTGCTTGGGATATCGGGTGGAAAGGATAGTGCTGCGTTGGCAGTCTACATGCGCCAACACTATCCCGAACTTGACATCGAATATTTTTTTACTGACACTGGGAAAGAACTGCCGGAAGTTCATGAATTTCTGGGAAAGCTTGAGGGATTTCTAGGAAAACCGATCGTTCGCCTCAATCCAGATCGGACTTTTGACTTTTGGCTCCGCGAATACGGGAATTTCCTGCCTTCGCCACGGACACGTTGGTGTACTCGTCAACTCAAGCTTGCCCCATTTAGGGATTGGCTCAAGCCTCGACTTAACGCCGGCGACGAAGTTGTTTCTTACGTTGCTATTCGCGCTGACGAAGAGTATAGGGAAGGGTATTCGTCAACTCACGAAAGGTTGAGCGTGAAGCTACCATTCCGCGAAGATGGCATCGACAAGGCTGCTGTCTTTGATATTCTGGAGTCTTCAGGTATCGGACTTCCACGGTATTACGAGTGGCGCTCGCGCAGCGGTTGTACCTTCTGTTTCTACCAACAGAAAATTGAATGGGTTCGTCTTCGCGAGAACCATCCAGAAAAATTCGAGGAAGCAAAAACATACGAAAAAACAGCTGTGGATTCAGGCTCACCTTTTACCTGGGTACAAGGTGAGCCACTGACTGAACTTGAAAAACCAGAACGCATCATCAGAATCAAATTAGACTTCGACGCACGAAAACAGAAAGAACTCGCGCGCCGTAAACTCAACCCCCTTCGCCCTCTTGAAGACTCAATTGTTGATATAGATGACCTATATCTCGAGGACGAGGGAGGGGGAGCTTGTGTGGTGTGCCATAAGTAGGCACTCTAGGTGACACCTACAATTTACTTTCAGGTACGTTGACGAACAATGAAGGACTGCGGCGCAATTTCGTACTCGTCTTTGAGAAAAAATGTTATCCATTCGCGAACTATCGCCCACTGCACCGCCGGTGAAATGTCGTCGGACGATGACAATGTTTTGACCAAATCTGCGCCTGCCGCATCAGACAAATCGAATCGGGCAGCTTCTAAGATGCGTTTAGTGGCGGTCATTGAACGCAGCCCCGCTTTCACCGCCTCGAAGAATTCGTCCCGATTCAGTCCAATTCGAATATCTAGTGCTTTTAGGTCAACATCAGCGGCGTCAACAACGGGCTGTGTAAGGCGCTCACGCCCTTCAGGCACATATGCCTCGAATAACCTGGCAGGGGCACTCAGAGTTGGAAGCCATGTGCGAGCTCTTGCATCATCAGCGTCGGCTCCTTCCGGCAGCTGAGGCGACACGATACTCCCGGCTAGCTCACGAATATCTTCCATTTCCTCTTTGGTCGCAATCCGAGATTTCGTTAAAGCCTCTAGGCACCGCACAACAGAGGCATCGCTTGCATTGACTTGCGTCAAAATTTCAAGGTTTGTTGACGAGCTCCAACCCAGAGCTCGCCCCGTTAGATTTGCGGAGCCGACTAACACGCCGTCGTCGGACATGTACACCTTGGCGTGCAAGTTATCCAATAGGTACAACGAACAATTTTCTCTTGCTTGCACTAGGTCGAACACGCCTAGATCGCTAACTCCGGCGGCAATTTCTTCGGGTATCCAACGAGTCACGATCCGCACAAACACGTTATCGCTCACGCAATCAAGCAATACTTTCAGCACCGATTTCTTAATAAATGGCGCACAAAGAAGCACGCTCGTTTGCGCACGGCGCACGTGTTCGATAAGTAAGTCTCCTTCGCGTCGCATTTAGTCGAATTTAGAGAGGTCAACGGGCTCTAAGAAATCGCGCGCCAACTTACCCCAGCTTTCACGCACCCGCTCATATCGCGACGAATTAGGCGAGTCTTCTCTCTCCATTCTGGCCCAAGCAGCGAAGAGAAGCTGAACCGCTTGACCAGCCTTCAGCAGTCGCTCTTGCAATTCCCCACTCGACAATATTTCAAGATTGTCATCCGCTGAAACGGTATCGAAAATCATTTCGAACGCTGGATGCTTACGATTGAAGACGACCTCTGTTGCCGGGCCGCGTGTTACCACTGTAAAAAGTTCAGCGGACCCCCCGAGCTCCTTGTTCATGAATACGACTTTGAGATCTCCGGACTTAACTCGCGCAACAATCTCGGTTGCATCAATCTCGTTGCGACCGTCCTCACTAAGATCATCAGAGAGATTAGCTATATCGTCGCCTGTAGGCGGTATATCTGCGCCTGGAATAGGGTTCGTTGTATCGCGCTGTTTCCATTTTTTGTTGGCTTCCTCAGTCGGGTCGCCTGCAGCATGACGCTTCCCCTTCTTTCTGAGACCTTCACCTTGAACCTTAATCTGGCTTCGAATCCCGGCCAGATTTGTCTTGATGCTATTGCTGAGTTCCAGCAGCACACCTTTCGGATCACCGTCGTCCCTCAGTCTATTAGCCAATTCCGGCATCGTTTCCCCGACATCAGCCAACTCCTTCCAATCGAGATTCGACAGCTCATTAAAGACAGTGGCAGCCTGCTTGTTATTTGTAACACCAAATATCTCGTCGAGCTCCGCAGGGAACTCAACCTCGCAACCCCACCATCGGTCGCGTGGGTCGTACTGAATGGTCCATGACCGATCTAACATCAATTCCCGCCCGGCACGCATAACCGACACACCGATATTTTCCGCCGCATCCTTACCATAGTTCATGTCACCACGATTTACCGCTCCAGCATTCTCAATTGTAGAAGGCTTGGCAACTGAGTACCGAGTAATCACTCGGTGAGTCTGATCATTGAGCACAATGTCCAATGGTATCTCGTGCAGAAGTTGAAACATCGGCTCAGCATTGTATGGCGCCGGCATTGTTGGCGCGGCCACGAGGTACATTGGATCATTCATCGTCACAAAGGATTCATCGAGTTCGGGATCCTCACCACCAACCAAACGAATCGAGAAGCTGTTGTCCCCGATGAAACGTCGGTGAATGCGACCTAGTAACCGTCCAGTATTCTTCAACGTCGCTTTTGCCCCCTTCCAAGTAAGTCTATCCGCACCTAAACTAGTCCAAACTACTAAGGTTCCGGTTTTCGAAAGGGATTTTGCGCGAGCTCGCCACTCCTGCGGAACAGAGCGAAGCTTTGGGATGGGAACAGACTTACTCTTCCCAGATTTAATGTGCTCTACGTCCAACAGCGTGTGAAGCGCATTGTCCGGCCCATTCTGCCAACTCCACACTTCGACACGACCAGCCTGGGAGATTGAAGCATTGGGCAGGCCCATGCCAAAGCGTCCGATTCCGGTTCGATCATTTAGTCTGGTTCCATTACCAAACTGCAAGGCCTTCCGCAAAACAACTGAGTCCATCCCCTTACCGTCATCCAGAACGGCAATCGTGGCAATTCGTTTTCGAGAGCGTTGCGCTAGTTGCGTAACTTCTTCGATGCAGAAGATCTGGCAGCTTTTTGCCTCCGCTTGTACGGAATTGTCGATCAACTCAGCCAATGCATAGGCAGTATTCTTGTAACCACTATCACGCATTGCTTGGATGGCCAAATGCGGAGGAATATACGACGCATCATCTTGAAGTTCTTCAGTCTCAGTGCTCATTCCACACATCTTCCCAATTGAAAAATGCTTCTGCAATATCGCCGAAGCCAGGATAGGCGGGGTCATGCACCGTCATGATTTCACAGGTAGCATTCCCGCCCGCTCTTTTGCCACGGGTCGCCCGTCCAACCATCTGGCTGTACAGGACAAGCGACTTTGTAGGACGCGCAATGACCGCAGCGCTCGTCTGCGGCGCGTCAAATCCAGTTGTCAGAACTCCGAAATTACAGATAACCATCCGATCAGGCTGACGCGACTTAAACGTTCTTAGAGTAGCCTCACGTTTAGTAAGCGGCATTTCACCAGACACAACGGCCGAAAACACACCGCGTGCAGTAAGACCGCCTGCGAGGTCCTCCGCGTGCCGCACGCTGATTGCGAAAACAATTATTCGCCGATGCCCCCGGCTGAGCAACTGTTCAACGGAAGATATAATCGCCAAATTCCTAGCTGTATCCGTCGCTAACCTATCGAGACTCGCTTCAGGGAAATCATCGCCACCTGCTAGTTTACGTAGCTCGCTCTTTGTTGGAACAACCTCAGGAGAGTATTCAATTTGAAGAAACGTCGGCCTCGCAAGGTAACCCTCATCCAACAGATACTTTACGGGATTTGGATCACTCCCTGCCTGAAGCACAACCTTTGAACTATCAAAATAGTCAGATAGAAGCTGATCCTCTTGTACGTCACTCCAAGTTCGACCAGGTGTCGCTGTGAGGCCAATGAGAGAATTGTAACGACCCAAACCACTTAGTTGATCAATTAGCGTGCTGTAAGTAGGAGCTATCGCCTGGTGAGCCTCATCCATAATGACCAAGCGCACACGTGTGCAGAATGCCATAAATTCAGCAGGCCTCCGTTGGGACCACGCGTGCAATTTTGAAAGCCCAGCGATGAGAAGGCCATCCTCTACCTCCGGTTCTCTCGCAGTCTTTCCCCAAAAACGTTGAAGGGTCAAGCTGCGATTTCCCAAAGCGGGCCAGGCATTTTCAAATGTTTCTGCTGCTTGATCTAACAATTCTCTGCTAACCGCCAACCATACAACAACACCGGGCTCATTTTCATTAAGAATTCGAGAAACCAGATGCATTGCGGTACGTGTCTTTCCTGCGCCGGTCGGCATGTGAATGAGCGTGCGCCCGTAGCCCCCTCCAACAATCGCGTAGGCTCGCCGCACGACAGATCTCTGGTATTCAAATAGGGGAAATGTGGGTTGGAGCTGCTCAAAAAGTGGCACAGCTGGAGCTGTGGCAGTCTCCGCAGCATCGAGACCAAAAAATCCTGCCGCGATCTTCCAAACACGCGGTTGATCTAACGACTCGATGTCCGCTTTAGAGTCTCCAGGGTCGATTGAACAACCTCTCAACCTTTGACGCAGCTCCTCAATTTTCCCGTGGTCTAGGTTACGGAGAAATGTTTTACGAATCTCCGAGCTCGCAAATAATTCCGTAGCTCGATCTTGTAGGATTCTGGCCGCAGCAGCCTCAAGCATAGAACGATTGTCCCGAGAATCTGAGGGAAGAAGGGGGAGTACGCGCGCACCAACCAAGATCTGAAGATCACGAATTGTCAGTCGCCTGAGCACGAGATCAATGTCCTGTCCGGGAGCTTCGCCGACAAATCCACGATTAAGGTCGAAAACACTCAATTGAAGGAACCCAAAGAAGACTGCGCTGAAATGCGACTAAATGAAAAGCCACTAATTCGCTTATTGTTATTCGGACTAGCAACGTCAATGATCTACATCGTCCGCCTTTTGAAAACTCACTGAATTTTAATTAATTATCACGGTACAGTAGCGCGAATGCAAAGCGACGATGTGTAGTGTTGCATTATACACTACACGCGGAGTCAAAGTTCAGTACTCGATTTCATATTGCCGTATCGATTCTCACAAAAATGCCACACTTTTTTGTAGAGTACAGCAATTTCAGTCATTCAGCTCTTATTCACATGCATTTCATCCCCACACGTCACCGAAAAGCGACTGATAGAGGCCGGCCTGAACAGCGATCACTCCTATCAAGTTCAAAACTTCGAGGTAGCCCCCTGAATGAGAAATTAAAAACTAGTCGGACAATCAACTGCGAACACTTGTCTAACCAAGGGATAAATCAACTCGGAGCTTCATCAAATTGTATCCCTTATCTTTTTGCCGTTATTTAGGGGATTCTAAAAAATTTCAAACCTATATGACTTTACTGAAGCTGAGCTGTATTCGTCATTTATCCGGTCTTCATCCTATTTAACTTACCATTTACAAGGAATCCCATGGACCAAAATACCTTTTTCACGTTGTTCAACGCCGTCATCGCCACATTCACTACCATGATGTTCTATCCCGTCTTCACTGCAAAATCCGTCGACGACCTCAACGAATCCCTAAAGACCCGCCCCTTTCTGGCCAAGGCGATCGCTCGCCCAGGATCGCGCAGCTACCTGAAGAACAGCATTTATATCGGTATCTCGTTTTTCGGCTATTGCCTGATCGCCGGTGGCGGCGATGTGGAAGTCGACATGAATATGGCGTGCCTGTTCCTGATCGCTTTCTTTTGCCTGGTATTTTTCAGGGTGCGGAAGCTGCGTCAATTGCTCGGCAAACCCATCAAGGCAACCACAGGAGTCAACCAATGAAACTCCATTGCCCTCAATGTGGCTCCGAACACATAGAAACCAGGAATTACGGTAAGAAAGCAGGCAGCGCCGTCGGCACTGTGGCGGGCACCGCTGCGGGTGCCGCTAGCGCTCTCAGCGGTGCCGAGGCTGGCGCAGCAGCTGGTATGTTGATCGGCCCAGTAGGTGCACTATTAGGCAGCATCAGTGGCGCCATCCTCGGTGCACTGGTGGGTGGCGCCACTGGTTGTGCAGTAGGCGCCGCCCTCGGCGAGGTAGTCGATGACAATGTACTGGACAACTACCACTGTCGTTCCTGCGACTATAGCTTCAGCCGTAGTGCGGAATGAACCTGAACTGAGTTCAATCCAAGCTGACTTACCTCCCTGCTCTTACCTCCCTCCGCACCATCCACCTTATCCAAATTAATACAACTTAGCCAATCTACCTGGTCTCTGGCACCTGAATTGCTTTAGATCGCCATCGTCCTTTTCATTGGCAATGCAATAGCAGCAGAACATCTTCGTTTTACCTCAGTTTCACTCCCCCTCGGCCAACCGGCCATTCTTAAATCCCGATGCCACGACGGCGCCCTGCTGATTCCGATCAGCGGGCGTCGTCGTGCGCATCCTACACAAGGAGTCTTATCATGTCTCACCTCGTCGAAACCATGGCCTATGTCGACGCCACACCCTGGCATGGCCTGGGCAACCGCCTGAGCGCCAAGCAATCCATCGAAGTCTGGGCCCAGCAGTCCGGCATCTCGTTTGAGATCAAGGAAACCCCGGTCCGCTTCATGACCGAAAGCGCCGGCGGCCTGGGCGCCATCATGAGCTTTCCAGAACAAAAAGTGCTGTTCCGCTCCGATACCAATGTTCCCTTGTCGGTGGTCAGCCAGCGCTACCAGGTGGTCCAGCCGCGCGAAATCCTGGAATTCTATCGCGACCTAACCGAAATCTCGGGCTTCGAACTGGAAACGGCAGGCATCCTCAAAGGCGGCCGCAAGATCTGGGCGCTGGCCAAGACCAATCAATCGGCCACGCTGAAAGGCTCCGATACGATCAATGGTTATTTGCTGCTGGCTACCGCCTGCGACGGTACCTTGGCCACAACCGCCCAGTTCACCAGCATCCGGGTGGTCTGCAACAACACCCTGGCGGTCGCACTCGCCAATGGCAGCGGCGCCGTGAAGGTCCCGCATAGCACCAGCTTCGACCCGCAAGCGGTCAAGCAGCAACTGGGCATCTCAGTCTCCTCTTGGGAAGGATTCATGTACCGCATGAAAACCCTGTCCGAACGCAGAGTGAAGTCGCACGAAGCGATGAACTACTTCCTGCGTGTCTTCACCGATCCTGCCGCAACGGCCACCGGTCTCACCAACGAACGGGCGATCAAGAAGGTCCAGGAGCTATACGACGGCCAAGGCAAGGGAGCAGAACTGGTGTCTTCCAAGGGCACCGCATTCGGTCTATTGAATGCGATCACCCAGTATGTGGACCACGAACGCCGAGCGAAGAGTACTGACCATAGGCTGGAATCGGCCTGGTTCGGCCAAGGCGCCAGCCTGAAACAAAAAGCATTGGAGCAGGCCTTGCTGATGGCGAACTGACTGACCTTCCAGCAGCTAGGCGGGCAATCCGCCGTCGGCAATAGAGTTTCAGGCATTTCCACAATAACTGGTGCCTTTGGGTGTCCTACGGACACGAAGCTGATAATACCCGCCCTCCTGGCCCGGCCGAGTTCGCTCGCCGGGCCTTTTTGTTTTTATTTTGCATTTATTACTTCCAATTTCTTATCTGTTTCTCGTTCCTTATTTCCATTTCACGTCTTTTTATTCCGTATTTCTATTCTTTATTTCTATTGAGGAGCCAAGCATGGGTATCGCAGAAAGAAGCAGCACAGCCAAGGGATCCCGTCCTGCCCTGAAGCTGGTCAAGACGCATGAACTGAGCCGGGACGACTGGCTGAACGTGCGCAAGGGTGGCATCGGCAGCAGTGACGCCGGCGCCGCAGTGGGACTGAATCCCTACCAGTCCCAACTGGAGCTGTGGACGATCAAGACCGGCCGGGATGGCAATCTGCCCAAGGTCGATCCCAATGACGAAACCAGTCCGATGTACTGGGGGACCTTATTGGAACCGATCGTCGCGGCGCATTACACCCGCCGTACCGGCAACCGGGTCCGCAAGATCAATGCGGTGCTGCAGCACCCTGACCCGGACAAGGCCTGGATGCTGGCCAATATCGACCGCGAAGTGGTCGGCGCCCCGGATGTGCAAATCTTGGAATGCAAGACCGCCGGCGAGTTCGGTGCCAGGCTGTGGCGGGACGGCGTGCCGGAATATGTCGAGTGCCAGGTACAGCATCAACTGGCAGTCACCGGCAAGCGGGCAGCGGACGTCTGCGTGCTGGTCTGCGGCCAGGAAATCCGGGTCTATCGTATCTATAGAGACGAAGCCTTGATTGCCAGGCTCATTGAGCTGGAGCGCCGGTTCTGGCATTACGTCGAGACCGACACACCGCCGCCGGCCGACGGCAGTGAATCGGCGGATATAGCCCTGCGCTGCCTGTACCCGAGGGATACCGGCAATATCCTGGATTTCAGCCAGGACAGCAATCTGTCGGCGGCGTTTGCCGACCTGGTCGCTGTCCGGGAGGAAATCGCCCATCGTCAGCAGATCGAGGCAGAGCTCAAGCAGAGGATCCAGCAGCGCATGGGGGACGCGACAAAGGCTCTATTTGAGACTGGGAGCGTCAGCTGGAAACGTTCCAGGGATGGTAGCGGTATTGATCTGGGGAAGTTGCTGCTGGAGCAACCGGATCTGCCGGAAAGGTATCCGCTCACCAAACCGGGCAGCCGGCGCTTCCTTATCACCGTGTAAGTCCGCATCCATCAGCACGTCAGCCCATATACGTTACGCATCACTCGCCGCCGCCCGGCCATCGCCAATACGTAATAGAGGAACTTAAGCTGTTCCTCGATATTGGTGTGGGCAGCCGCGCGCAACCATTTCAAGGAGAAGGACATGATCAAAGGTTTAGCCATTACACCGCCCATACTGGGACGGATATCGATCGGCAGAGTGGTCGAGAAAAAGGGGAAACGGATTCCGGAGAAAGACGATCAATTTACGATTACATCCCAGGTGCAAACCTGGGATGCTTGGATCAATCATCCGCTGGATGAGGAACTGCGCAAGAAGGCCGCGGATAGCAAGCTGCGGTCGATTCCGGTTCGGCTGCTGTTCAACGAGCCGGATTTGAACCTGCGGGCGGAGTACAGCCTGTTCGATCGCCAGACTGGGCGGCCGCTCTGCGTGGGGAATGGCGAATCATGCCGGCGCCGGACCGAAACAGGGATGCAAACGCTGCCCTGCCCTTCGCCGGATGGCTGCGAACTGGCGAAGTCGGGGTGCAAACCCTTTGGGCGGCTGAACGTCCAGATCGGGGATGACGATGAACTGGGTACTTTTATCTTCAGGACGACAGGATTCAATAGCATCCGCACGCTGGCGGCGCGGCTCAGTTATTACCAGGCGGTGTCGGGGAACTTGCTGGCCAGCCTGCCGCTGGAACTAAGGCTTAGGGGCAAGAGCACGATCTTGAGCTACCGCTCTGCGATTTACTACGTGGATTTGACCATCAGGGAGGGGATGACGCTGGCGGGGGCGATTGCCGAGGCCAAGCAGAATGACGAGCGGCGCAAGGCGGGTGGGTATGACCAGGCAGCGTTGGATACAGTCTGCCGGCAGGGATTTGGAAATGGAGCTTTTGAGGAGAGCGAAGAGGATGTTTCTGAAATCGCTGAGGAGTTCTTTTCCGTATCCGATGATGATGACGACGGAGTTGGAGAGTCTACCGACTTAAAGGCCACTGGTGCCAAGCCCGGTTTGAAAGAAAAGCTCGACAAGAAAGCCGCTCTACTCACCGCCCCGCAGAGTTGAATGTCGCCATCCGTTGTGCCGAACCTTCACTCTCTGGGCATTGTGTGCTCGTATCGCCCCAGCGGCTGGATTCACGACATTGATTTTCTACTGCAACTCTTCGTGCCGTTGGAGCAGCACATACATTGGAACATTTAACGCATGAGCGAACCTCTCGATATTACATATCGAGATATTTCGTTCACCGCGTTCCACTGAACTGACGTAATTGGTGTGGAGTTCTGCGCCCTCGGCTACTTGCTCTTGAGTCAGCTTCTTTTCCAGTCGAATACGCCGGACGTTCGCCGCAAAAAGCAACTGCGCTTCACACACCTTGGATTGTTGTTTTTGCACAAAACGAAGCATCGTGCTTTAGACAACAAAACTCCACACACTTTGAGTTTGTTGATATTATTCAACTATAATTAACACTTTGAGTTTGATTTGACTGTTTGTCAATTTGATTTTTTTGAGAAGGCAAGCAGATAAACGGACGTTTTAATGTTCCAACAAATTATTTATGGAGGAATTATATGAATGCGAAAGATCGGTTTATAAAACACCTATTGATTTGCTTTGCCGTTTTCATCGGCATCACACTTCTCGCTATTTTTTCTCCGAAAATCCATCTCGGATTTTTCGGCAACATCGCACTCTTAATATCAGGAACGATATTCACGACGATCGGAGTATTTATAGGAGATGCTTTCCGCCGGTTCGTCATGCCTGATGCTTATTTCACGACCGGTGCAGTTGATTCGTTCAAGAAAAAAATCTTTTGGATGATTGGGCCGCAGTGCATCGGCTGGTTTATTGGGCTGATCGCATCCGACGGTTTTATGAAAAACGTCCTGGGATATCCAGGCATCCTCGTATAACAAGGAGCATACAAATGAAAAAAATTATCGCCGCAGCCGCAATAAGTCTGCTATCCGCAACCACGGCCAGTGCAGCTAGTGCAGTCGGTCAATGTGTTTTTCCCCAAACGAATATCGCCAAGAACGGCCATCTTGAATTCAAGCGACCTGTATATATCTTGAGCGCCCCCAACGCGTCTGACAGCAAACAGTTGCTGACAACCTTTTCGGCATTTACGGTCAAAGCGGAAGCAAATGGGTATATTCAGTTGGCGACCGTGCCGGACTATGACAAGCCGGATCCGGACAAGTATGCCGGCAAAATCGTAGGATGGGCAAAGTTGTCTGATTTCCGGTTTCAAGAATTGCGCAACTGCAACTAATCGTCAAATCCTATGGGCTCAAATTTTTTGTCTGGGTCCATAGGATGTTGTACATACCGTAGTGTTAAATGATACTGACTTCTCTGCAGCCTCGCGCAAACTGTTTAGAGCGTAGGCGGTCATTAGCCAGACAATCAGCAATATTGGAAAGTGCCAACGTGTTCGAACAGCAGGCCAGCCAGCGAGTCGCAGCGGTGGAGGATGCCAATACCGATCTATCCCCACAGTGCTCGTAACTCAGGATGCCAACGTTGAAAATCGATCAACAATCCAGTCGACGAACACCCGCAGGCGATTGCTCAAATATCGATTGGGCGGATACACCACGTGGAATGGGTAAGGGGACGGCTGCCAGTCCTCAAGGATAGGCACTAGCGCACCGGAATCGATGTGATGCTGTGCGGCATAAGCAAAGGTCTGGATGATCCCCAGCCCCGCAAGACCGGCTGCCAAATGCGCATTGCTTTCATTGACCCCGACAGTACGGGTGCCGACCACTTCCACTTTCTTTCCACCACGCGCAAAGTTCATCAGAGCCGCTCGATTTGTGTGCGCCGAAATATAACTCACTACGACGTGGTTTTTCTCCAATTCGTCAGGATGGGTCGGAACACCGTATTGCTTAAGATAGGCAGGCGCAGCACAAGTGATCCAGGAGGCTTGGCCTATTTCGCGGCCTATGAGCGACATGTTGGTCAGCTCACCACCGCGTATCACGCAATCGACACTGTCTCCGACCAGATCAACCTGCCGGTCGCTCACTCCCAAGTCGATACTGATGTCCGGATAGCGCGCAAAAAATTCGGGTAATGCAGGAATGATGATAAGACTGGCCAAAGAACTGCCCATATCGATCCGCAGGTGCCCTCGTGGGCGGCTCTGTACTGCACTAAAGCTCGTGTCAACGTCGTCGAGTTCCTTCAGCAGCCGCATGGTTTTTTCATAGTAGACGGCACCTTCCGGCGTGACCGACACCCTGCGAGTGGTTCGCTGTAGCAGCTTGACGCGCAAATGTGCCTCTAAGGCCTGCACCAGCTTGGTCAAGGTTGCCTTCGGCATTTCGAAGGAATCGGCCGCTTTCGTGAATGTACCCACCTCTACCACCCGGGCAAATGCGCGTATTGCCAGTAATTGATCCATACCAATCTCCGATTATTCACCTATGGAAATAACGTATTCGAATTTTGCCACTTTATTCAACAATCTTCCGAATGTAAAGTAAACAAGTCGTCAACTGAGACTGGGCAAACAAGCCCTCCCTCACTCCACAAGGAAAAGCATCATGAGCAGGAAACTCGAAGGTAAAGTAGCATTGGTCACTGGTGGCACCAGCGGCATCGGCCTGGCTTCGGCACAGGATTTTGCGGCACAAGGCGCAACGGTGTTCATTACTGGTCGCCGACAGGCTGAACTGGATGCGGCGGTCGCCCTGATCGGTGCAAAAGCCATTGGCATCCGTGGCGATGTTGCCAGCCTGGACGACCTCGACCGCGTGTTCGCCGAGATCAAAACCAAGGCCGGTCATCTCGACATCTTGTTTGCCAATGCCGGCGGTGGCGACATGGTGCCACTCGCATCCGTTACCGAAGAACACTTCGACAGCATCTTCAACACCAACGTCAAAGGCACGCTGTTCACCGTGCAGAGGGCCTTGTCGTTGCTGAAAAATGGCAGCTCGATCATCCTGACTTCATCGACCACGTCAGTCAAAGGGACAGAAAACTTCAGCGTCTATAGCGCCAGCAAAGCGGCAGTACGTAACTTTGCCCGCACCTGGTTGCTTGAACTGAAACCCCGCAAGATCCGCGTGAACGCCATCAGCCCGGGTCCGATCCATACTCCAGGCCTGGCCGGTCTGGTTCCGGTCGAACATCAGGAAGGCTTGCTGGCTCATCTCGCCACATTGGTGCCGATTGGCCGTCTGGGCCAGCCCAGCGAGATCGCCAAGGCGGCGACCTTCCTTGCCTCCGATGACAGCAGTTTCATCAATGGCATCGAGCTGTTCGTCGACGGCGGCACGGCCCAGATCTAAGCAGATCACATTCGTAGGGCGCCCTTTGGAGCGCCTTGTTCACTCCCGAAAAAACAACCATGATTAACTTATATACCTGGGTTAC
>Ga0207092_1069_pt1 | contig 19120 bp, 19 predicted proteins | sample Alteio_BWMinHeat_48_FD_153533 | JGI IMG/M metagenome (GOLD analysis project Ga0207092, IMG submission 153533) | Enriched cells from forest soil in Barre Woods Harvard Forest LTER site, Petersham, Massachusetts, United States -... | ecosystem: Environmental > Terrestrial > Soil > Temperate forest >... | reverse complement strand
CTAAGAAATAGCGATAAGAAAAGTAATTTGAAAACTTTCATAGGCAAATAAATTATCAGTTAAAAAGCGTTTATCAAAAGGTTGTAACTACCAAGATAAAGATTATTGGTAGATTACTATATGCTTTTTAACAAATTAATTTACGACCTGAGCAGGAAGGGGAAGCGGTGAATGTTTTTAAGTGCAATACCTGCACCGCGTGCAACGGCTCTTAACGGATCTTCAGCAATATGTACAGGAAGCTTTGTGCGAAGCGATACGCGTCTGTCTAATCCGCGAAGCATAGAGCCACCCCCAGCGAGATAGATGCCTGTGCGGTAAATATCGGCTGAAAGTTCAGGCGGAGTTTTTTCGAGGGCTTGCAAAATAGCTTCTTCAATTTTTGAAATAGATTTGTCAACGGCATGTGCTATTTCCGAATAAGAAACTTGTATTTCTTTTGGGATACCCGTCATCAAATCCCTGCCGTGTACGGCATAATCCGGTGGTGGATTTTCCAATTCAGCTACAGCAGCACCTACTTCTATTTTCACTCTTTCTGCCGTTCTTTCACCAATCAGCATATTGTGCTGGCGGCGCATATATTCTTCAATATCGGCAGTAAATTCATCACCGGCTACGCGGATAGAGTTATCACAAACAATACCGCCTAATGCTATAACGGCAATATCCGTAGTTCCACCGCCAATGTCCACTACCAGGTTACCCATCGGTTCTTCCACATCAATGCCAATACCAATTGCAGCGGCCATCGGTTCATGCAACAGGTATACTTCTTTGCCGCCGGCATGTTCTGCGGAATCTCTAACGGCACGTTGTTCCACAGGAGTAATACCGGATGGGATGCAGATAACCATTCGAAGTGAAGGGGTAAATAACCTTCTGCCTGTGTGGATCATCCGTATCATTTCGCGAATCATGTGTTCTGCTGCATTAAAATCAGCTATTACGCCGTCTTTCAGTGGGCGCACAGTTTTTATGTTTTCATGCGTTTTGCCATGCATTTGCTGGGCAATCCGGCCAATGGCAATTACCTTGCCGGTCATTCTGTCTATAGCCACTATCGAAGGCTCATCTACCACCACCTTATCATTGTGTATGATAATGGTGTTCGCCGTGCCAAGGTCAATGGCTATATCTTGTTGCAGAAAACTGAATAATCCCATGAGTTATATAATATTTTGTAAAGTTCGTAAAGTGGAAAGTTCATAAAAATACGAGTTTTTAAGGTTGAAAACCTTTAAAACCGAGCAATATTTTCTATTTTTAGTGTTTAAAGTGCCTCGTGCCAGTTAATACCATAGCCATATTGTTCTCGTCGCAATAGGCTATGGATTTAGAATCGTTTATAGAGCCACCCGGGTGAATAACCGAAGTGATACCGGCATTATGAGCAATTTCAACACAGTCTGGGAATGGGAAGTATGCATCTGAGGACATTACGCTGCCATGTAAATCAAAGCCAAAATTTCCTGCTTTTTCAATAGCTTGTTTCAGCGCATCTACACGTGATGTTTGTCCTACACCGGCAGCCAGTAGTTGTTTGTTTTTCGCCAATACGATGGTATTTGATTTAAGGTGCTTCACAATTTTATTGGCAAATTCCAAATCGATTTTTTGCTCTTCGGTAGGAGCCAGTTTGGTAACTTGCTTCATATCGGCAATAAGGTCTGTTTTCCAATCCCTGTCCTGCTCTACAACCCCATTCAATAAAGAACGGAAATTGCGCTCAGGGAATTTAAACGGGTGCGATTGCAAAAGCATTCGGTTCTTTTTCTTTTTTAAAATTTCAAGCCCGGCAGCATTGAAGGCAGGTGCGATGAGCACTTCAAAAAACAAGGTATCTATTTCCTTTGCTGTGGTTTCGTCAATGGGTGTATTGGTAACCAATATGCCGCCAAAGGCCGATACAGGGTCACCGGCAAGGGCATCTTTCCATGCTTCCAGCAATGTGTTGCGCGAGGCTATTCCGCATGCGTTGTTGTGTTTGATAACAGCAAATGTAATATCGCTGAACTCAGAAATCAGGTTCAGCGCTGCATCAATATCGAGCAGGTTATTGTAAGAAAGTTCTTTGCCATGGAGTTGTGTAAATACAGCATCCAGGTCACCATAAAAAGTAGCTCTTTGATGCGGGTTTTCGCCATAGCGCAGTGTTTTGCCCCCGCTTATTTTTTTACTGAATGATGACTCTTCTCCGTTGAAATAAGCATTTATCTGGGTGTCGTAGTGAGAGCTTATGGCAAAAGCTCTTTTAGCAAGCTCTTTGCGGGTTTCTAACGAAGATTCAGTATTTTTATTTTGTAAAATTTCAAGCAATTTGCCATATTCCTGTTTCGATGGAATTACAGTAACATGCTGGTAATTCTTGGCTGCAGCACGAATAAGGGAGATGCCGCCAATATCTATTTTTTCTATTATTTCTTCTTCGGGCTTGCCTTCAGCTACCGTTTTTTCAAAAGGGTAGAGGTCGACCACCACAAAATCAAAGGGTGGAATTTCGTATTGGTCTAATTCAGCCAAATCACTCGACAGGTCGCGTCGGCCCAGTATGCCACCAAATACACGCGGGTGAAGGGTTTTTACTCTTCCTCCCAATATAGAAGGAAATGAAGTGATATCTTCTACCGGAACAACATTAATGCCTAATTGCTCAATAAATTTTTGGGTTCCTCCGGTGCTGTATATGGTTATTCCGCATTTATCGAATTGGCGTACAATAGGTTCTAATCCTTCTTTGTCGAATACGGAAATGAGAGCGTTTTTCATGTATGGGAGATGATTTTCGGGGTTTTCTAAAATTTATGCAAAATTATGGCTTTTCCTTATCACTTGAAGGGTTTGCAAAACTTATTTTTTATGAAAACAAGAACCATCTTCCCGATGCTGAAAGCGGAGATTAAAAGATATAATAATGACCTATGAAAAACTACGCAGAGTAGTTGAGGGGAAGTGCATAGCTCCCATAAGGTGTGAGTATGGAAGCCATGCACAGGGTTTGGCTATTGGTTAAGCAACTTGAACAATTCTGATAAATCGGGGGATAGGATGATTTCCGTACGGCGATTCTTAGCCCTTCCTTCGGGCGTGGTGTTATCGGCTACGGGGAAGTACTTCGACCTTCCGGAAGCAATAATGGAATGAGGGTCAACGCCGTAATCATTAATCAGCACACGGGCTATGGCAGTAGAACGGGCTACGCTGAGCGCCCAGTTGTCTTCATATTTTCCGGTAATGGGCACTGTATCTGTATGCCCTTCCACATCAACTGTTATGTGAGGAGTATTAATCAAAACAACCGCTAATTTTTCGAGTGCATTCTTACCTTCCGGGTCAACAACGGCGCTGCCTGATTTAAAGAGGAGTTTTTCCTGCAATGAGACATATAGTTTGCCATCTTTTATATAAACACTCAATTCGTCGGGTTTAAAGTTTACCAATGCGTCAGCCACTGTTTTCTTGAGCTTATTCATCACATCCTTTTGCGCCTGTATCAGGCCTTCCATGCTTTTAAGGCGTTTAGCCTGGTCGGCAATGGTCATATTGGAGTTAGATACTGTTGCCTGGTAGCTCGCAGAAAGCTCTTTGATGGAATTGTGCAGGTCTGTAGTGTCTTTTTGCAAAAGACTGTATTGCCCGTTGCAATAGTTCAATTTCGAGTGGGTTGAGGTACTATCATTTTGCAAATTGTTCACTCTTGCTTGTTCGCGTATTAAATCCTTTTTAGGAACACACCCGAAAAAGATGAGGGCACCTGATAAAATAACTGCATATTTTTTCATGATGTTTATTTTTTAGGTTAAAATTTGATACTTTTCCTAAAACAAAAGTACGTAGCGTAAAATGTTTTTGTCGGGATATTCGATATAAGATGACTTTTACAGGATAAGGAACAACTTTAAGGGGTTGAATGGAATAATAAGATGACCGTTTATAAGTCATATCATACAGGTTATTCTTCAAATTTGTACTTTCGTACACTGTAAATACCAACCATTGAAAATTACATTTTTAGGCACCGGAACATCGCAGGGCGTACCATTAATAGGGTGCGATTGCGAAGTATGCCGCTCAACAGACGAGAAAGATAAACGGTTGCGTTCGTCTCTAATGATTGAGGACGGAGGCAAGGTATTTGTAATTGATACGGGGCCCGATTTCCGCCAGCAAATGCTGCGCGAAGATGTGAAGCGGTTGGATGCCGTTATTTTTACGCATGAACACCGCGACCACATTGCAGGGCTTGATGATATAAGGGCTTTTAATTTCAGTATGAAATCGGCCATAGATGTGTATGCCGATGATAATGTGGAAAGGGCTTTACGGACATCACTCTGGTATATCTTTTCAGAGGAAAAGTATCCCGGCATACCTGAAGTAATAATGCATCGTATTGATGAACACCCTTTCACCATTGGACAAACCAAGTTTATCCCAATCCGGGTAATGCACCACAAATTACCTATATGGGGATTCAGGATAAATAATTTTACCTATATCACCGATGCTAATTTTATACCTGAACAGGAAAAAGAAAAAATATATGGTTCTGAAATACTTGTGTTGAATGCGTTGAGGAGGGAGCAACACATTTCTCATTTTTCGCTCGGTGAAGCGCTTGAAGTTATAAGGGAATTGAAACCGAGAAAAACCTATTTAACACACATCAGCCACCAGTTGGGTAAACATGTTGATGTAGAAAATGAATTACCGCCCAACATACGATTAGCTTATGACGGGCTTAAATTAACCGTTTAAAAAGGTTAATTTCTAATTAATTGAATAAAGCCTTTTAAGGGAATGGATACGATGCCGGTAACGCGTATTTCATTTACGCTGCCTATATAATAATATGTGCCGTCAGGGCAGGCCCCGCCTGAGTTATCTACATTTCCGTTCCAGTTAATATTGGGGTTGGTAGTATGATACACTACTTGTCCCCAGCGGTTATATATGTTAATATCAATGCCTTGTATAAAGCGGAAACTGGCCAGCGGAGTAAATATGTCATTTTTACCATCACCATTTGGCGTAAACACATTCGGTAATTCATAAATGGGGCAATTATCTACACACTGGGTATTTAAAGAGCTTGTTTGCCCTGCTGAATCTACTGCAACAACTGCGTAGCAACCGGCCACCGATGTTAAATGGCTATTTACAAATACGGTATCCCTGGGGTTGTCAATAGTATCTATAATATGCATATCTCCATTTTCGAAAGGGGTATAGTATATCTGGTAGCCCACTACCCTGTTAGCTTTAGGGCATTCCCTGTTAGGATTATTCCATATTAGCGAGTCATTATATAACACGCAATTTGCCGTTACAAGTAATGGAGGCGGACAGGGTGCTATGGTATCCTCCGGCGTTCCGCAGATGGTTTCCGAGGAATCGAACAAAGGTTTTGGTACCTTGGCGGCTCCTGTATATTCACTGTACGATTCTACATAATAGCAATAGGTAGAGCCATTGTGGAGAGCAGTATCTGTATATGTTGTTTTTGTTGTTTTTCCAACCCGGTGATAAGTTGGCAAAGCAGGAGGAGGATCCTGGCGGTATACATAAAAGGTATCATTGGTCCAGGGTACTGATGCGGCCCAGCCCAGGTTCATGCTTTTATCCTCTCGCTCTAACCTCAAGTAGATGGATGAAGCATTTCCGGAAGAGCCTACGAATCTATTAAGACTTCCAGTGCCGTAATAGAAATCTATTTTGTAAGTATAGCTGCTATCCTTTGTATCTATACCCGTATCGCTAAAAGTACTATCAAGGGCTGTATTAAAATGGGGAGAGGTATAGGTATGAATGATTGAAAATTTTTTGCCGTTCATGCCAGATGCACGCTCTAACAAATATGTATAAGGAGGCGGGTACACCGTTGTATCCAAATCGGCAGCATCAGCGATAGGTTTCATCCACCGGATGTATATTTCTCCATTTAAAGGATTTGTTTTGGTTACACTTACATTTTCAATAAGTGGAACACCCAGCTTTATGGTGAGGCAGGTATCGTTCGATGCATAGCTTTGAGCTCCATTGGTGGGAGGAAGTGCGGCATCTACAATATAAGCATAAGACACACCAGGCGATAAGCCGGCCCCTCCATTGCTGTCGCAATAGGAGGTTACCCCATGAACAGTTGCAATTAAATCATAGCCCGTGTAAGAAGGTACGCCTGTTTCGCAATATTGATGTTTCCAAGTGGTACAGCCTTTTCGCCTATAGATATTGTATATAGTATCCTGTGGACAGTTATTGGGTTGCCAACTCAGGCACACTGTAGTACCTTTGTTTATTGCCGTAAGGTGTTGCGGTTCCGGAGCAACCACAGTTATGCGTGATGTACCGTAACCGCTATAAAATGCCGAATCATCTGTTCCCTGCTGAATCATCTTTTCTGTGGCTTCTATCACTACCTCATAAGGGGCATTGCTTACCTCATCGCAAGTTGTTTGCCAGTTTAAAACCGGGTGCATAATGTGAAGAGGCGGAGTGATATTACTCAATATTGCCGGTGGCGATTCCTGGAATGGTTGTCCTGATACGGTTATAAAGAGCGGGCTTATGTCATTTACGTTACTTGTTTTGGCGGTATAGGTAATATGTAGGTTAGTTCCTGCAGTCACACAAGTATCTATACTGGTAACCGTTGGGGGGAAGCAAGTAGAATTTATAATTACTTCCAATTCCATTTCGGTTGTGTCCACAGGTTCCATATGGTAACTTCCGTCAAGGGGTATATAGACTCTTATATAGGTGGTCATTATGATGGCAAAGTTCCATCTGCCGGTATCAACTATATTATTAGGACACCACTTAAGGGTTCCTGATGCATCAATAGTAGCCCCGGGATTACGGTAGCCTGTGGCAATGCCAACGCTCAACTGGTCGTTGGAATTAATCAATTCAAGGCATGGGCCTAATGAATAGCCAATGCTGTCGGCAACTCCGGGAGGAAGATCAGGTATGTATGCTCCGGGATTATAAGTGTAGCATCCGCCAACGCAGCCGTATTGACAAACCGGAGGATTAGTTATTAAGACGGAGCTTATGCCCGTATTGGGAGGTAAATAGCTGGGAGGTAAAACCCTGATTATAGCATACATATAGTAATATACGCTTACCGAAGCTACAATATTATTAATGCCTGCCATTCTGTCAGGATCGTCCATCCATACCTTATAATCTCCAGGGCCTTTAAATGTATAGGTAGTTTGATAGATACTTAGTTTCCGGGCTCCATCGTAAGGAAGGGGGGGGGATGAATCAAATTCATAGTTACATACAGGTTCTCCGTTTGGAATCGGATCGGGCAGAAGGTAGTTGGATCGTCCATTTATACGGGATAATAAAAAACTTTGGATGCCTCCATCGCGAATATATAAACGCATCGTATCCCTGTCGGCAATTACTTTGTAATTCGGAAAGGTGTTGGTATAGTCGTATATGGTTATCTGGTAGGTATATCCCCCTTTCCATTCGACAGCGATATAGCCGCCAACCTGATGGGTGGCACTACAAATAATGCATAGAAACAGGGAAATGAATGTTCCAAGTATTTTTTTCACAATCTGTCCGTTTACACGGTTACTTACCTTCTATGACTATTTAAACCGGGGGAGGTTAAATTTATTGTTTAATCAGGCAAACAAAATTATTGTTGGCCTGACTAATTACATACTAAAAACACCTGCTATTTTAGCTGGCCTTTTGTTTCATCGCTTTCTTTCCCGGTAGTGTCTTTGGTCTCACCTTTCGATGCGTCCTTAAACTCCTTTATTCCTTGTCCCAGCCCTTTCATCAATTCGGGTATTTTTTTGCCCCCGAACAGCAATAAAACAACTGCAAGGATTAATATAATTTCTCCGGGTTTAACGGCTTCTAAAAAAAGTAACATGGCGTTTTATTTTTAAATTCCTTCAAAGATACTACTTTTTCAGCAAATCGGGGGCATAGCTTTTAAAGAAACGCGAAAAATTGGCATATAAACGATAGTAATTGGAATGAGGACGCATTTATTCGTTTCGCAAATCTTTACCCCAGTTCAACTTAGTGCGCAATGTTTTTGCAAAACTATAATCGGGCAATTCTACCAGGCTGACACCAAACGATGCTTTGCAAATAGTGAGTTCTTTTGAATTATCTACGGCTACGGAACGAGAATCGAGCGATACTAAATATTCGGGCGTACGGCCCTCTACTTTCAGGGTTATTATGCAACTGTCCGGAATCACAACGGGCCTTACATTCAGGTTATGCGGGGCAATAGGGGTGAGGATGAAGCTGGAGTCTTCCGGCAGTAAAATTGGTCCGCTGCAACTGAGCGAATAGGCGGTAGAACCCGTAGGAGTGGCAATAATAAGCCCATCGGCCCAGTAGGAATTCAGGAACTCTCCATTGATATAGGTGTGTATAGTAACCATGGTAGAAGTGTCCTTGCGTTGCACACATACTTCATTGAGCGCGTAGTTGTTTTTCCCGAAAATAGTATCATCTGTTTTCAGGCTAAGCAGCGAACGGTTTTGAACGGTAAATTTTTTATTTATCAACGCCCTGATGGCAGGCTCAATATTATCTTTCGGAATTAAAGACAGGAACCCTAATTTGCCGGTGTTAATTCCCAGTATGGGGATACCGGCTTTTACTACATAAGGCAAACTTTCTAAAAAAGTACCGTCGCCACCAATGCTAACTAAATAGTCCACTGATTTTTCAGTTAACTCGGTAGAAAAGGTAGTGCACTTTTCCGGGAACTCAACAAATTTTTCCAGGGAATCATAATACGCTTGATGTACCGTATATTCTATGCCCAATTGGTTAAGCTGTGAGAATATCTGTTTTGCTTCATCACAACGGTTGCTTTGGGAAGGTCTCCCGTAAATGGCTATGCGCATAAGGCTCAAAGGTAATAAAAAGCAGTGATAAGTTATGAATTATCCGAATGAATCCCTCTGGGAGGAGTTATGACCATTGTGGCTTATATAACTCATGCCTTATTTCAATATAATTAACGCCTTTTCAACGCATGTTCTTGAACCGTGCTTTTCAATGTTTGAATAGCCTTTTTTTTGTGTTCATCGAAAACAAAAAGCAAAGCATTCGGAACACACTAAATTGGCGTAATTGATAAGCAAAACATCATGAAAGCAACATCTTTTTTTCTGAAAAGCGTTTTAGGAATAGCCCTTGCCGGGTATGTAATTACGGCATGTAATAAAGATCCTGCCTCCAGCCCTTCGGGTCCCACGGGCAATGGTGACGCAATGGACATTACCCCCGCGCAAGACGATGCAAACGCAAGTCTTGCAGCAAGCGATGCTAAAAATGTTTCGGATGCTGCCATACAGTGGCAGTCAAATTATGTTCCGCACGGACACAATCGCTATAATTTAAACTTCCTATTTGGCGATTGTATCACTGTTACTGGAAAGGATACCACAATTAACAATAGCCAGGATACTATTGTATACATTAAATTCGGCAATCACGATTGTATGGGAAATGATGGCAGAAACAGGAGGGGCACCATTATAGTTTATTGGGGTTTGAAACACCCCGGCGAAACTTGGTTGCAGGCTTATTTTGATTCTGCTAATATCATTACCTTGCTTTTTAATGGCTACTATTTGAAAGGTGTTGGTATCTCGGGAACAAAAACCTGGACGAATGAAGGGCATGATTCTGCTGGTTTTCAAAACTGGAATTATACCGACAATATTACTCTTACTTATGCAAGTAACCAGATTGCTACCTGGAACACAACCCGCAATACAGCTATTGTAGAAGTGGGTGGAAATTGGTATTATGAAATTAATGGGAGTGGCAGCGGCGTATCGAAGAATGGAATAAAGTATACCGTTGATATTACCAGCCCTTTATACATTACTTTATTACCCTGGTGGGCAGGTGGTTGCTACTGGCCCGAAGCCGGTACTGTTACTATAACTCGCAGTTCGCCATCCGAAACCCTTACTGTTAATTATGGTCCGTTGGGTACATGTTCGGCTAATAAAAATGTAAACATCAATGGAAATATTCGCGCCTTTGTCTTGTGGTAGTGTAGTTTCGGACATTAAGCGCTGAAAGGCTGCCTGAACTCAAGGCAGCCTTATTTTTTATCATCACGGGCTTCCTCCTTACCCAAATAAATTTGCTAACTTTGTATCAATCCTCTTTACTATGAAAAAGTTATTTATTGTTCTATGTATTGTCTGTGTAGCTACCTGGGGCTGCGGCCATGTGGATCAAACTAAAGCAAAAGCATTGGTGGTATCACTTATCCAGAAGATAGACAGTGACAAATACGATGAAACATCGGCTTATTATACCGATGAGTTTAATGCCGGTGAATCGTTGAGCGTAAGAATAGCTAAATATAAAGAGTTGCAGGATGCTTTTGGAAATGTAGTATCGATGCAATGTATTTCTATAAAAGATTCTACCGACCCGGATGATCGCCCTATTGTGAAATTAATGTACCGGGTAAAGCATACTAAATTAACTTCATTGGAAGCATATAGTGTTGTTTCGCAAAATGGTGATTACAAGATAGAAGAGCAAGACGTAAATAAGGAGTGAATTTTTTAAACTTGTTTTAACACCCACTTAAAGATTTTTATTATCTTTGAATGCTCTAATTTCCCATGAAGATTGAGGAATATATATCCGACTTATTATTTGAACATGATTGTGTCATAGTCCCCGATTTTGGTGGCTTTGTATGTAATTATGGTTCTGCCGCAATCGACCCGGTAAAGCACCTTTTCGAACCTCCTGCCAAGCGTATCCTGTTTAACAAAGGCTTAACCCGTAACGACGGATTGCTGGCTCATCATGTTTCTGCCAAATTAAAAATGTCTTATACAGGGGCATTGAAATATATTGCCGGCGAAGTAAAACGATTTAAAGAAGATATTCAGAAAGATAAGCGCCTGGCGCTTGATAACATAGGCTTGCTTTATACGGATGAAAAGGGAAGCCTTTTATTTCAGCAGGATAATAAAGTGAACTACCTGGCCGATTCCTACGGGCTGTCTGCATTTTATCATTTGCCGGTATCTGCAAATGCAGAAAATCAAACAAATGTTATTCCTATCCATAGCGAGCGGAAAAAACTGAGGCCTTATGCAGTTGCTGCCACCATAACCGTTTTGATAGCATCGGCTTTTTACTTCACCATGCTCGACAAGCAACCTAATTTGCGTTTCTCCAGTTTCGATTTCTTCGCAAAAAGGGAAGCACCTCAATATGCATTTTCTCCATCTATATATAAGGAATTACCCAAACCTGTTGCCGAAGAATCTGTAAGTCTACCGGCCACTGTTAGCACTCCTGCTCCAACGGCACCTGTACCGGTTGTTCCTATAAAAGCAGTGCCCATTACAGCCTCTACTTCTATATACTCAGTGATAGTAGGCAGTTTTAGCATAAAAGAAAATGCCGATAACCTGGTTGCTCAATGTACTAAGCAAAATATGAATGTGGCCATTGTAGGTAAAACCCCGCAGGGCTTATATATGGTAGGATATGGCAACTATGTTTCGCACGATGCTGCTGCCACTGAACGCGACAACCTGCGCAAAGGCATTTTTAAAGATGCCTGGGTGGTAGCTAAGTAATTACTTCAACACAATCTCTTCAATAACTACTTTACCCACTTGTTGGTTTAGGTCATCTATTAATTTGGTGCGGGAATAAAGCAATTCCTGTTTAAGCGGGGAGGAGTCTACTTTTACAAAAAGCTTTTTGCCGGAAATAAAAATCTCGGTAGTGTGTCGCGATATTAACGGTCCCACTGTTTTTTCCCAGGAGCGTATTAATGTATGCTCATCAATTTTTTCTTCCATTCCATTCAGGCGCATTACATCCTTTATGGCATCGCCTAATTTTTGAGTATTTGTTTTGCGTGTCATGCGGGCTCTACAATTTCAGTTTCTTTAATTACTCCGTTAGCAATAGGGAAAAGCCGGTAGTCCTTATCACGTTTTTCAAGTAACGCTTTCATCCGCAACAAATCCGTATCGGTGATAAATACTTGTCCGAACTCATCGGCACACACCATATCAATCAAGTAGTTTACACGGGGTTCATCCAGCTTATCAAAAATATCATCCAGCAACAAGATGGGAGTTGATGTATAGTGCTTCTTCAGGTAACGGTATTGAGCTATCTTCAATGCAATGATGAATGATTTTTGCTGCCCCTGCGATGCAAACTTCTTTAACGACTTACCTTCCATGCAAAATATCCAGTCATCTTTATGTACGCCTGTTGTTGTATAAGCCAACACACGGTCTTTGGGTAATGCATGAGTCAACAGCATAGCAAAATCACCTTCCATTAATTTAGATGAATATTCTATATGCGCTTTTTCCTGCTCACCTGAAATTTCATTATAGGCATTTAAAAATAACGGTGAAAATTCTTCTGTAAAATCCTGCCGCTTTTGGTAAATAATATTTCCTCTGTTTACTAATATCTCATCGTAGGTGGCTAACAGGGTTTCATCCCAAGTGCGGCTTTCGTTAAACCGTTTGAGCATGGCATTGCGGTTGACCAATGCTTTGTTGTATTCTATCAGTGCATTCAGGTAATGGGTATCTATTTGCGATAGGATGCTGTCTACAAACTTGCGGCGTATATCGCTACCCTCATATAGTAGTTCCGAATCCATGGGGGTTATCATCACTACAGGCAGCAATCCTATATGCTCCGATAGCTTGGCGTATTCTTTTTTATTGCGCTTAAACTGTTTGCGTTCGTTACGTTGTTGCGCACAATAAATTTCTTCCTTCTCTCCATCTTTTTCAAACAGACCTTGTATTACAAACATATCCTCTTCGTGCAGAATATTTTGGTTGTCGAAGGAATTGAAATAACTTTTGCAGAAAGATAGGTAATGAATTGCATCGAGCAGGTTGGTTTTACCTGCCCCGTTGTGCCCTAATAAACAGTTTATTCCACCAGAAAAATCAATGTTTAACTGAGGATAATTCCGGAAATTGATCAAGGATAAACGGGCAATGCGCATAATGCCCAAAGTTACGTTAAATCAATGGAAAATTGGAGGAGGTTATTTTGTTTTTGACGCTTTGTCTTTGTAACTTCTTCATTCCTTGCTAAATACTCCATTTTCCACATTCCGCGACCTCATTTTTGGGTTTTTTATATCTTTGCACCCCTAATGTAAAAACCATGCGGAAAACGGCAACGGTATTTGCAAGTATTTTTGGTTGTACAGCAGTGATTCTAGGCGCTTTTGGCGCCCACGGACTACGCGGAGCAGATATAAAACCAGAAAGCCTTCATGCGTATGAAACAGCGGCTCACTACCAGTTGCTGCATGCTATTGCCCTGCTTGCTGTAGTAGCCCTGCCGACTATGTTTACTAAGTACTTAAAAACCATCGCATTACTATTCATTATAGGTATCCTTTTATTTTCAGGCTCTATATATCTCCTTGTTATGGGTGATTTAATGAAGTTTAATGCTTCATGGGCAGGACCTGTTACCCCGTTAGGCGGCCTTTGTTTAATAATGGGATGGTTCACATTATTTCTTTCAGCCCTAAAATACAAGGAAGATTCTAACAATCAATAGAATTTATGAAATACAAGGCATATAAAGAAAGACTTACCACCATAGCAGATATCGGTTATTCCATTGGTCTTTTAAGCTGGGATCAGGAAACTTATATACCTGAAAAGGGGGCAGGATTCAGGGCGCAACAAATGGCTACTTTATCAGGATTAGTGCACGAACACTTTACGGATAAAGATTTAGGCAAAATCTTGAAAAAGTTAAATGAAAACCCAAAGAAACTGACAGAAAAGGAAAGAAGAAACGTTGCCCAAACCTTGAAAGACTATAAAAAGCAAAAGAAATACACCCGTGAGTTTGTTGAATTATTAAGCAAAACCACTTCGGAATGTTTCCAGTCATGGCAAAAGGCGAGAAAGGAAAATAACTTTAAGCTCTATGCTCCCCATCTTACCAAGATGATTGACTTGAAGCGTAAAGAAGCTGATATACTGGGATATAAAAAGCACCCTTACGATGCCCTGATAGACCAATATGAACCGGGCGCAAGAGTAGCCGATTTAGATGTATTGTTTAAAGATGTGCGCGAGCAATTGGTGGTGTTTGTAAAGAAAATTGCTGCTGCCAAACAAAACGAAGATAAGTTTATGTACCTGCATTATCCTAAAGACAAACAATGGGATTTTGGTATTGACCTTCTGAAGCAAATGCACTTCGATTTTGAGGCGGGCCGACAAGATATTTCAGCGCATCCGTTTACTACCAGTTTCAATCCGAAAGATGTTCGTGTAACTACCCGCATCTCTGAGGATAACCTGAAATCAATGATATGGTCGTGCATCCACGAAGGTGGACATGGATTATACGAACAAGGCTTACCGGAAAGTGAATATGGATTGCCATCGGGCGAAGCCATATCTCTTGGCATACATGAATCGCAATCAAGACTCTGGGAAAATATGGTAGGCAGAGGGTTGCCTTATTGGAAAGCCAATATGAAAACCTTACAAAAATATTTCCCCGGAAACCTTAACAATATAAGTCCAGAAGCTTTTTATAAAGCTGCTAATATTGTTACCCCTTCGTTCATCCGTACCGAAGCTGATGAGTTGACATACCATTTCCATATTTTGATTCGTTATGAAATTGAAAAAGCCCTTATGGAAGGCAAACTGGAAGTGAAAAACTTACCAGAATATTGGAACGCCCGCTATAAAGAATACCTCGGTATAAAAGTTCCTAATGATGCCCAAGGTGTATTGCAAGATATACATTGGTCTCATGGCAGTATAGGTTATTTTCCTACTTATTCATTGGGAAGTTTTTATGCGGCCCAATTTTATGCAACAGCCAAAAAGGAGATAAAATCACTTGAAAATAAGATAGAAAATGGTAACTTGCTACCATTGCTCGAATGGTTGAGGGAAAAAATTCATCACCATGGAAAATATTATTCAGCAGAAGAACTGTGTAAAAAAGTTACGGGCGAAAAGTTGAACTTCAGCTACTTTATGGACTATGCAAAAGGGAAATACTCAGCTTTGTATAACATAAAATAAATCTTAAAAAACGCAAACCTCTAATATAAAATCATGAAACAAACAGGCATAAAACCGGATGGAGCATCATTAACAGAATTAGGTTTCTCCGGAAATGAAAATGTACAATGGAATCTTTCCCCGGCAAGTCTAGTAGAAGAAACTATCAGGCTTGGACAAGGTTCGCTTAACGATTGTGGCGCCCTGATGGTGGATACTGGAGAATTTACAGGACGTTCCCCAAAAGATAAGTTTACTGTTGAAGACAGCATTACCAAAGATACCGTATGGTGGGGCGATGTGAATTTCCCTTTTAGCCCTGATAAATTCAAGGCTATCCGTAAAAAGATGACGGACTATGCTACCGGCAAAACAGTGTATGTACACGATGCTTTTGTATGTGCCGATCCTGCTTATCGTTTGAAAGTGCGTGTAATTACCGAAACCCCCTGGGCTAATTTATTTGCTTCAAACTTATTCTTGCGTCCTACTGCAGAAGAGTTAAAAACATTCAAGCCTGAATGGCATATCATTTGCCTGCCGGGATATAGAGCTGATGCCAAGCAAGATGGTACCCGCCAACATAATTTTACCATGCTGAACTTTACCGATAAGCAAATTCTTATTGGCGGCTCTTATTATACGGGTGAAATAAAGAAATCTGTTTTCACTTTATTGAACTATACCCTTCCGCTGCAAAAAGGTGTTTTATCTATGCACTGCTCTGCCAATATTGGCAAGGATGGAGATACTGCTATTTTCTTCGGCTTATCCGGTACCGGAAAAACAACTCTTTCAGCCGACCCACAACGCGGCCTCATTGGTGATGATGAGCATGGCTGGTCCGATACATCTATCTTCAACTTTGAGGGAGGATGTTATGCCAAGTGTGTAAACCTTACAAAGGAAAAAGAACCACAGATATATGATGCCATCCGTTTCGGTACTATTCTGGAGAATGTTCGCTGCTTTGACAATACAAAAAAAGTAGATTACGATAATATCTCCGTAACCGAAAACACCCGTGCGGCCTATCCAATACATTATATTGACAATGCGGTAGAACCTTCGGTTGGAGGAATTCCCAAAAATATTTTCTTCCTCACCTGTGATGCGTATGGAGTATTACCTCCTATTTCCAAGCTTACCGTGCCACAAGCTATGTACCATTTCATTTCAGGATATACGGCTAAAATTGCCGGCACCGAAATGGGCGTTACCGAGCCTCAATTAACCTTTTCAGCCTGTTTTGGCAAAGCATTTTTGCCTTTGCATCCTATACAATATGCTGAATTATTGGGTAAGAAATTAGAAAAACATAGTGTGAATGTTTGGCTGGTAAATACCGGCTGGACAGGCGGTCCATATGGAGTAGGAAGCCGTATGAAACTATCCTATACCCGTGCCATGATTACCGCTGCGTTAAATGGCTCGCTGGAAAAAGTAAAATTTGAAACCTTGCCTGTGTTCAATATGCAAATGCCAACTTCCTGTCCGGATGTACCTGCTGAAATATTGAACCCACGCAATACCTGGCAAGACAAGGATGCTTATGATACCAAAGCAAATGACCTGGCACAATCGTTCAATAAAAACTTTGAACAATACGCCAACCGCGCTAATGCCGAAGTGCTGGAAGCAGCTCCCAAGGCTACGGTGAACGCGTAATTAAATAGCTTTTTTATTCAAAAATAAACCCCCGATTAATCATAGTCGGGGGTTATTATTTAATGGGATTAACATTTTTTAATTCCCTTTCTCTATTCTTTTGCCTAACTTTGCTTTAATGAAATTTTTGGCAGTCATATTTTTGTTTTACTTTTCATCGCTCATGGCTCAGCCTATGGTTACATTGATACACAATGGACTTAAGGGCGAAAAGCAAACTTGTGCAATGCCCTGTTGCCAAAAGCATAAGCAAGCCGAAAAGAAATCATCTCAAAAACTGCCCTTCGGATGTTGCAATAATGATGTGTCGAATCCATTTGCCCAATGTTGTTGCTGTACAGGTTTTATCCCTCAACAACAGATTTTGGAAATTGTTGCTTTGTCAAACAAAATTGCTTTGGTTTACACAAACCAGAATGCTTTACTTCCTAACTATTCCTCCGGTTACTGGCGTCCGCCTGAATTAACTGTGTAATTCACACAGGTTTTTTTAATTCACGGAATAATTAATTTTAAAATTTTTAGCGATGAAACGTAAAATTTTAATGCTAGCAGCAGGTGCAGCCATGCTATTATCAATGGCTGCTGTTGCCGCCGACAACGGAAAAGATAATGGCTGTTGTAAATGCGGTAACTGCGTAAAAGCATGTTCTTCAAAATGCGTTTGCGACTCTAAAAAATGTACTCCTGAAACCTGCAAGTCAGCAACTTGCTCGTGTCATAAGTAACATTTAGGTCGCACAGCAAAAAGAGAGTCCCGTCTTGCATTAGGCGAGGCGGGACTTTTCTATAGAGTCATTTTCTATATTTATTAACGGATATATTTTTACTAAAATGAAAAAAATAATCATTGCAGTTGCAATAATGGCAACTGCAATAGTGCAACCTTCCAATGCACAATCAGGTAATCAATTATTTAATAATGTTCTAAATGCTTATCTCGAAGTAAAGAACGCTTTAGTAAAAGATAATGGAGACAGCGTTCGCGCCGCTGCTAAAGTATTATATACTGCTATAGACCAAATGCCAATGGATAAGTTATCGGCAACGCAGCACAATGTTTGGATGCAGTATAATGAAAAACTAAGTTACGATGCCTCGCATATGAAAGAAACGGATGATATTGACCACCAGAGAGAGCATTTTGCTAATCTATCGAAGAATATGTACAAGATGCTACAAGCTGTAAAAATCAATACAGTCGATCTTTATTATCAATATTGCCCTATGGCAAATGATAGCAAAGGGGCTTATTGGGTAAGTGAAAAACCAGCAATTGCAAATCCCTATCTGGGTGCAAAAATGCCTGCCTGTGGTTCTACAAAGGATACTATAAAGAAGCAATAAACTATGAGGTTTCAAATTATATGCCTGTTGTCATGTGTTTTATACCTTAAATCCGTCAGTGCTCAAAAAACGGTTCGGTACGATTTATATGTAAGCGATACCACTGTAAATTATACAGGCAAAAAGGCAAAGGCTATTGCAGTCAATGGACAAACCCCTGGGCCTGCTTTATATTTTACTGAAGGAGATACGGCAGAGATATATGTGCACAATTTAATGGACGTTGAAACTTCCATTCATTGGCATGGAATTATTCTACCCAACGAGCAGGATGGTGTTTCTTATCTCACCACCATGCCTATAGAACCACATAAAGCGCATCTTTATAAATTCCCGCTTGTGCAAAGCGGAACATACATGTATCATTCCCATAGCGGCTTACAGGAGCAATCGGGGTTGCATGGGGCGCTCATTATTCACAAAAGGAACGAGCCAGAGCCACCAATGCCTGAATATGTTGTTTTACTGAGCGACTGGACGAATGAAAACCCTAAGGAGGTTTTACGTTCTTTGAAAATGGCAAATGACTGGTATTCTATTGAGAAACACTCCACACAAAATTGGGGTGAAGCAATAATGACTGGAAACATTGGAACGAAAGCAAGACAAGAATGGTTACGGATGTTACCCATGGATGTATCGGATGTTTATTACAATAAATTCCTTCTCAACGGGCAATCGGAGCAGCAGATTCCTGCGTTAAAAGCGGGAGATAAAATAAAGCTGCGAATTATAAATGGCTCTTCGTCTACTTATTTTTGGCTGCAATTTGCAGGAGGGGAAATGAGTGTTGTTGCTTCCGACGGCAGCGATGTATCTCCGGTAAATGTGGACAGAATGATTATCGGTATCGCAGAAACGTATGATGTAATCCTTACAGTTCCTGCCGACATGAAATATGAATTCAGGGCTACTGCTGAAGACAGAACAGGATTTTCTTCTTTATGGTTGGGAGAAGGAATGAAAATGCCTGCCCCAACACTTCCAACCTTAAAATATTTTAAGGGTATGAAAATGATGGATGG